>ERZ869925.1039-NODE-1039-length-14534-cov-3.881000_pt1 | contig 14534 bp, 23 predicted proteins | sample MGYA00579311_ERZ869925 | MGnify/ENA primary metagenome ERZ869925 (study PRJEB32216, sample SAMN09231817) | wastewater metagenome | place: USA: Maryland | collected 2016-07-30 | study: EMG produced TPA metagenomics assembly of the PRJNA472060 data set (Reclaimed...
GCCAACTGACGACCGCGCAGACGGGTGTATACCTGACCCGTAAACTCTTGAACTGTATATACAGGGTCGTCGGTAAAGTTGTCAGCGCTTGTTACCTGTGGGTTATCCGCAGAGCCGTATGGCGTACCAGAGTTTCTACGAGGCTTAACCGTCATGGTTACAAACGGCTGGTCTGTATTAGAGCCGTTAAAGTTGACGTCAGGTAGTATGCGCCAGACAAACCCAAAGTTATGCCCGTCACCAATATCAAAGTCGGAAGACTGAATGTAAGCATTAATCGGCACAGGGGTTTCACCAGCCACGTCATCCACAGCAGACTCGTGATACAGAATGCGATTATTGGCATCGGCTGCCATTGGGAATTGGCGTAATGGGGAATCTAGCCATGCGGTACGGGTCATTGTGCCGTAATACCAAACCCGCTCAAGATAGTTGTATATCACGTACTTATCAATCGTGTCGCTACCGTTAGAGCAGTAGAACCACCAGACCTCGTTGTAACCTTCGTTACCACCAGCAAAGACTTGGAAGCCTTGGTCTTTATTTAAATCGGTAAAAATAAACTGACGCAAAGCGCAAGGCAATGTTTCAACACGACCAGAGTAAACGTAAAACTTATCTACGCCCATCCAATATGTCACGTTATTAACTGTTACTGCGGCATTTGGCGAAATGATAGATATGTTGTCCATCAAGCTTTGGAAGCCCCAAATATAAGGCGGCCCCAAATACTGCATAGAGTAAATAGCCGCATCAGTCCAAACCAATATCTCTTGGCGGGTTGCTTCGGCACACACAATAAACGAGCCGTTAGATAACTTAAATTCGCCAGACTGATTGGTTACTGCTGGCACCCACTCATACGGATTTTCTTGGTCAGACCAACGAACTAACAGGGGCTCAAATGCTGTTTCCGCATTAGTTGGGTCATATGGGTTAGCCCCAAAGCAAATAACAAAACGCTGAATAGCCGAAGAAATTACCTGATTAGTTTTGTTGGGAACAAATTGCCCAGAATAGCCAGCCGCTGTAGCTTGCGTTGCTAGGTCTTGGGCTCTGGTGGTTAACCCCCCAAAAGCCCCGCTTGGATAAGTCTGCCCATCAGGCAACCAATAATAAACAGGACCCCCACGAGGGGCAATAAATAACCACTCGCCATAGTTATCGTTAGTCCACAAGCGTAGCTGATTTTGTACCCCGCCGCTAAAGGCAGAGCCCCAAGTACCACGCCCCCAAGGACCAGAACCCCAGCCAGTACCCGCTATGGCGACGTCAAGTCCAACAGGATACTCGTACTCAATCTTTACAGTAGCGCCGCCTTTGCTGGTGTCTGAAGCGTTTGCATTAACAGGTAGGGTTATGGTGTAAGCGTTTGCATTAACTACGGATGTGACTGTGAAGGTAGTGTTTAAGACGTTAGCCGTTACGTTGCCGCCTAAACTAGACGCCCCAGAAATAATGACGTAGTCGCCCGCGCTGGGGTTATATGTGCTGTCAGTTATGGTTAGGGCGTTTGAGCCATTCACTGCTGTAAACGGACCTGCAGGCGCGCCAATATTAGCCGATGTATGGATTAAGGGCGTGACGTTGTTATAAAAGCCACCCACCTCAATGTAATACTTTTTGCTTGTGCCAACGCCTAGCAGGTTATTGCCGTCTAGCGTAATCCAGTTCCATAATGCTCTGCAGACGCCAATAAATTGCGATACAGACAAACGAGACCAACCACCAAGCTTTTCAGGAAAACCTGAGCGAAAGCGAATCTTGTCGCCGTCATACCAGCCACCCTCGTTGGAGTAGTCAGTACCTTCACGGTTTAAGCCGGGTCTGAATTGCAGTTTTTGTAATGGCATCGTTTATCCTAATACGGACTCCGCTTTGGCAATAGCAGCTTTTCTAGCGTCAAGACCTAATAAGCCACCGTTAATTCTCTTTGTCATTGTCTCAATATCGCCCTTGTCTGCCAAGTCATTTAGGTTATGTTTGTTCCAAAACCAGCCAGCGCTCAGAGCCGCATATTTAGGATCCAGTAACAAATCAGGATTACCGACAAGATCCACACCCAAACCAGATCCGCATCGCTCATAATTCTCCTTGCCAGTTAGCTGTTTTATACCCCTGCCTCTGTATTTCCAACCCTCACCAGTTTCTTCCGGTCCGTTACCCATGCGCCCACCATACACCTTGTTGGCAATCTTTTCAGGATTACGAGCGTATTGGTTGGCTACTTCTTCCGTTGGGAATCGGCTAGGCCACGTAGCCATAAGAGCTCGAGCGCTGTAGTTAAGGTTTTCGGTAAGTAATTTAAACCCACCAGACTCATGCATGCACTGACCAATAAACGCGGCTTGCCGCTTGGTCGTGTTTATATCGTATTTCTCAAAAGTTTCTTTGAGCGGCTCTAGCCATTTGCCTTCAATACCAAGAGCGATTAGCTGCGCTTCAAGCATCTTTCTTTTCCTTTGACTTCATATCCATGATTTTCTCAAGAGTACGTCCGCCAAAGTAAAAGCTCATTATCAACATGCCCCACTGACCCAGCAGCTCAACATACTTCTCGTTGGCATTACTACCAAACGCACTCATCATGGCAAACGTAAAATACGCAGCCAAAATAAAGACCAAAGTCATGGGGCGAATGTTTTTAGACAGCCAAGAGTCAGACGTCATGTCTGCTTGCTGGCGCTTGGTCAGTTCTTGGGCTTCAATGTTATCGGCGTTTAGTTCAGCTAGCCTGCCCTCCTGCTGCATTTTAAGTAGCTCGGCTTGCGCTTTTGCCTTGGCTTCTGGGTCGGGAATGAACTTGTCTAAGACCTTCATCCCCACATCAACTAAAGCAGTTAATGGAAACATGTTACCTCCCAATAGCGGTTTCGTTATCACCCTTACGTACTAGCACTTTATCGCCGTCAACAGCCACGCTTACTGGGTCCCGATCAGCCATCTTATCTAGGCGAGCGATGAGCTCTTTCATAATCTCAAACTCAGGCTTGTCTTGTTTTGGAGTAGCGCCAGCCACACCGTTTAGCATCGAAATAAGGGCGGTCAAAGACGCACCTAGTAACCCCATAACGGCAGCCATTTTGCCTTCTTCAAGAACAATACTTGCGCCTACACCCATCGCTACGATGATGGTGATGTAGATTAAACCGTGCTTGCCAATGGCTTTTCCAGCAACTTCTTTTGCAGATTCAACGTATTGTTCTTTATCGCTCATAGCGTACTTCCTCCAAACGACATGTTCGCAACCACGATTGCTACGTGTTGCTCAGGCTTAGACAAATCAAAACCACAATCGCCACACACTTTCATGGCTAACTCGGTTTCATCCACATCCCGCCCACAGTTCGGGCAGTAGATTTCAATCGTATGGCGCGGCTTAAATTCGCCACCATCCATGGAGTCTTGAATTTCTTTAATCATGATTTTGGGTATTTATCTTTTATGGCTTGAATCTCGGCTTTCCAAGCGTCATAGCCGCCGTGATAAAGCGTATCGAGTTGTTCTGTGATTGACGGATACTCGGCTGCACGTTTGTATTTGTAGGCTTCTGGGTCAACCCAAGCATTTACTGCGGTTAGGTCAATTTCAACCTTGTTGCCTTGAGCATCAAAAGCACCTGTGCCTTCATCAATAGTAACAACGCTAGGATATAGTGCGTAAATAGCTTTATAGTTCATGCTGCTATCTCCATTACTGTAATTGTGCTAACTGTTCTTGCATAACTTGCGTTGTCAGAATCACCGCTTGAACGATTTACAACGATTGTTCCAACATCCAAAGCAGCAGTTTGGCACTTATATGTTGTTGATGAAGTTGTGGCTGGACTATCTAAAAAGTTAGCGTTCATTGGCGTAGTATTTCTTCCTACGCTAACAGCTTGATCTTGATTAGTTGCTCCTGGTCTTGCGCCTGAAGAATCACCAATAGCAATAGGCGTTGAGTTTCTTACTAATCTAAAATAAAAACCTTGTCCACTTGTTGCGTTATTCATCTGAATACTAACAAAAACTAAAATTCTGCTTGATGAGCTTGTTGGTGTAATATTTACAGAAAGCCCTGTAATATCTACCCAAGAGGTAGTGGTTGTAGTAAACACATCAGTTTTTGTTGTACTAACTACTTGCAATACAGAACCAGCGGGTAATGACGCACGTGCAACAAGCTGCGCTGAGCTTATACCGCCACTAGCGTTTACGCCTGTTATTGTGCCTGACCCATCAATAGTAATTGGCATAGTTATGCTCCCACTGTAATTGCTTTAAGCTGGTCAAGCGTTGTGGCTTGGTCGGCTAGTTGTGTGATGTCACGCAGTCTTTGCTTCTCAGCTACGATCGCAGTTGTATCTGCACCTTCTTCTAAAGCACGTTGGAACGCTACGTCTTGAGCTTGTAATAGCGGAGCACGCTCTGCACGCAAACGCTCTTTAGTAATCTCTTTGGCTTTATTGATATTTATGGTGATACTCATTCTTGATACTCCCATGCTCCACGGAATGTACGATCTTCTGGAATGTCAGAGACGTCCACAATCTTAAATGGTTTGCCAGCAGGTACATCTTTAGCGGCTAATTCTTCAATAGTATGCTCGGCAAGATACTCAGGGGTAGGAATAATGATAGCAACACCGCCATCATCAGTAGGGTAAATAATTCTTTGATTCATAATTTCTCCTGATTATCTAAATATTGCAACAAAATTACATAAAGAATCTTGTGGACTATTATTTGATGTGTCTGTACCAATCATAAGCACGCTTCCAAGATTCCATTCGTCAGAACATAAAACTCCTCTCCAGTTTCTAGTGCTTGCGACACAATAATTATTATCAGGCATATTAGTAGAAAAGTTTACATAATAAGTACCAGCACCAATATCAGTAATAGAGCTTACATTACCACTAGCTCTAATAGCTACAGTACCAGTACCATTAAAGTTTACCCATGCACGACAGCCGTATGCAGTAGCTACTGAGCCGTAACCTGAGTTAAATTGAAATTCACCAGCGTTAGCAAACCCGCCTACAGTAACAAAGGTACCACTTGAGTTTTTAGTTCTGAATCCCAAATACCCCGTTCCAGCAGTAGTACCAGAATCCATAAAAACTTTAACCGCATTTGATACCCCACCACGGTTATTTTCAAACAAAAGGGCTGAGTGAAAATCCCCTGTGTTTGTAGTCTTGAGCTTTAAAACGTCAACATATTGCTGACTTGCGTCAGCAGAAACTATGTCTACTTGAGTGTTTGCAGTTGGCGTAGTTGTCCCGATGCCAACCTGTTGGCTGGTGTTAATCGTCATGGCAGTTGTTGTGCCATTGGTTTGGAAGGCTAAGTTACCTGTGGTATCGCCAGCAACGGCTATTGCTGTACCTGCGGTTGTGCCTGCGGATATTGTGGATGGCATTTGTTATGCTCCTTTGGGGTATTTTTGCTTAACGGCTTGGACTTTGGCTAGCATAGCTTCGGCTTCTGCCCCGCCTTTCCATAACGCGTCTAGTTGATCGCCGATTGGCGGATATTCTGCGGATCTTTTAGCAATGTAAGCATGAGCACTAACATAGGCTTCTACGGCTGCTTTGTCATATGCAACTTCATTGTCGTTTGCATCGTAAGCGATATCGTCGCCACTAATAGTAACTACAGATGGGTTTAGTTTAAATATGGCTTCGTGCTTCATCCTGCAATCTCCATAAGAGTAATGTAGTTAATATTCCCAACGGGGACAGCGCCAGCATCAGCAATTGTAAAAGTACCACCCCCCGATGAGCAAGCAATTTGCAGTTTATATGTGGTTGATGATGTAGTTGCAGGAGAATCTAAAAAGTTAAAAGCATAAGGAGTTTGTGCGTTTGTACCATTTGCCTCTTGTAAACTAAAAAGAGTTGTAGAATTTCTTACTAAAGCAAAACCACCTCTTGTATTAGTAGGACGACAAATTCCGCTAACAATAATAAATATTCTACTTGTTGAAAAGAACGGGGTAATTGACGCAGTTAAGCCACTATCAACAAATGTGGTTGAACTTGTGCTATTTCCTGTTACGTTACCATTTATTATTTGCAACACAGAACCAGCAGGTAACTGAGACCTAGCAACAGAAGAAGCGTTGGTCAAAACTGTACCATTCACAGTCGGCAAAGTAAGTGTAGTAGTACCCGCTACCAGAGGAGCGGTGAGGGTAACTGTACCCGATGTATCGCCAGCGACAACAATGCTTGCCATATGTTTTCCTTTATAAAATCACCCAGCGGCTACCGCTAGGAATAGTTACCGTGACACCGCTATCTACGGTGATGGGCCCAACGCTCTCACCATTGTAATTCGTAGACATCGTATAGTTTGCTGTAATGCTCTGTTTATTTTCATAGACCGCACCGCCAGCCGCTGCACCGCCAATTGAAGTCCATTGAGAACCGTTATACCCCTCAAACTGAACGTCTGTTGAGCTAAACCGCACCATACCAGTAGCTGGCGTTGGACGTTGCCCATTGGTTCCAACTGGGATCTTTAAAGCACCAGTACCGTTGAACTGAGAGTTGCCAGAAGCTATGACGTTGGCAGCGTTGGCAAAACCAGCCGTAGAAAAGTTAGCCGCAGAAACATTGCCTGTAAAAGCACCAGCGCCCGTAGCAGTTACGTTAGCGGTTGACAGGTTTAGAGTTGCTACGTTGCCTGTGAAAGTAGCTGCGACAGCGTTGGTGTTACCTAAAACTGATAAGTTGCCCGCTACCGTGAAGTTGCCTGTGGTATAGCTAGGCTCAGCGCTATAAAAGTTAGTGCCATCGCAATAAACAGGAACTTTGGTGCCGTTCGGAATAGTTACGGTAAAACCTGTGGCGCCACGAATACGAATACTTTGACCGCCCGTGGTGTTATTTATGACCAGATATTGCTTGTTTACGAGCGGAGCGATAATGTCCCGAACCTGATTGTTCGTGCCAGTTACAACCAAAACTGCGTTTCTAGCCTCATCCGATGCTCCGTTGAGGTTGCTAAGTGTGTAGTTGGCATCCGTCATAACGATGGACTGAACCCCAGTAATAGCTTGCTCTAGCAAAGTTCCTAGATTGGTATTGGTGGTTTGACCCCACGTACCCGCCCCTTCGCCGTTTGCCAACAGCGTTAGTTTTAGCGATTGTGAATACGTTGCCATATTTAGTCCTAATCAAAGCCCGAGGGCACTAATACCGGTGTCCAGTTTGGAGTCTGACTTGGCGTAATATCCGCCCAATTTGGCGTCTGCGCTGTGTCGATTAATCCCCATACATTGACTACCTTAAGTTTAACAACTGCTTTTACTCCTGTCACCTGTACCGTCGCCGATCCAGATGCCGTTACATTACCTAGCCTTACAACTGCGTACGTGCCGGTTACAAAGACTATTGCGTTACCGGTTATATCTACGTTACCGACCCGACCAACAGCAGAAACGCCCGTCAAATCAACAATCACATCGCCGGTTACGGTAACTGAGCCAGTAATACCGATTGCGGCTACACCAGTAACAGTTACAACCGCCCCAGCCTGTACGTCTACGTTGCCAAGACGAGCTACTGCATAAACCCCAGTCAAATCAACTACTGCATCTGACCTAACATCTACCGTGCCAACTAAGCATGGTGTGCGGATACCTGTCAAAGCTACGTTAGCTTCAGCTACTACATCTACAGTACCAACCCTACCAACCGCGCTAACCCCGGTTAAATCAACTGTACAACCAAGGCTTACATCAACCGTACCTACTACACCTACTGCAGAAACACCAACTACAGTTACCGATACATCGGCACCAACCCCTAACGAGGCAAACGGCGACCCTGCATACGGTGACTCAGCATACATTTATAGCACCACCCACTTGCCCCCTGATGGCACAGTAACGCTAACCCCGTTGGCTAGAGTAACAGGCCCAGTGGACATGGCTGAATAACCAGATGGAATTACATAACTCAAGCCAACAGTTCTGTTGTTGGCAAAAATACCGTTGCTCGCCTGCATATTTGGCGCAGTCAGGACGTTCGTACCGGGGTTAAAAGTAAGCTCGGTAGATGATACGTTTGCAGCACTAATAGATCCGCTAGTAGCCGTAGTAAATACTGGGTAGTACGTAGCGTTTGTGCTTGTATCGTTAGTAACTGTTATGCCAACAGTTGACCATGTTTGATCCCCACGTAAAAACGTAGAAGCATTGGCTGTACCAGAAGCAAGACGCGCAGTAGCAACAGTACCGGATGAAATGTTTGAGGCATTAATAGCGGTTAAAGTAGAGCCGTTGCCCGATACGTTAGTAAAAGAACCGTTGGTAGCCGTTACCGTGTTGGCACTGAAATTACCCCCAGCATCACGAACGACAATAGTATTAGCACCATTGGCAGAAGCAGCAGTAGTCCGGGCATTATCTAAAGTACCTGTAGTAATTGATGAAGCGTTAATCGCAGTAAGCGCAGAACCGTTACCGGTAAACGATGTACCTGTTATTGCCCCAGCAGCGAACGCCCCACCTGCATCACGAAGCACAATAGTGCTAGCGCCGTTAGAAGAATTAGCAGTGGTAAAGGCATTTCCAATAGTCCCCGAAGTGATGTTGGATGCATTGATATTTGTACCACCTGAAATATCACCCGAAATATTTGCCGTAATCGTGTTGGCTGAGAAGTTACCACCTGAATCACGCTGAACTATAGTGCTTGCGCCGTTGGCTGAGGCAGCCGTAGTTCTTGCGTTAGCTATGGTTCCAGACGAGATGTTGCTGGCGTTAATTGCGTTAATACCTGAGCCGTCACCGCTAAACAAAGATGCGGTAATAACGTTAGATCCAAAATTACCGTTAGAGTCACGCAGTACCAAAGTAGAAGCGCTGTTAGCCGTGCTACCTGTAGTACGAGCGTTAGATATAGTGCCGCTTGATATGTTTGAAGCGTTGATGTCTGTAAGACCGGCAGCATTAGCGGTAATGTTTGTAAAGTTCCCGCTAGTTGCGTTAACCGTAGTTGCATTTACAGTATTAGCTGTAAAGTCGCCGTTTGAATCACGGGCAACAATCGTAGACGCGCCGTTAGCAGCGTTGGCTGTAGTTCTGGCGTTGGCTAAAGTACCTACAGAAATGCTTGAAGCATTAATTGCTACGTTAGCAGCGTTAGTTAACTGCCCTTGAGCGTTAACCGTAAATTGACCAACAGATCCGTCGTTGCCATAAGTAGCAGCGGTTACGGCGGTATTAGCAATACTAAACGTTAGGTTAGCAAGATTAAGCCCTGTGCCTGCGCTATAAACCTGAGACGAACTAATCTGCGCAAAAGTAATGTTGGTGGAACCAAAAGTGATTGTTCCGGGGGTGTTGCATTCATATAGTTCGCCGGCGCCTGTATTACCAGAAGTAACAAAGAAAGCATCGCCCGTGCCTAGTTTATTAGGGTCAGCCAAACCAAAAGTGTCAGCGTCAGTTGCACGAGTAAATACCCATTTAGCTCCGGGTCCGGGGGTGTCTGGCGCACCTACAACTGTTACTGTGTAAACGCCGTTTTGAACTGCGTTAGATTGGTTATAAATTAAAAGACGGTCGCCAACTTGAACTAGCACGCCGTCGGCTATGAAAGCAGCGTTTGCCCCGTTGTTTGTAAGTGTAGCGCCTACGCCGTTACCTGCGCCGTTTGGCTGGTTGTATACAGCTACAAGATTACCTTGACTTGCTGGGATTTCATATTTAACAGCTTCGTGATAAGAAATACCTGTTGAGAAAAGTCCATCAACATAAGTCTTGTTGGTAATATCCGTAGCGTTTGCCGCGTTAGTTGTGATGGTTCCAGCAGTCAATGTAACTGTGCTGGCAACTAAATTTGTGGTGTTAACCTGCGTAAAAGTAACGACGTTTGCACCATTACCCGAAGTGTTGATGACGTTACTAGCGTTTGTGTATACCGCTTTTTCGGCAGGCTGCGCAATAAATACGTCCTTTGTACCTGCAGAAAAGTTAACAAGCGCTCCACCGTTACTGGAGTCTAAAACAGTATCTCGACTTAATTGATCTGGCGAAGTGTAGGTACCAATACCTACTTCCCACTGATTACCGGTTTGAGCGGCAATAGTGTAATAGCACGTGTTTCCACTACCAATAACCGAAAAGGCTTGGTAGCCGGTTACAGCGCCCAAAAGGGTAGCCGTACCCGTACTGGTAACAGTAGTGGTTTCTTTAACCCTATCTTTTAAGATGAGAGCCATTTAAAGCTCCTTAACTAGCGGTCAAACGAATAATCGCATTGCTTGCATCAGCGGTCGGGAAGTTAACTGCAAAAGTACCGTTGGTTGACGTTTTGTCGCCACCAAAAGCCAGTACGCAAACTGCAGCGTTTGACTTGCTGTTGTTGTAAATCAAAGCGCCATTAGCAGTAATCGTTGCGTTAGCCCAAGAAGTATTGGCAAACGAAATAAAAGCCACGTTGCCAGAGTTGGTTGGGGTTACGCTAACCGTTAAAGTATTACCGCCAGCAGTGTAGTTGCCAGCAGAGGCTACTTCATTAGTTGCACTATATGCAGTTGTGTTCTCATTTAAAGTAGCTGAGCTGGTATACAGCGCCAATTTAAATGTGTCTGCGGAAAAATTCTGCGTACCATTCAAGAGTTGAACCTTGAACGAGGTAGCCATTCCTTGGGTAATTGCCATTTTTTACTCCTAAAAATTATCTAACAGGGCCTTGTATAGGCAGCTTTAATTGTCCATCACGGTAAGCGCTACGTCTATCTTTACCATCACCCAACTCTCTGAGTAATGCTAAGGATTCTTGGTACTTCTGCTCGTAGTAGTTAACTATGTCTTGCTCACCTTTTTGATAAACCACAGCTTCACGCAACGAGCCATACAGTAATACAGATTCAAAATTAGTTCCCAGCCAAGACGTTCCAGTTGGGTTATTAATGTTTGTCACAGGAACAGAGAATCCAGATCCAGCGTTACCAAGATTAGCTGTTGAAGCACTTAGTACATCCCCAACAATGTAGAACGAACCGCCATCACGAATAGATACTGAACTAACAACACCACCAGACACAACAATGTCTGCCAGAGCAAACGAACCAGAACCGCCAGTAAGCGGTACCTTTTGATACGTGCCGTTTACGTAGCCAGAACCGCCAGAAATTGTGCCAAGACCAGACAAAACGCCTTGCACAATAGAAACTGGGTAGTAGTAATAGTGCAACTCTACATCGTAATTTTCATCTGGGGTCGGGCCAATAATGTATGTATAAGGCTGAAACTGTGCGTAATAACGGGGTGTGCCCTCATCGGTTGGGCTAGGATACGCCTGACGAATAAAGTTTACGTCTTTATCAATCAAAAACTCTTGGCTACCGTCCGGAAAAATAACCGCCATGGAGAAAGAAGCAAGGTAGTCAGGTGGTAACGCAAGGTATTTGTCGCCTTGGGTAAAGTTACCAGTAACGTTTTTACGAATAGCCGGTATCTGAACAGCGTTATAAATACGCTCTTCGCAGTTGTATACGAACGTGGGAATACTCTGAAGAAACGACTGCTCGTCTGATTCAGCGTAGTTTTGTATGGCTGCGTATAGCTGCTCGTAATTCATTTTTACCCTTAAGCCATTGGCCCTCTAGCCATAACGCCTTTAGTTGCCGCGCCTGTACCACGAATTTTAATGCCGTCAGTCTTAACAGCACCACCAGTATTTTTGCTAAGTTTGCCGACAGAAATATTCATGTCATCCATAACTTGCGCACCGGACTTGTCTTTAATAGCGCCAGCAACAGTTACTTTTTTGCCGGACATGGTGTGTGGCTCTGCATAAACTTCAGCAGGACCAACCTCTTTACCATTACGTTTCATACTGTATTTAGCCATGATTATCGTCCTCTTCCAGCGCTTTTGCGCATCATTCCTTGATTAGCGGCGCGAGCCATATTACGTCCCATAGCCTTTAGGCTTTCATTGGTAACGCTCTGTGCGCCTTTACCTTTACCGCCTTTTTGAATTCCAACAGATGGGCCAGTATCACCTAGGTTTTTACCTTTGGTTTTGCCCTGTTTTGTTACACCATCAGCGCCTTTTTTAAACATGTCTTTCTCCTAAGTTGTCGTTACCGTAACTGTACCCAAAACTACACCAGAAACCAAGTCATTTGGCGTCTGAGGCCAGTTTGACCCACCACCAACGGGGTTCCATCCCCATTGAAAAATTCTACTACCCATCGTTGGATCCCCAAAGCCTTCTTCGGTTGCTCCAGCATTTTGATCTAACTGCAAACCATTTAAGCCAGCTTGAAAGTATGTGTTGTCTGGTCTTGGCTGTCGCAAAGCTTGCGGATCTTCTACAGGGTACATACCTAGCTGCAACTGTGGATGATCGGGATCCCAACAAGACGGGCACACCTTTATCTGGAACGGTTTGGTTTTTAATATCTGTGTCTTTAGCACCTTTAGCTTAAAGCGAAAGTTACAACGATCGCACTGCGATATTGCGTATTTACCGGAAGCAAATCTATTTGGCACACGCTATTCCTCAAGTAACAAACATGCGGCGTGGCACAAAGCGAATCGCCGCTTTCTCACGATCTTCATCAGACGCCAACTGCCAAGCCTCGTCATACTGCGCTTTTAACATCCCGATGCGGTTTTGCGCTTCTGGCAACTTAACGGACAAGTAATACGCCAATCCAGCAATCATGCAGGGCAAGAAGCGAAACGGTATGTCCATTGTATTGACACCATTACCAGCGTCATGAATTCTCCGCAACCGCCAGTACACAAACGTGTAGTAAGGGTTCTGCAAAGTCCCTTGGTCTGGAGTAGGCCAAACAACAATCTTAGGGTAATTAACCCCCGCAGGCGGTGAAGAAGTGCTTGTACCGGCGTAGTCTGCTCCAGACTGGCGATTTATCCATACCTGAATAGGGCGAGCCTGTTGCAGTTTGTTAGGTATGGTGGCGTAGGTAGAGACGCTGATACGGGTTATGGTTAAGTCAGCTTGAGTGTTTTGCAGACCGGGATTAGTCCTGATGACGTGCTCTAACAAGTCAACCGTATCAACAGGCAAGTCATAAGTATTTACGCCCTGCACCAAAGGAATCTGCCCCTGCTCAACCGTCCACAAGTTAATACCGCGGTTTGCCCAATCAGCAAACAGCAGGTTGAGGGAACGACGCGCGGTCTTTAAATCGTAGCCCGAGCGAAGCTCTGAGCCACAACGCTCAAACGCCTCTTCGACTATTTCCGAGAGGTCTAGGTTAAAGGTAGCATTTGCGACGACAGTCATTATTTAACCTTTCGGTAGGGTTTTACCTTTTGCTTTACCTTTGGCGGCTGGGGCACGAACTGTTTTCCCTGTGCTTTTCCCGCCCGCTTTGCTCGCGTTGTTGCTGCGTACTCGCTTGGGCTTAGCGCTTGTATCGCTCTTTTTGGCAGGTACCTTTCGCCGGTTTCGGACGACTTTTTCCCTGACTTGGTTGTCCACTCTTGCTTCGTCCAAGACTTGAGACTGCGCTGGGGTTTTGCTAGTGCCACTGAATATCCTCCAAAGCCACGCAAACATTATTTCTTTAGCTTAGACAGGGTCTGAGCTAACCTCGCACGTTGCCCCATCTTGCCGGGCTTCTTAGCCGCTGCAGCAAGCTTTTTAGCGGGGATCTTCTCTCCCTTTTTAACATCCATCGACTCACGCAGAGCGCCGGGTTTCTTAATCGCTTTCTGTATCCATTTTTCAGCCACGATAACCCCCACCTTTCTCTTTGTATTTCTTGGCTAGTAATTGCGCCTTACGAGCAGACCACTGACCCGCCGCAGTGCCTTGTACAGCCGAGTTCTTAATACTCTCAAATAAAGATTTGCGCATACTAGGCTTCGTATAATTACCAGCCTGATTAACCTTCGATTTAACTTTGCCACCTTCGGCATACATTTCCACATCTTGCGGTTTATCTTTACGCTTAATAATCTTTTTACCGGGCATTTTGGTAGGCATTATTGCCCCCATTCCACGAGACGCTCTCATATTAGTCTGCCTTTCGTTTTGCCTTTAATCGCGCAACCATCAGCGCGTTTAGATGCAGAAGAGACTGTACCGCCTTTGGAGAATTTTGGCTTTATGTTGCGCCCCATCTTCCCCTCTAAATCAATACCGCCGCCACCTACCCCGCCGCTTTTAGGCATATTCAAGATTTCTTTCATCTTGGCTAACTCAGCCTGAACAGTCAGCGGGCTTGCTTTTACGCGTTGATCTTTGAAATATCCCCCTTCGGTTTTGCGCGACTTAGCCTTGTCGACCTTTTCTTGGTCAACAGTTTTTGACTTAGCCGTATCGTCGGGGAATAAATCAAGCTGGTTCATTAGCAGGCGCCGCCCTTCATCATACGAACCATAGTGCCTTTAGTCTTGCCTTTAACAGCACAACCGTCTGCACGGGCTGAAGCTGTACCGCCAGCCGCCATTTTGTGCATACGCTTTTCGTGTCCTTTAACGGCTTTATCCGCAACTTTCTTCATGGAAGACATGCCGCCGGAAGAAAGTTGCGGATAAAAGATCGGAA
>ERZ869925.1040-NODE-1040-length-14512-cov-16.948537_pt1 | contig 14512 bp, 12 predicted proteins | sample MGYA00579311_ERZ869925 | MGnify/ENA primary metagenome ERZ869925 (study PRJEB32216, sample SAMN09231817) | wastewater metagenome | place: USA: Maryland | collected 2016-07-30 | study: EMG produced TPA metagenomics assembly of the PRJNA472060 data set (Reclaimed...
GACTTGACGTTGGCAGTCACCCCCGCGAAATCCGACAGCATCATCACCATGCCGCGCCCGGTCTCCGACGAGGTAGACAGCGCGACGGTCTGCTCAGCGAGCGCGTCTTTGTAGCGGATCACTGCCGGCGTCGTCTCACCGTCGAACGACTTGAGCAGATTTTCTAGCGCTTCGTCCTTATTGGAGAGGAGCGTCGAAAGTGACGTGTTGCCTTGAGTCGCGAATTCGCCGAGTTTTTTCGTGTTGAACTGGGCTAGAATCGCCTTCTGTACAGCAGCTACACCCTCTTCTGCCGACACCTGGCCGGAACTGATACGGCTCTGAGCGTTAGCGCCGAGTGCTTCTAGAATCGCACCTTTGCTTATGCCAGCATCGCGAAACTGATTAAGCTCCTCGCCCTGGAGCTTACCTGCTCCGATGACGTCGGAGAATGCCTTACTAATCTGTTCGGAAACGCTAGTGCGCTCATTCGGAGCGGCGGCAGCAGTAACGTCCGCCACCGATAACAGTGCGCGATCTAAATCGCCGCCTCTGAAGCCTGCTGTGATCAGTTTTTGCTGCGCGGCTACGGCACCTGCCGACGAAAAATCAGTCTTTGACGCTAGCTCGTTTGCTTTCGTATACTCGATCTGCGCCTGTTTGGCGTCTCCGAGAATGGTCGTATAAGTCCGAATGGAACTAGTGCGCTCGCCGAATGCCTTAGTAGCCTTCTCGTCGAGCTGAGACAGCGCGTAGCCGGCGGCAGTAGCTCCCGCGACTACCGCGCCGAGCGCGATCGCCGCCGCCGAGGCGAAGGTCTGTAGAGCTGCGCCGCCGGCCTGGGAGAAGGTCTGAAGCGTCCTGTTTGACGCGGTGAGCTGGTCCGAGAGATTCTTGGCCTTGAGCTCCGCGTTGGTCATCGGCTGGAGCACCGACGAAGACCCGAACGAGCCCATCGCCGCGCCGGCCTTCACTGCCGTCGCCACTATGCGGTCGAACTGCTTCTCAGCCGCACTCGCCTTCGTGATGATCGGGTCTAGGCCCTGCTCGGAGAAAGCTAGCTGCCAGACCGTCCTGTTGTCGCCGCCTGGGAATGACAAGATCGCCTCGCTCTACGCTGGCCGGTCTGTGGGTGACGGGTTGGGAGTCGGTGAGGCAGGCCAGGTGAGCTGCGAGGGAAATTTGACGCTGGGCTGGCTGTCGGGCGGTAGTGCGTACCTGTCCGCGCCGGACAGCGATCTAGAACTTCCCGCCCGTCATGTAGGCCATCGCGGTACGCAGGACAAACGCCACAGCGAGCGCGCCAGCCCTGCCCTCTCTACCCACTCTCGAAGTCCACTTCTTGCCGTGGATCAGCTCCAGCAGCTGCTCCGACAGCGCTATCGGGTCTCCGCGTCCCGCTTCGAGTCGGGAGAGGATTTTCCCTCGGCGCTCCCCGCCTTCAGAGCGGACTGGTCGCGCACGGTCTGGCCGATCATTATGAGCAGGTACGGGTGACGCTCCCAGTCGGGGATGACGCAGCCGGGGGCCTGGATAGCGTGCTCGCGCGCCACTTTTGCCAGCATGGAGGCCCTCGGTACGCGCTCGTCGCCGTTCCTGGTGCGGACGAGGAAGCCGCCCGAGGCGATCTGTCGCTGCAAGTCGCGGTGCTCGACGAGCCCGAGGCGCCGCATGAGGTAGCGGCCCAGCACGACGCGACGGGGCGTGTGAGGGTTCGCGTCCGGGCAGGTCTGGCGCTCCGCCGGAGTCATCGCCTCCCACTCGCGGTGCTCCTCTGCGGTGCGCTCCTCCAGCTTCAGGTGCTCGACGGCGAAGATCCGACCGCCCGCGCGCTTCGGTCGGCGACCGTTGCCGTCGGGCTTCTGGGTGAGGTCGTACAGCTCCTCTTCTCGTAAGTCGGCCTCGATCAGGATCGGCTTGTCGCCACCCCAGGCTGCGGTGCGCGCGAAGCCCAGGATCTGCCCGAAGCTCTCCGCGAACCCCTGGAGGATCTCCTCGGTGCGCTCGGGCTGGGGGTGGACGACGAGCCGCTTCAGCTCCTCTAGGCCGGCGTAGGGGTTCGGCTTAGCTCCGAGGTCGGTGAGCGCCCCTACGGCGTCCTCTAGCTCCATCGCCTCGTCAGCCGAGGGCTTGCGCACGACGACGAGCCCCTCCTCGGTGTAGACGCCAACGCAGCCGGGGTAGGTGGACTTGAGGCGGTCGAGGGTGTCTTGATCGTGGGGGGTCACGAGACCCTCCCCAGATCGCGCAGCCGATCTACGCCTTTACAAACAAGCCATACGAAGCAGATGAGCGCTACAGCGCCCAGTCCTATCAGTTTGCGCATGTTCAACCTTGCGCCTGGTTCGGCGCCCTTCAGACTAGCCTAGCGGATGTGAGAGGATGAGCACGCGATATAAATTGAATCTGCGCCCGGAGAAGTGCACCAGCTCAACGGTGGAGGGTATCGTCTCTGAGGCTGTAGGGTTCGGCTTCTACATGCTGCCGTTACTGGACGGTAAGAAGCTGGAGACGCCGCTCCAGCGGGCGCATGCTGCCTACATTGAAGAGTGCGCGAAGTCGCTGGCCGAGTCGAAACAGGCGAGCTAAGTAATCCCCGTCGAGATCCCCGCCCCGTCCAGATCCAGCGGGTACATGCACTTGAACACGCCGTCCGTGCCAGCCTTCTCGACGTAGCGAAGGTCGATGTTCAGCTTGACCCACAGACCGTCGCCCTGCCCCTGCGAGAAGCTGTAGTCTTCGCCGATGATCGACGCCTCACGCCAGCGCACCTGATACGCGATCGACGAGCCATAGGGCTGAAACGCGATCGTCGCGTCCGAGAGCTGCCCCGTGTAGCCGTTCGGCAGCTGGGACAGCATCGCGGCGTGCGCCTCCAGCGTGATGGTCGCAGACGCGGTGACTGTGTAGAAGCCCAGGCCGCGACGCAGCGGGATGCCGTGAACGCCTCGCGGCTTCGTCGGCGTGACCGACTCGTTCCACGACAGGTCCTTCATGTGGCTGGCCGTCATGCCCGTACCAAACAGCGCCGTGCGCACGCTGGCCCAGTCCATCTTGAGGCCGTTGAGGCCGGCAGGAGAGCTTATACCGATCGGAGGCTGGGCCATGTGTTCCTATCTTTCTCACTACTTCTAGTTACTTACCGTTGCTGAGCTGGTGCGCCTACCGCTAGCGCCTGAGACCGTACCGTTACGCACTACACCTGGCCTGCCTCGCCAGCGCCTACCCGCACTACAGCAGGTTGATCCCGATCACAACACTCTCGATGATGCCCTCACGGTTGAACAGCACCTCAAGGCGCAGCTGCTTCGCCGACTTGGCGTCGTAGTTGCGCAGCGCCGTCACGGTCTGGAGAGGCGCTCCCGACGAGTCGACCGCCGGCAGACGCTCCGCGCTGGGGCGCCCGTCGGTCTTGGGTTTGAACAGGAAGTCCTCGATCGGCTTCGTGACCACGTCCTCAATCAGGCGAGCCTGCGTCGCTGTGAGCGCGCCGATCGGCACCGCGCCGTTGTTCTCAGGCACGGCCACCGTGGCGACCGTGTCGCCGATGTAGATGAACGCTGCCTCGGCGGCGATGCGTCCCACCTGACAAGCGAGGGACACCCAGGGCTCGCGCGTGTAGGCGGGATCGGAAGGGTCCGCCGTGGTCGACGCGCCAGAGAAGAACTGCTGTCCCGGCCTCTCGTCGTAGGTCTGCGTGACGATGAAGCGATCGAACAGGCCGGGCGCGGTGCGCTCGTCGTGGCTGATGCCCTGGCAGTTTCGGATGCTGCCGGAGGCAACGCGGCCGAGCGACTCGTGAACCGGGATCGCCGAGTTGCGCGCCACCGCTGCGAAGACACAGGGGCGACCGAGCGTCACGTCGCCGTTGTAGGCCGGCACGCCGTAGGTGTAGCCCGTGTAGCCGTCTGGAAACACGAAGCCTGCGGGAATGAGGTCCGTCAAGCCGTGCTCCGAGGAGAACGCGAGGAACTCCGAGTTGATCGCGACGACGTACTGTGCGTCGGTCTCGGCGTAGGCGCCAGCGGAGATGTTGCGGTCGCGCACGGCGACGAGCGCCTCGTCGAACTTCTTGCCCCACTTGGTCTGGATGAGGCTGTCGATCTGCTGGACCTGCGAGAGCGTCAGCGGCTGCGCGATGGCGACGACGCCGAACTTGCGGGTAGCGTCGTCGAGAGCTGCGGTCACTGCCGCAACCAGACTCGCGGTGCTGGACGTCGGCGGAGTAGCCGAGCTATCCCAGTAGTCGCCGGCCTCCAGGATGCCCGTGAACACCACAGACAGCCCCGTGTCGAGATTCGACCCGGTGAGCGCCACGATGCCCGAACCGGGAACGAGCACGGGAGCGGACAGCGTCTCGTCCTGCCCGTCGATCGTCCAGCGAACCTGTGCGGTGCCGAGCGCGCCTGCGGTCGAGCACACGACGTGAATGTTGGGCAGGTAGTCCGTCGGGTCTCCGGTGATCGTCATCGCTGCGGTAGAGCCGTACTGGAGCGCCTGGAAGCTGGGCAAGAGGCCGGGGTTGCCGGTGCCGTCGCCGATGGGCGCCGCGATGATCTTGCCGGTGATCGCGTTGACCGCCGTGACGAGATCGGAGACGGGGTCGTTCGGGTTGCCTGCCGCGTCGGTGCCGAGGGCGACAGTGAGATCTAGCGTGCTGTAGCTAGCACTGGTGCTGCCGACGCCTCCGGTATTGGTGTGCTTGACCCGATAGCCGGTGGCGGGAGGCGTGTAAGCGACACCACCGTTGTTGAAGAAGGTCTGAGCCAGCACGTTGCCGGCGTTAGTCGCCTTCGTACCGAGGAAGGTGGCGGAGACCTTGGCGCGGGCAGCGGTGGCGCCAGCGTCGCCCGACAGCCAGAAGGTCTCCACTGCGCTCGCTGCTGTGGCGGCGGGAATGGCGAGGCTGACGTCCGAGGTGCCAGGCGCGACGGACGCGGCGAGGGTGCCGACGGTGATCGTCAGCGAGGCACCGAGCACGAGACCCTGGTATCGAATATCGCCGTCTGTGGTCGAGCCGGCGACGAGCTTGCTGCCGTAGACGTTGTACGCCACGCCCTCGGAGGCCGGGGTCTTCACGACTGCGGCCACAGTGCCGACCGTGTCGATCGCCGACGAGCAGAGGTAGACTGGAGCGCCGCCTACGGCTACGGTTTCAGCTACGGCCGAGCAAGTGGGGCTGTAGCCGGCTCCCGAGCGAATGTCAGACGACTGCGTGATCGTCAGCATCTCGTTCGGCGTGCCCAGCTGAGTGGTGCCGCACCAGCAGGTGATTGCGGAGAGGTCCTGCGGGTTGAGGCGTGAGGCCGAGCGGCGCAGCGTGACAGTGATCGACGTTCCCATGGTGCCCTTCGCTCTGGCAGCGCTGCGTTGACGTCGGTGAAGGCGTCTGCGAGGCAGGCCAGTGAATGGGCCGAGAGAATGCGCTATACTGTGTCTGGGCGGCTGCTAGTGCTACCAGGAGTTGAGAATGCGTACCGTAAGGGAGATAGCCGATCACAGACCGCTGCTGGCGAAGCTGCGACTGATCAAGGGAGGCGTTGTCGTGCTGCATCCAGGTCTGAACCACCGAGTCACCGAGCGTGCTTACGAGGTCGAGAAACCGAGCTGGCTCATCCCTGTTAAAGGCCCAGCTGTTGAGATCCGACCTCATGCCGGGCATCTACACACAGCGCAACAGGTAGCGTGCGACCACGGCGTCACCTTCGATCAGGTCGCAGCTGCTCCGATGACCGTCGCCGAGGTGCGCGCCAAGTACCCGCGTTTGGACGGCCCGTGCCCAAAGGGCTGCGGCTTTCACGGCATCGCCTACAAATCGACGGCACACTTCGTGTATGGAGATTGGTAGGTGAAACGAACACTTCACGAGTGGTCACTTCTTGAGGATCTGGTAGATATGCAGTGGCCCTGGTGGAGATCTCTGGGTCTCAAACTGTCCCAGATTAAGTGCGACTGGGAGGATTGCGCAGCTTGGTTCGGTTGTCGCTCATATGTGCGATATCCTGAGAGCCTTCAGCGACATTTCGACGCTTTCGCCGATGCCCGCGCTCAAGAGCTTGAGATGTATGTAAAGGCAGGATTCGACCTGATCGAGGTCGCGACTGTCGGGCTAGATATGATAACCTCGGCGCCTTTCAGCCCTCCCCAGGATCGATCCCCCGCGATGACACAATAGAGACCGACTCCACCTCTGCCAGCAAGTCCGGCACGTCGCAGACTGGCACGTAGGGCGCTATACCTAGCGAGTAGTGCAACAGGTTCGGATACCGCGCTAGGTCCGAGTCTCCGCCGAATCCCCCGCCGTCGGTTCTGTAGTTCGCTGTCGTGTTCAGTGCGTACCGCATGGCCATTCTGAAGCGACACAGCAGCGCGTACATCGCCCTGTAGCACGCCAGATCCTTAGTGCGCGCCACGAACAGGTGTACGGTGTGACCGGCCTGCACGCGCTCCGTCGAGTCGATCTCTATCAGCCTGCCGCCCCGGATCTCCTTCACGCCCTTGGGTGTGTTGGCGTCGAATGCGTCGCGTCCTGGCACCCAGACGATGAACGGGGGTGCAGTCTTCGGCCACTCTGACTCAGGGAGCTGCGAGCCGTAGTAGTGCTTCACGGGGACGAGCTGCGCGCCGGCCTGCTGGGGCTGAGCGATGCTGTTGGGGCTCGATCCGGCCAGTCGTGGATCGGCGTGTACTAGCTCGTAGGCGTCGGTGGGGAAGAGCATCTAGGATCCTCTGTGGCGCTGTGCAGCACCCGTAGCGTTCGCAGTGCGTAACGGTTCGCACTCTGCTGCTAGGCCGGGCCAAAGCCGGCTACCGCGCGTTTCGCCACGCAGCTGTAATAAATTCGCGCACCAATGCATCGACCGCGTCGCGCCACTCTGGCGGCAGGGGTTCACCGGGGGCCGGCGCCCACATCCGAGAGGGAATCGTGCGTGTGCCGTAGAACTGGTACTTGGCATAGTCCTTGCCTAGCACGTCGACGAAGATCGTCTCCCCGTCGTGGTAGATCTCTACCGAGTCCTCCAGCGTGAGTAGTAGGGGTCGCCCACTTCCGTCTGCTCGCTCGGGCCACTTTGAGCCGTCGGGGTTGCGCTGCTCTCGAAAGCAGGCGTGTACGAGCAGCCGGACGACCTCCACCTCTCGCTGCGCGATGTGATCGGCGATCTGGTCGCGGAGGGAGGCGAGGGAGTGGGATGGAAGTGAACCGAGCCTACTCATGGCCTGCTATACTCACGAAGATGAACCAGCCGCGCCTCCTGATGATCGCGATCGACCCGCCGAGCGACACGCACTGTTTCACCAACGAATCGCAGTGTAGCAAGCTCAAAGAACGCCAAGTCACCGACTTCAAAACAGAGATGTACTGCACGGTGTTCGGTGAGTCCGATCCGCAGTGCAGACGCCTGCGGGAATGTCTCCAGGCTGAGATCCAGCATCTACGGACCCGGCTTTAAGATGCGCACGCCTATAGAGAAGGTATGCTTTACCTAGATCGGCCGCAGGCCGACGGAAAGGTCCACATGAACCTAGAAGAACGTCTCCAAGTGCTCCGTCAGGAACACGCCAAGTGTAAGCAGCAAATCGCCGCGTTTGAGGCGCAAGCTCTCCGTATAGAGGGAGCCATGTCACTCGTCAGCGAGATGTTGGCACAGAAGCTGGAGGTATGCCCACAACCTGAATCACTACAGTGATGTGTACCGGACGCGACTGTCAGTATTTTCGATGCTATTGCGAACCGTGCTCAACCGGTTGTATAGCCTGGCGTTTGTACGAGTTCAAGAGAGGCGTAAGAGCCTACACTGTCGAGGCGCTACAGGCTGAGAATGAGCTGTTGCGAGAGCAACTTTAGGGCACTACAAGCCGAGCGTATGCCTAAATCAGCATCCCCTTCAACGGGTCAAATGCCGGAACCATCAGAGGAAAGCTCGTCCTGTCCGTCCCCGTCCCCCGCTTGAGCGACGGCACATACGCCGGATGGTTCGCGAACTCGCCCGACTGCGCGCGCATGTACCACTTCGTTGCGCCAGTCACGTCCGGGTGGTACAGCTTCATGTCCTCCCGACTAGCCAGCCCCGCCTTGCAGATCGCGCGCCATCGCACCCGGTCACTGATAGTCTGCTCCAGGTCCTCACCCCACGCGGTCAACGGCAGAGTGTCGCCCCAGCTGCCGACGAGAAACCCGTCTGCGTAGTCGCACTCGGGCCTGATTAGCGACACTAGATCGGGCGACGGCAGCGTAGTCGCGACAAAAGTGTCACCGACAGAATACGGGCCGGGTAGCGCTACGATTTGCAGACCGATGGGTCCGCCCAGCTGTGGTCCGACGATGCCCGAGATCACGTCGATAAACGCCCTGTCGTCCTGCGCCGAGACGACGCGCGAGCGGCCGAAACTGACACCGGCATCGCAGGATAGCTTGAAGGCGGGCAGCCCTGCGCTGGGATTCACCTGACCGTACTCGTTGATCTCCCCGGCAGTGGTACAGACGACGACGACAGAGAAGGTGCCCATTGGGTTGCCCTCTAGAGCGAGCTGCGCGCCAGAGCCGACCGTGCGCGTCACGTCGGAAATGATCCCAGATAGGAGTGGCGTCGATACGTCGTCCTCCGTCGAGAACAAGAGCGCCGGGGGCAGGGAGAGCCTGTAGACCTTCTCGGGCGTAACGTACAGTGTAGTCACGCTGCGAGGGAAAATCAGCGTCGTGCGGGTGCGGGCGGTGGAGCAGCTGCGCGCTTAGATCGGCGACGACGTCTGCCGTTCGGCTCGCGATCCACAGCGTCTGAGCTGGCCGTATCAGTGTCGTAGACGCCAGGTACGTTAGCCAGGATCTCGACGAAACGATCGTAGCTAAGCGGCGGGTGTCCCGGTGGACAGCGCTCTATCTTGTTGCCAGCGGCGAGCCACTCCTCGACGGTCTCAGAGTGCGTACCGTCCCGCACAGGCTGTGCAGTCGCATTGGAGTAGCGGCGATAGGGAGGGACGTTCCAGCGGCGGGTGTTGCTCATCTCGGAAGCGTAGCAGGCTCTGCGGTGGGTGCGGGCTCTGTGGTGGGGTGCAGAGCCCAGCGGGGCAGCTAGGCAGCAGCTCAGAGACTACGCGAAGACGGCGCCCGAGTAGGCGAGGGGACGCCAGGCGCTGCCAGACCACATCAGGGCTGCCCAGTCGTAGACGTTGGTGAAGGTGACGGTGGTGAAGTTGGTCTTGGTGGTCGGAGTCAGTACACCCGAGCCGCCGTCGACCACGTGCATGATGAACTTGATCTGACCAGCGCGAGTGCCGTCCGCCAGCGTCAGCGCCTGCGCACCGCCCGTCGAGGTAAACAGAGTCGCCAGCGAGACCACGTCGACAGCGCCTGCGCCAGACAGCGCCTGCGGAGCACCGAAGCCGACGATCTTACCCGAGGCCATCAGGAGATCGCCGCCGATGGTATTCAGGCCGGTAGAGGTCAGGAACGCGCCCGTGCCGAGTGACAGATCGAGCGAGGTCGTACCAGCCGCACAGAGCAGGTTCTTGTTCGCCGCGATCGTCGTGGTGCCCGACAGGGTGTTCGCTCCAGTCGAGGTCAGGAATGTCCCGGTCGAGCCCGAGAAGTTGTTGGCGACCGCGCCCGAGGCGGTGAGACCTGCCGCGAAGACGGGAGCTGCGTTGAAGGTCGCGATCCCGGTCTGGGTGAGGGTGCTGCTGTGCGTGACGGCTCCGGTGACGGCCAGAGTCGTGCCGACAGTCAGAGCCGCCGAGGCGGTCAGGGCACCGGCAACGGAGAGCGTGCTCTGCGCAGTGATCGCGCCGGTCGCGGTGAGGGTGCTGACGGTGCTGGCGCCCATCGTCGGAGAGGCGACGGGAGTCGCGGCGGTGAGGTAGCCGGCCGCGCTGTTGACCGACCCACCCTCGGGGATCTGGGGCGAGACCTGCACGACGTGGAAGTTGGCGCCGCCGTCCTGATCCTCGTAGAGGAGCTGCCCGACGAGTCCGCCGTCCTGACCGACGGTGAGGATCGCGTTCGGGCCGCTGACGAAGGACCACTGCCCCGAGTCGGCATTCTTCTGGATGAGCTGCCACTGACCCTGCTCGTCCGAGCTAGACAGCGAGATCGTGAGGCGAACGAGACCGGTGGAGTTGGCGAGCATGCCGGAGGGCGAGGCGCCTGCCGCAGGAAGTGCTCCGAGAATCGTGACGAGACCCATTCTGATACCTCAGCCGGCCGCAGCTCGGCGATGTAGAGATGTCGTCACCTGGCGGTGCTGAAAGGTGTCTTCGCGAGCGACGCAGGCCAGGTGAGTCTGGCCGCTCGGATCCGTCGCCCGCTCTCGCGGGCTGTAGACTAGCCGATCTTGATACGGGCGCCGCACTGCGGCAGGCCCGGCCCCACACCGTAGAAGGCGTCCCAGTCCCAGCCGATCGCGCGCCACACCCGGCGGATCTCCTCGTTCGGGTCGAGGCCGTAGACGTGGAACTCGGGCCAGCGCTTCGGCGACACGATGAAGGCGGGCTGGGTGGCGCCGCCCGTGGTCGCGAAGGCGTAGACGTACTTGCCCGAGTCGGCGAAGTTCGTCGGGTCGTACAGGTCCTGGAAGTTCTCGACGGACGAGGCCATGCCGGACCACGGCGACTGCTGCGAGCCGCCGGCAGAGGTGCCGATCAGCGGGCTGCCGAGGGTGGTCGTGATCATGCCGAGCACCTGGCGGGCCTTCGCCGCTCGCAGCATGTTCGACGTCACGATCATCGGCTTGGCCATGCTCCCGTCCTTGAGCTTGCCGTCGAACCAGGGGATCGACGCCAGCGCGTTCAGGAGGATGCCCATGCCGTCGCCAGACTCCCACTCGGCGTCGGTGCAGGTCACGCTGTTGGAGAACGTGATCGAGCTCCCCGGCTTGACGGGGTGCGCGGTGTGGAAGTAGGGCAGGCCGTCGAAGTACCCGACGGGGATCGGGTTACTGTTGATGACGTAAGCCAGCCGGAAGTCCGGCGCTCGCAGCATGCGCGACGCGATCGCACCCTGCTTGCCGAGCAGGATCTGGTACGGGTCCTGCTTGTCGATGTAGAGGCGCTCGGTGTCCACACCGTCGCCCTGACGCTCGACGGCCACGTCGACGATCACGGCGTCCGTGGTCTGGCGAGGCACGCCGAGGGGCATGTACTTCGGCGCGTTCGTGACGGGGGAGAGCGGGTAGTGGACGACGTCGCCCGCCTGCCCGTCCGAGCCGTTCGCGATGCCGCCGATCTCGCGGCCGACGGGGGTGCCGTTGGTCGTCGAGCCGTTGTCGACGAACGCCAGGCGGCTGTAGATCGCCGCGTCGTTCGTCAGCTGCATCGTCCCCATGATGCCGTTGATCGCTTCCTGGAAGCGGGTGAGGTCTGCTGCGCCGCCGTAGAAGCCCGCGCCTGAGCTGTTGCTCGCCATGGTCGCCTGTCCTTTTCACGCCGCTGTGCGGCTCGCCCTCGCGGGCTCAGATAGATGCGGGTCAGCCTTCGGCGCCCGCGAGAAATTAGGTCGTCGGGCCGCTGTGATCGATGAGCACGCGGTAGACGGTCACACCGGGCTCTCGCTTGTCGATCGCGACGAGGAGAGCGCTGCACCCGTGAGCGGCGATGGTCGCCCCGATCGTCTGGTTGTCCTTCAGACCCACCATCGTCATGACGTGGTCCTCGGGGGTGATGGTGCCGTCGGTCTTGAACTGGTTCATGCAGCCCCGGCGGAAGACCATCGGTTCGCCGTTCGCGTAGACCTTGGCCGAGCCGTTGCCCAGGTTGTCGTAGGTCCGCTCGGCGACGCCCATGAGGATCGTACCGATGGTGCCCTCGACGTAGGGCTCGACGTAGTCGTTACCCTGGATCCGCATGGCGAGGGTGCCGGCCGGGATCTTGGTGTTGGCCTTGAGGGTCAGGTAGAGGCTGGGCTCCAGGAGCTCCAGACTCGACGCACTCATCGGAAGCGGGGTAGCCGTGGCGGTCATCGTTCGTCCTCGTAGGCCCGGTTCAGTGCCGGGCCGTTAAAATTTCTGCTCTAGCTGCTGCTGCGTACTCTGGCGCTCAGCCGCGCCTGCTATCCGTACCTGTCCGCACTAGGCGGTCGGGTTGCGCATCTTCGGCTGTTCGGTCGGGCGCTGCGTCTTGGTGAGCACCTCGGCCAGCTGCACCTCGGTGAGCTGCTTGCTGCCCGCCGGCATCTCCCGGTTGAGGTCGCGGATCAGGTTGCGGTGCATGTCGGTGAGCTCGAACGTCTTGCCGTCCGTACCACCTGCGACGGCCGCGCTGGGCTTGGCGAGATCCGCCGGCACATTCGCGACGATCGCGCCCTCGGCTCCCTTGCCCTTGACACCCTGGTCGGTGAGCTCGACTTTCGTACCGTTCGCGCCCACGGCGGGCTGTTCGGTGCTCGGCACGTCGTAGAGCTTCGGGCCGTTGGCGATGTGGTTGCAGTCGGAGACCGACAGCTTCACGATCCGATTCTTGTGCTCGCCGAAGGTCTTGGCTGAGATGCGACCGGTACGCAGCGCGCGCTCCAGGATCACGGTCTTGGCCTGCGTCTCGGAGAGCTGGACGGCGACGGGGGCGACGCTCGCGCGCTCCTGGAGGCTGTAGAGGCGTCCCGCGCAGCCGTCGAGACTGGCGCTTCCGGTCACTTCTTTCACGACCTCGGCCAGCGAGAGCATGGCGTCGATCGCGATGCCTTCGCCCGTCGCGCCGGCTGCGGCGAGCGCGTCGTCGAGCCCCTTGAGGGTCTGCATCGCGGACTGCGCCGCCGTGGCGACCTCAGCCGAGACGCCGTCGCCAGACAGGGAGGGGAGACCGCCCAGCAGTGAGAGAGTGAGGGCTCGCGCCTTCTGCGTATCCATGTTGTCGGTGCTCCCGATGACTTTCGTTGTCATGTGCTCTGTACCTTTTGGTCGGTTGGCAGACTGCTCGCTGAGCTGCACCTTGCTTTTTGCTCCGCCCGCGCTATCCTTTGACGCACGCGGACTGAGGTCCAGGTGTTCGTGCCGCGCGGAGAGAACAGACAGCGCGTTGCGGGGCGCGTGCATGGTAGTGAGCGGGTGCTCGCTGAGGTACTCCCACGACCCGACCTCTCGATCTGGATCGCGCTCGCCCGTGGGCACGACGTGGTCTGGGACCGTGCAGCGGTAGCCGTGAACGTCGATCGGGGCGCCCTTGTCGTCTGCGCAACGCACGGTGCCCATGTACGAGAGCTCGTGAGCTGGCTTGTCGATCCCCGCCTCTTCCTTGAGTTCGCGCGCAGCCGCGTCTACGGGACGCTCTCCCTTACGAAGGCGTCCACCTGGGCTAGTGTGCCTGCCCGAATCGTTACGCTTGCCCCAGAGGGTGTGACCGTCACTCTCGCGGTGGACGAGAACGGAGGAGACCTCGGCTGAGGGTGCTGAGCCGTGGGGGTGCGGGGCGGGTTCGGTCTGCCCCTGACCCTGCTGTCCCTGCGAGAGACTTACCCCTCGCTCAGTCACGGCCTGCTTCGCGCGCTCGCTCAGCTCTAACCAGGGAGCACGGTCACCGAAGCGAGCGGCCTCTGCCGACAGGTGAGCGCGTACCGGTTCTAGCCACTCGTTCGGAATGGAGCACCAGCTCATGCGATTGATAGCGTCCAGCACGCCACCGCGCACTGTGACCAGCCTGTCCTCTCGGACGTCGTGGTGAACGAGCATGTAGTCGCTGCGTGTGAGCCCGCTACCGAGCACGACGGCGAATGCCGGACGAGCCTTCGCGAAGTCGTCGCCGGCCCACGACCAGACGCGCTTTACGGTGGCGTCCTGATCCCAGGCGAGTGACGGATCCGCCTCGTAGGCTGCGGGATCGTGGGTGACGGGACCTGCAAGCGCCACCTGGCCCGCCGCACCCTGCGTCGGAGTTACTGTCGCAGCGAGTGCCTGTACTTCGGGAGTCATCTTTAGCTGCTCCAGTGATAGGGTGTGCGTACCGTTACGCACTTCTGCTGGCTGCGCGGGTGTGGCGGGCTGCGTAGGCGCGCTCATGGCCTCGATCTGCTCGGCCGCTACCTTGTCGTCCGCGCTCAGCGACACGAGCTGCGGGCAGCCGAGAGTCGCCGGGTCATTGGTGAGGCTCGACTTGATCACGTCGACGATTCGGCCGGGAGGCTTGGACTCCTCGTCGATCGCGAGCACGGGCGAGAAGTAGAGGTACTCGCGCCGACGAATGTAGCCGTCTGCGTCGAGCGTCCAGTGCTGACCCAGTAGGTGAAAGCCCTGTCCGTCGGCCTGCGCCGCGCCGTCACCAGCGCTACGCCGGTCGTGAACCGAGGCCATCGGCGTCGGCTTGCCGTCCGCACCGGGGCGCCCGTCCTTATCGCTAAGATGTTGGTAGTCCCACATGAAACGACGGTTGCGCCGCGCCCAGCGGGCCGACACACTCTTGGCAGACTCGTCGTCCCAGTAGAACTCGCCGTAGACGGTCGCCATGGTGCCGCGACGGATGAGCGTGAAGTCGCGCGGCGGCTCGTTGTTGGGGCCGAGGGGGAGGAGTGCGTGTAGGGGGACTAGACGGAGTGACACGTTGCGGGCGAGGGAAG
>ERZ869925.1041-NODE-1041-length-14468-cov-4.204191_pt1 | contig 14468 bp, 14 predicted proteins | sample MGYA00579311_ERZ869925 | MGnify/ENA primary metagenome ERZ869925 (study PRJEB32216, sample SAMN09231817) | wastewater metagenome | place: USA: Maryland | collected 2016-07-30 | study: EMG produced TPA metagenomics assembly of the PRJNA472060 data set (Reclaimed...
GGGGTCAGTCAATTCAGGCAGGTACCCTTCGAAACCAAGTTCCCGCGCGACCGCCCCCATCACGTCCATCAAGCCCCACGATGTTTTTTGCTGCGTGGTTTCCGTTTCCACCGATTGGTGAAGCATTCCGGCAAATTTTACGGGTTCGAAAAGGTATTTAAAAGCGGGTTCGAATCGAGCAGAGAAAGTTTCTCCTCCTGACTCCACCATAATGCAAGCTGCAACGTGATCAGGATCAAGGCAATAAGCCTGGGCATATTTAGTTACTTGAATCCACGGGATTTTGTTTAGCTGCATCTTCTTTCCCAAAAGCTTCGTCTAGAAGCTCCCTTAGCTTGTCTTTGTTGAAGCCAATATAGTTCACGACTTCCGGCTTACAATAGGAAATAAATTCCGCGCAGCCGGGCGGCTTTCCTTTTTCACGGCACGCGTCGTCATTCAGCCGCCGGTAAATTCCACGCTTTGCCACTTCCGGCGTGCAATGCTCCGCTGGGATTCCTGAATTTATCCAAATCTCCGCTTCGATTTCCTGCCGCTTAGGGCAGGCTTGAAGGAGGGGCGTCAACAATAACACTACCAGGATCGCCGGACGGGGCGCCCGGATTCGGGTGGCCGATAGCCTCTTCCAATTTTCTTTGATCGCCCTTAACGGTCGCTTCAATACCTTCACGGTGATCCTTTCGAATTTCAGCGTAGTGGCGCTTCACATATTCAGCCACAAAAAATTGTGCCCACCTGTCGAAGATGGGCACAAGCTTAACAAAAGCTATTATCGCTTCGATCGGCGTCATTTTTTAACGTCGTAGCCCGGGAGCTTGATCGAAGAAATGTAATCAATGAACCAAGCAATGGACTTGAAGGCTTTCGAGCTTTCTGCTTTGTTAAGCAGTTCGTCGTCTTTCGCCGATGGGGTTAGGGAAACAACGGTACGGGCGAAGCTAACAAGTGGCTTGAATACCCCACGGAAAAATCCCATGGCTATGAAAACACTTACAGCCCAAGGATATTTCTCGGCAAGGCCAAGGATAAAAGTTACGAGTGCGGCTTCCATGTGGTGCTCCTTTTGATTGGTCTAAAACTTTAGTCTAGGAGCAACCAAAACGGTTTGGAAGCCGCTATGCACAATTTTCAATAGAAAAGATAGAGAATTCCAGGGCCGCCCGCGCCGCCCGCGTAAGACACGCCCCCGCCGCCGTCGGCACCGCCTGCGCCCCCGCCCCCACCGCCGTAGCCTGTCGAGCTTGCGCCGGTAGCGCCGCCACCTGCCCCGCCCGTGCCGCCTACCCCGAAGATAGAACTAGCGCCACCGCCGCCCCCACCACCGCCGCCTGCGCCACCTGCGCCGCCTGCGGGCGCCCCTGGGCGCGGGTACACGTTTCCGGGCTGCGCGGAATCACCGGCTTGTCCGGGCGCGGCGTTGATACCGTCGCCGCCGTCGCCCCCGTAGCCCGCGAAGGCTAAACTTTTCGCGATCCCATCGCTTCCGCCGCCTAGGGCCCCCGTCGTCCCGGTCCCGGCATTGGTCGCGCCGTTGCCGCCTATGCCGCCCTTGCCGATTGTTACCCCGTTAAAAGTAGTGTCATTCCCTGTTCCGCCGTTACCACCCGTGCCTGAGCCCCCGGCGGTACCACCCGCGCCGCCCGTGCCGACTACCACCGCGTATAGTGAACCCTCTACAACTTGAAAAGGAATTGGTGCAACTGCGCCCTGCGAAGCCCCACCCCCACCGCCGCCGGGGGACCCTTGGGCACCGCCGCCGCCGGTCGAAGCCCCGCCCCCACCGCCGCCGCCGCCACACCCCTGCACAAAAACAGTGCCGGTAAAAGGCGCCTTCCAAACAGTGGTGCCAGTAGTAAACGTGCGTTGAAGTTTTACTTTTTCCGGGATAGTCGCCATAAATACCTCTTAGAGAAGCTGCACTAGAAGGTTTTCGGGCTCACCATTTGGGTACCCGATAACGTCCAAGAATAGAAGCGTGCCCGCCGGTACTGTTTTCCGGGTAGCGTGGAAAACCGCATTCGAGCTTACCTTTAGATGCGTGTCGTCGAAATCTCGGGTGTATGCCGGAATGGTGAAACTTGGGCGCGTCGTGAAAATGCTTTTCAATTCGTACACCACGCGGCCCGAGGGGCCCACTTGTTCGAGTATCGACGATGCCATAGAAACCACGGCGTTATAGTTGGCGCCCCCGCCGCGATTGACCTGCAACACGGCGAAATCCCCGTCGGCGGCCTGGTAAGCTTGGGCGCTTCCGTAAATATGCACGGTTGAGTCGGTCGTTATATTCGCACTTTGATCAGTTGCGAATTTAAGCAGCATCCGGGCGGAAACTACCTGCGCGGAAACACTGGCCGCACCGCTGGCATTGTGAATTATGATGTTATCACTAGTCGAGCGATTTACCTGCTTCACAGTGTAGGTGCCTTGGATAGACGACGGGATAGCCACCGGAATATGCACCGAATCGCCTGCGGTAACATCGCTTGAAGGATCGACCGAAAAGAAACAAGCCCACCGGCATGTGTCTACCGTCCCCGCGACGCCGCCTTGAACTACCCCCGCAGTGTTGTATAGCACCACGTTATTGCCGCCGAAATTCACGGCCTTGATTACGAAAGTGCCGTTGTTTCCGCCGCTCGAATGGCTTTGGCAAAGCGCGGATTCCCCCACGGTATAGTCGGGGGTAGGGGCTGCGGAAGAAAATGCGAAAATCCAACGGAGCACGTCGGCGGTTCCACCTACCGAAGCATTTGCAACCCCACTGGAATTTTTCACAATGATATTATTCCCAGATTGATTTATGGCATATATCGGCAGCGTGCCGTCGTTTCCTGCATCCGGGTGGCTCGCAAACAAAGCACTTTCTCCGGCAGCGAATTGCGAGGAAACTGGATTGGTGAAAGTGTATGCCCACGCATTAAGGCGGCAAGTGCCTGCGGGCGTGCTTTCATTCGCGCCGCTTGCGTTTTGAATCACTACGTTATTGCCGCCGTCTTCATTTAGACGCACGATCGTGAAAGTACCATCATTAGGGGCGGCCCCCATGGAAGCGAAAGTAACCGTGTCACCTACGACCCAATCGGAATCAATGGCCGAAGCGAGATTGTAGCGCACCAGGTTTTCCCCGAGTAGCACCACGCTCGACACGTTTATAGACGCTTTCCACTGCGCGACCCCTTGCGTGGAAATTTGCGCCGTGGATCGGGTAATAGATTGCGTATTGATCGCACTTCCCACCCGCGCGATCGACGTTACGAATTGATTAAACTGCCGCCGCATTTCTGTAATCATCACGTCGGGGCGTGTTGCCCGCTTCACGTCGATTTCTAGTGTGCCCCCTTGGCCGGGCTTTTCGAGATACGCTAGGCATTGCTGAAAAGTAGTAGCCTTTGAAATAAGGGGCCCGTCGATCCTACGCCGGTAGGTGGTGGGAAGATTCGCCAAATAGGAAAGCGGCCCGTTCAGTTTAAACTGGTGATCGAAGAGCCCTTGCAGAGTAAGCCGCGAATCCAAATCGTCAAGATTGAGCCGGATCGAATCCATGAGATTTTCGTCGATCGGGCTTTTTGCATCGGTTTGCGCTGCGGTGATCGGGTAGAGAAGTGCCATTTCCTGCTCCTATGGGACTATGCTATAGGGTTTTGACCCATCCGGGAAGGTTTCCCCGGTTACGCCAACGAAACAGTATCGTTTTTGTGAAGCTGCGGCTTTGTCGAAATCCGGGAATTTCAGCATGTAATCCGTGGTGAGCGCGGTCGCAAAGTTATCTGCAAACACGATTTCGTCGCCATTTATTTCTGTGATTTCGTTGGGTGCGTCGGGCAGATACACCAGGTTAATGGTATCCCACAACACGACTTTGAAGCCCACTTTCCAAAGGTCGCCGCGCCCGGCGCCCACTTCCACGGTTTGCTGATCCGTCACCACGGCGATTTGATCGCTTGGAGCGATGAAACAGGAGCGAATATCCGAAAAACTGGTGAAGGCAAGCCGCATGGAAACGTCGCCGTTTTGGTAGTTGATCGCCTGGTTTACTACTTCCATTTCGGTCGCAAAATTTAAAGCGCCGTCTTCGTTCGGGATTCCCTGGCTTTCAAGGCGGCTTTGGTCCCCGATGCTTAGTAGACTTTTATCAATCTGGGTTCGCACGCTGATTTCTGGGAGCGGGTTTGCAAGTCTGTAAAAAAGATTTTCCGCGAAATTCTCCGTGAAAGCTTCGCCCCCGAATAGATCCCGAACGGCTTTGAATTCGAAAGGAAGTTCTTTCTTCGCCCCGAAAGCCGCGATTGAGGTAGCATCTTGGAAAAGCTGCTTTCGCCTGAATTCCTGCTGGGCGTCGTCATAGTCCCATGAAACAGAAATTTGATTTACTATTTTATCTTCGTCAACCGTCCAGTTCGGTTGCTGCGTCAATGTGTCCTCGTCGATAACGTCTAAATCCTCTATGAAATACGGGCGGTCTAGCCGCACTAGAGTAAGCTTCGCCGTTCGCGTGCGCGTGAAACGCAAATTGCATGGGGCTAAAATTTCGTCTTCTATAAACGTGAGCGTGTTTGCGATTCCATAGAGTTTGAAATCGAACACCAAAGAGGGGAAATCGGAATCTCGCAAGGCTTCGATCCCGGCCACGTCGATCAGGCTAGGAGAAATCCCCAAGCCGGAATCGAGCACGTCGTACCCCCCGCCCCCGCCGCCCGAAATCAGAATTTGAAGCAGTGTTGTAATCGGGTTGCCCACCACGCGCTCTGCCAGTGTGATTTCGGCATTTATATTGAGCGCGGCGGGGGTAGTGCCGAATTCCCCACGCACCACGTTTTGGAATTGCTTCGAAACAGTGTCGAGCACTCCGTAGCTCACAAACTCATTCCCTAGTTTCAGGTACCCCGAAGCAGGAAACGCGGAAATATCTGACTTCGCGGTGAGCACGGTAGTCGTAGGTAATATATTACCTGCGAGCAAAACCTTTTTGGTATAGGTGCCGCGATTCATGCGGTCGGTTTCCTCGGCGGTTCGGAAGCTGTAAGCGTTCGCCGGGCGGGAAACCCCTTTTATCTTGGTGTTCGGCAGTTTGTAATAATCCGCGAAGGCCATTCCCACACCTACGCGCCCGACCCAAATTTCCACTTCTTCCGTGAGCACCTGCGCGGCGTCTAGCCCGATCAAGCGGGAGAGGGCCAAGTTACGATCCACGAGAGTGAAAGAATAGGACGCGATAGACGTGGAAACCCGGCGAAGGTCGATCGTGGTCGGGTTTATCACCAGGGATTGAATAAGCCCACGGTACGCGGGCTCTATCGTAAGCCCTGAATCCGGCGTATGAATCGAAAAGTAGATTCCGCGAAAACGGATTATGACGTTTCCCCGGAATTTCTTTTCGTTCTTTAACTCGGTTTCGTAGGCGCTCATTAGTTAATCAGTGCTCCGGCAAAACTGATCCATGCGTCGGTTCCGCCCGAACCGTCTGAGCCAAATGCTATCTGCCCACCTGGGCCCATGTAGTCGAAAGCACAATGGTGCGAGGAAGAGCTACCGGCACCATTTGCGCGAATGCCTCGGAAACCGTCGTTATAGTCCCGGCTCGTGGATACGTTCGAGCTTTCCGCTTTTGGATTGATCATTACTCCGGTAGTTGGAACCGTGGCTCCATAATCCTGTAGGCACCCAACGTAAACGCCACCCGAAAATGTCGCCAAGGTGGTGCCGTACAGCCCGGATATTCCGTAACCGATACTCGCCCCATAATCCCGTACTTGGGTCATATAGCGCAATTTCGTGGCCACACTCCCAAACCCGCTTGGCGTGTCGAAAAACGTAGCCCGCTTTGCGGAATTCATTTTGATCATTTTGATGGACACGCGGGCGTCGGTTCCGTTTGACAAGCTGCCCGCAGTATCGTGGCCGCGCACCACGTCGCCACTGGTAAGGCTTAACGGCCCGCAATTCTGGGAAGTCTGCGTGTAGTAGCTTCCGGCCAGTAAGTTAGTGAATCTGCGGCCCTGGGCATAAGTCATGCTGTACACGTCCGTTCCGAGCGCGGAATCGTTTACCGTAATTCCCGAATAAAGTTGCCCCGACGACGTGCGAAGCTCAGCCCGGCACACCCAATAGAGCCCATCCGAATTCACGGTAATATAATCCCCGTTCGTCGCGTCCTGGGTGTAGGTAAACGCCGACCCAGTATTGAGCCGGGTATTTGTCCAAGTACGGATAAGCGTATTTGTTGACCCGTACCCGGTGCCCCCATCTATGTAAAGCTCATTGCCGGATTGGGCGCCCAAATAGACTATGTAGAAATAAGAGTGCTGATCGGTGCCCCCATTATTCCCATCGCTATGGGCCCGCACCACGTCGTTGACGGCTAGGTCGGTAACGTCGCAAGTACTAGCGTAATCGTTTAGGGATACGCCGTTATACATAGACCGCAAACCTTGCGCGTAGGTGATTGGCGTCCGGGCGGTTGTGGTCATGGCAGAATCGTTAACCGTAACCGCTACTGCCATGTCGCCATTTCGGTAATCGCCATAGCAAATCGCATACATTCCAGCCGTGTTGATTGTGAACGAATCCCCGTTAGTGCTGGATTGCGTCAATGTGATATGTGTCCCACCACTGTTTTTATTGATTCGGGAAAATCTCCTAATCATGGTGTTAGTTGAGCCGTAGCCGTTACCGTGGCTTAGGTGGATCATTGGCGCTTCGGCCAAAGAAGTTCCGCCGCCGCCACCCCCGGAAGGCGTGCCGCACGTTAGATTCCCTTGGGCGTCGATACTGTGCGCGTATTGTCCCGCTGAGCAGTCGGTCGGATCGGCGGCAAGCGCATTCGCCGTGGAGCTTGTAACCGCTGAGCAAGTAAGATTCCCGAATGCGTCGATTGACTGCGCGTATTCTCCGGCCGGGCAGTCGGTGGGGTCCGAGAAGAGCGCGGAAGCCGTCGAGGCGTTTCCCGATAAATACCCCTGAAACACCGAGATATTCGCCACGCTGCCACTTATAAGCAGTTGGGAATCAGCTAGAACCGTGCCGCTAGTTCCGCTCCAAATCGCGGCGGCGTTATTCGTGGAGCTACCTGGGCCCGTGACGTTCCCCGTACTGATCGAAGCGCACACCAAGTTGCCAGCGGTGTCGATCGACTGCGCGTATTCCCCGGCTGGGCAATCGGTAGGGTCGGCGGCAAGCGCCGAAGCCGTCGAAGCATTCCCCACAAGCGGGCCCACGAAATAGTTCGCAAGCACACTACCGTTCGCGTCCACTGTAACCGACGAATTGCTGCTTAAATCCCCATTGGCAGCAATGTAGGCCAAGCCTTCCGAAAGCTGCGTGTTTAGATTGGTAACGGAAGCATTCCAGCGGAGCGTAGAAGATCCAAGCGGCAGCCCGTTTTGTGCGGGCCGCAGCCATGGTGCCGCATAGACGCCATTCTCTAGGCGCGTGGGCACGGCCGCGTGCGCTACGGTAGCGAGCAATACAAAGAACGGAATTATTTTTTTCAGCATATTCTCAAGTCCCTAAAAGTGATTGTGCCTTCGTAATTCGCCCCAGCCATATTGTCGGAAGTGTACTGCACTTGACCGCCCGCCGTGATCGAAAAGGAAACGCCGGTAGCGTCGCCGTCGTAACTTCCGCCCACGGTAATATCCCACCCGCCCGCGTCGCGGCTGATCGCCGTAAGGAAACCGTTCGCAAGCGCTTCGTTTGAATCCGTCTTCCGGTGGATTTCGAAGTAGACCTTAACCGATCGATAGAGCGTAGAGTCGAGCACTAGGCCGGTAACGTCGGCCGCAGCCACTTGGTTGTTTGCTATTGTTGCTTCCATACATTCAAGCCCTTCCTCTGCTCCCACTACGCGCCGAAGGCTTAGGGTAAGCTCATAGAAATATAGATTCTCTCCGGCAATAGCTACGCGGCGCGCGTCAAAAGCATTCACCATTTCGTAAAGCGTGTAGCTAAGCGAAGTATTGTCGTCGAAATACCGGAAGGCTTTTCCCAAATAAGCATGGTTCAAGTAGAAAGTTTTAAGCGCGGTCAATTGCGATTCCGTAAGCATCTTGAAGCGGATCTGCCGCGTAGCTTCCACGTGGTCCACGGAAACCTGCCGCGCGCCTGAAAGGGAAACGCTCACGTTTTGCTTGGCGCTTAATTTCTCGGGCCCATCCTGCTCAGGCGGGTAGGTGAAATTGACAATGGTCGGAATGAAGCCGCCGTATTCGATCTTAGGAATATGGTGAGCCATTAGGCATTTACCCCCACCACTTTTGCGTTACGGAATTCGAAAGCATCACTGATACCTTGCAAGAGCCGGTCAACGTAGGCAGGTTCCGCCAACACGTCGCCTTCAAAGGTGTTTTGAATCACGGTAGGCGTTTGGATCTTCTCCCCAATAGCTTCTAGCTGGGTCAAAATCTTTTGCCCAGTTTCTTCGGTAAGCGTGGACCCTTGGGCCGCAAAGTTTTTAGCTTCTCGGCCCGCGCGTACTGATCCAATTACCTCTTCGAAATTCTTGGTGGGCGCTACTAACTCCCCTTGCTGGGCCATTACGGGAATAGAGTCGATGCCCGGCACGCCCCCTGTGAGCAATCCGCCTTCGGCTGCGCCCTTTACTTTGCCGATCTGCTCGGCACCAAAGGCGACGGCCGCAGCCGCGCCCGCGACCCCAAGCGCCGGGCCCACGATGGGAATCGTCGAGAAACCGGCGTAAATGTTCATAGCGGCCGTGGCCGTTTGAATCACGATGTTGGCGATTGCGGCGGCTTTACCGATCGACTTCAAAGTATTACTGCTTGAAGCTTGAAGTGCGGCCAGTTCCCCAAAAGCCTGCTTAGAACCTTGCACTACTTCGGAATTCATAGCCCGATTTATAGTGGCGTAGGCGGTCCCGAACTTTTGCTGCTCGATTAGGAATTGGTTGTTAGCTTTTATCTGCGTTTCGGCGCGGTCCTTAGCGGCTTTCTCTTGCGCCTGTTTCGCGGTCAAAACTTCCTGCTCTAAAATTTGCTGATTCCGGTCAATGAAAGAGCGCTTTTGTGTCTCTTCCATTTGTTGGAAAGCTTCATTCTCGGCCAGGATTTCTTCGTTAAGAATTTGACGGCGCTCTTTGTCGATCGCGGCCTGCTCATCTTGCAAGCGCCGGGTTTCGGCTAGCCTACGCTGCAAGAATCCGACCTTACCGGAATCCGTTTCCGTTTCGATCTGTTTTAAGGTTTCGACTTCGCGCTTCTTTAAGTCGATCATTTCCTTAGAAGCTTTTTCTTCCTCTAAACGTAAAAGTTCCAGAGAAGCTTTCCGGCCCGCCACGCGCGCGGCATCTTGCTGCTTTTCTCGGGCTGCACTCTCGGCCGCAAGCTTTGCCTTTGCCGGATCTTGCTCTACCCCTGGAAGGAGCACGTCTTGATTTTCTAAAGTTTGCGTAGCTTGTTTGAAGCCCGCTTTTAGCGCCTTTATATACCCGTCGATTCCGGCTTTCACGCGCGCGGGGTCAAACGTAAACACCCCGGCAAATACTTCGGCGAGCGCCTTACCGCCTTCCAAAACGGACGTGACGAATCCCTGCCAAATTACCGTGAGCCTCGGGAAAATCCGATTCCAGCTCAAATAGATTTCTGTGGCGACTAACACCAATAGCCCCAAGCCCGTAGCCCCCACCAGTAGTTTGGTGGCAAGGCTCAAATTCATAAGCCCGGTTACAAGCGCCGGGATAGCGGAAGAAAGCCCGCCCATAGCCGCCACTGCTCGGACCCCGGCCGCTACATTAAGAAGCTCTTGCGCGGCCGCAGCGGCTAGAGCCGCGCCCTTGAATAGCACCATGGCTTTTTGTGCGGCGATAATGGCGAGCGCCGCGCCGGATGCGACGGCAAGCCCTGAAATACCCGCCACCAAAAGATCGGTGGCCGCTTTGCTCTTCTCCACGCCGTTTACAAAATTGGTGATTGCTTTTACTACTGCGTCAAAAGCGGGCGCGAATCGCTGCCCGATTCTGTCTTGAAGATTCGCAAAAGACCGCTCTAGTAGAATCGTGCTGCCTGACGCCTTTGCCTGGGCTTCCGCAAATCCGCCGACGGCAGTTTGAAGCTTTTGCTGGATCTGCGCTAGCCGCTCTTGTTTCGTGAGCCCCTGGTCAATCACTACGCCGTAGCGGGAAAGGGCGCCTTCCTGCCCGGCAATGGCCTTTGCCACAAGGCTGTAAGCGGTAGCCACGTCGGTGCGCTGCTTCGCCGCAAAATCGACAACGGCGGCAGTAAGCTCCCCCGTTAGCGCGATCTGCCCGGCAGTCGCTTGGGCGGAAGCTTGGGCCGCGCTGATCTGATCGGCGTCCACGCCGGTTTTCGCTTCGATCGCTTCCGCTACTTTTCGGTATTCGGCGGCAAGCTCGGCCGTGTAAATCCCTTGATTTTGGAGCGCTACGTTCACTTCGGCGAGCGCGCGTTGCTCTTCGTTGAAAGCCTTCACCGAAAGAATTACTTCGGCCGTAAGTGCGGCGAAAGCCACCCCGGCCTTCAATGCGATTTTCGAACTCTGATCGGCGAGCGCCTGGGTTTCTCCCGAAGCCTGCTTTAAAGCGCTTCGGTAGTCTTCCACGTCCCCTGTAATTCGAATTACTAGCTCGTTAGCCATTCGATTTGTACCGCTCCCGCACGCGCTCTAGGGCGGCTTTCTGGGCCGCTTCCAGGGCTTTCTCTTGCTCAGGTGAAAGCTTGGGGGCTTGTGGCTCCCCTCCCGTACTTGACCTCGGCAGTTGGATACCGTGTAAGCCCGCCTGAATCTTCATATCTAAGCTAAGTCTAGCATTGATGCGGGATAGAAAAATAGCAAGGTCGCGGTTAGTCAGCCTTGCGACTTGCGCTTTCGTCCATCCGTAGGCGTGTTGGATTGCGTCGAAGATTTCCCCATAGTCGATTGGGCGAGCAGGTGGTTCAATTCCGGCAGGCTTTTTTTTACCTCCGCGATAAAATCGGCTTCTAACTGCGGCTCCGAATTAATCATAGCGCGATTGAGCGCGGCCATGATCCGGGCCCCATCCTGCGAGCCGCTGATAGACGCTAGGAGGGCTTCGGGGCCGGTCAGCATAACTTCGGCTTCCTGCCCCTCATCGTTCACCACGCGGGCTTTCTGGGCTTTAAAATCAGTGCGCGCTTCCTGCCCGAAGAGTCGGTAAACGACCCGGGCGATAGTCAGCCAATCTTGATTCTTGATCGCTTCCCATACGGCTTTTTCTGAGCCAAAAGACTGCGAAAACCACACCCGGTCGAGTTGGTTAGGCGCGCGTAGGGCGTAGGTCTTTTCGTTAAGGGTAAATTCCGGCTTGGGCGGAAGAATGTCTTCAAGCTCTAGGGTCTTTTTGAGCATGAGAAAATGAAAGCACTAGAGCGGGGAGGGGGCAAGTAAAAAATTTCGGCCGAAGCGTAAGGTGACCCCTCCTCACGCTCCGGCCTACTCACCCACTCCAACAGGAACAGGATCTTACTTACACGCTTGTGGGGGTAACTGCGCGCACTCCGAACACACCGTTTTTGGTGGAGTCGAAGAGAAGCTTTGCCGTAACTTCCGGCTTAGCCCATGCAAAAGTTTCGAAGCCGATTGGCATTCCCGACGCTTTGCAGCGGTAGGCGTCGATTTCGAACATTTCGCCGTTACCGCGCTTTTGCGCCATGAGGATAGCGCCGAATTCGGGGGTGATATCCCCGGAAGCGCCGATATTCACTACCGAGCTTTTCGAGTTGACCGGGCGCACTTCGAAAGTAGCCGTGTCGCCGGTAACGAAAGCAATCACGCCCGCGCCGCCCGTGAAGCGAAGCCCCAGGGAGGTAACGTCGGTATTACCGCCCGTAGTGATTGTGAGCGCGGTCGTAACCGCCAAATTGTCGTCTTCGTATGTTTCATCCGTACCCCTGGAGAAATCCACGTCGGAAAGAGCAAACACCACTATTTCGGTGGCGGAAGTGGCCTTTACCACGTACTTGCCGAATTTCAGGTTTGCTTCGGAACCGGCGAGCACGGTTACGGACGCCAAGCCCGTGGCGGCCACTACGGAAGTTCCGTAAAGGTCCACGATCGAGCTTACGTTCCCGCTGGCTTCCGCGCTATTCAGCGTCGGGGCTTTTCCGAGGAAAAGTTCGAAAACGAAATCGGGAAGTTCCCCAAGGGTAAGATTCATTTCGGCGGAAATTTGCCCCTGCTCCGAAGCCCACTGGTAGGCGTTTGATCCGCCGAAAAGGTCGATCAATTCCCCGCTCAAAGAAAGCGAAGATGAATCGAGCACCTTCAAGATTCCATAGGGCAGCCCGTTGGAACGGTTGTACGGGGCTACGCTGTGAATACCGAAAATATTGCGTGGTGCGGAAAGTGCCATTTTTACTTCTCCTGAGAGTGTTGATTAAATTCTGCCCTGTTTTTTCTTCCTTGGGAATACCTAACTTAAAATCGCCTGGACCTTCACGCCCACCGCCTTGTAACCGGCCTGAAAACCCGGCCCCTCCAGTGTGGTGGGGGACAAGCTCGAAATGGTGAAGCGGTTCGCGTTCGGGATTTTGTGCCAATTCTCTTCGAAGATTTCCTTAAGCGCCCGCATGTAGCGCAAGAGCCGGGTATGGTACTCCAAGGCGTCCGGCAAGCGCTGGCAAATCACTATGAAATAGATTTCTACACGCTCCAAGGTGGCGGGCCCGATGCCGTTCGATTCGGGGTCGTCCACACCAAAGAACATAATGGCCTTGTGGGGCGCGATTGATTCCTGCCGCAAATCTTGGAACAGGTAGGCGGTCGTGGGGATCTGAAAAGACGTGAGCCCGTCGGCCTTCTCCGCGTCGATCGCCGTCAACTTCGCATTTAGATTTGCTTGGCAAATCGCCTTCAAGTCAGTGATCAGGGATTCAAGATCATACCGGGCCATTGAATTTCTTCTCCGTTACTTGCATAGCATAGTCGATTATTATCTGTTTCCATATCTCTATTCGACCTTGAAGAGCGCCCGGGGCCACCTGTTCATTTCCGAAGAGCACCACGGGGCGGAAGGGAATCTTTTTACGCGGCTGCTCACTGTGGTGGAAGATCGCGTAAGGCGTATTTGTCCCGAGAAGTAGTGCCTTTTTATTTATGATTTGATTGATCGCGTCCCCGTGCGTGGGCTTCGTGATCGAATCCGCAAGCCGTCCGGTGCGCTTTAGGATTGGGTACGCAAAGCCCCATTTTGCCTGCTTATATTCCCGATAGCCCCCGGCGTAGAGCTTGCGAAGGTCGCCGGATTCCCACCATGCATAGAAAGGTTTGGTGCTTAGGTCCTGATACTTACCAGGGCCCTTCAAAGAAAAAATAGCCCGGTTCGATTTGTACCACTCCCGGGCGATTCCTTTGAGCGGGACCGTTAAATTTGTAAGGCTACGCGAAGCGGATTTTAGCGCGTCCGAAAGTTCCCTTTTCGGGTCAACTTCTACCCGCATGAATCACCATTGGACTTCGTTCTTTTTGAAAACCGGGGTAAGGCCATTCTCCCGCGCGTAGGAGCGCGATCCGTCGTAAGCTTGGGCCGGGCTAGAGTTTAGCTGCATCTTCCCGGCCTGGATTGCTTTAAGGTCGGCCCGGGCTTTGTCGGCGGTCGTGGCCACGTATTGCTGATCGGTGGAAAGGTTTTGCGTTTGCACGCCCATGATTTCCCGTAGGCGCTCGCCCGTGAGCGCGAGCGCGATCCTTCGGAGCACCAAAAGGTCGGCGGCGTCGGTAATGGGGAGCGCGTATTTAGCGCGCAAAACGGAGTCAATCATGGCATCGGTTTCGGCCATGACTTCCCCCACTTTGGTGTCAGTCGGTTCCGTAGTCGCAGAAAAGGGCGTGGCCACTTTGACCTCGCCCTCTACCTGTAGAATGGTGCAGTAAGGCACGAAAGCCCCCTAGCGCTTACTTCTCTTTGCCCTTGGCGTCTTTGCCTTGGAGCGCGGCGAGCTTCACCCGTAGGTGCTTAATCTCTTCCTCTTTCGCGGCAAGCTGAGCGAGGAGTTTTTCGCCCTCGGCCTTCTCCAAAAGTTCTTTTTTCTGGATCAAACCGGCTTCCTCAAAAGCTTTCACCTGTTCGGCGGAACCTTTGAAAACGTCCCCGGCCTTGAAGAAACGCGGGGCGCCTTTTTCGTCTTTGCCACACTTAAAATTTGCTACTGCGATGAATTGGGACATGGGTCGTTACCTCACACAACGGAAATTTTGGAAAAAGAGCAGTTCGAAATCATTTGAGCCGTTCATGGTGCCGTTAAAGTCGGCGGTATTCAGGGAAACCACGCTCGCGTCAACGGTCATGGTCGGAGCGGTACCTTCCTTCGCGCCGTTTAGCGTCGAGAAGAAAATATGCCCGGCGTAGTCCATACAGCGCTTAACACCGATCGACTCGCCTACCCCAATGTTCCAGTTAGCGGCGAAACCACTATCTTCGCAGTTCGCTGGGAAGGAAACGGAGGTAACTGTTTTGAAGGCTTTCAGCGAAGTTTCAA
>ERZ869925.1042-NODE-1042-length-14466-cov-9.222469_pt1 | contig 14466 bp, 16 predicted proteins | sample MGYA00579311_ERZ869925 | MGnify/ENA primary metagenome ERZ869925 (study PRJEB32216, sample SAMN09231817) | wastewater metagenome | place: USA: Maryland | collected 2016-07-30 | study: EMG produced TPA metagenomics assembly of the PRJNA472060 data set (Reclaimed...
AACCGAACCCCGCAGCTTTCCAACGTGGAAGGCGGCGGGGTTTTTTCGTTTTGATACCGCAGCTGATTGGGGGTGATCTTGCTTCGGTGGCTGCGGTGGATCAACGACGAGACGAAGCTGGCCGCCATGCTGGTCGGTGTGGGCCTGACGCTCTCGGTGGTGGTGATCGTGGCCGCGGTCAATGGAGTGAAGTTTACCGATGACGTGCCGCCGCCCAAGAAGCCCGGCTGCCAGTGCTGCTTCAAGTGCGATTGCCCCTTGCTGTTTGAAAAATCGCCCTGCCGAAATGGAGCCGTGAACTATGTCGGAAGTTGAATCCCTTAGCGCCGGCGAGCCCGAGCAAATCAAGATCAGCCTGGACGCGATTCAGAAGTTTTTCATCGACGCGATCAACTCGATTGACGCCGAGCAGTACCGCGAGCAGGCGAAGGCTCTGGCCCTGTCGCTGTTCGATCGCTACGTGCAGCCTTACGACATTCCGCGCTTGCCCGAGTTCATTGAGACTCGCCTGGAAGGCGTCGTGCGCGAGGCCATTCCGATGTGGGTGGACCGCCTGTTTGACTCGCTCAAGAACCAGGGCGGCAAGGACACGGCGACAAAGGAAGTCAAAGACGCTTTCGATTTTCTCCGGGCGTAACGATGACCGACCAGCAACCACTCACCGAGCAAATGTTTCACTGCGGCCACAGCCGCGCCGAACTGGCGCTACTGGGTGAATCGCGGTGGGGCATCAAGCACCTGACGTGGTTCGTGAGCAGCTATCCGCTCGGCTCTGGCATGACCAAAGAGCAAATCGACGCGGTGATTGTCCGCTCGTGCGGCAACTGGTCGAGGGTCTGTGGGTTGACGTTCAGCCGCGCCGCCACTCTCGAATCGGCCAACATCCGCATCAGCACGGTGCGCGGGCGCAGGGGCGGCGGCGATGGCAAGCTCGGCATGTTGGCGTTTTGCTATTTGCCGACCGGCCAGAATTTCAACGGCTCGCTCGATCTCGTGTTCGATGGCGATGAGGATTGGGAGGACGATCCCAACGGCAACGGGATCGAAATGGAAAACGTGCTGACTCACGAGCTGGGCCACGGCATCGGCCAGAGTCACACGAACATCCAGCGGCAATTGATGAACCCGGTTTATTCGCGTCAGATTCGCGTGCCGCAGTCGAACGATATTCGCGTGGCCGTGGACAGCTACGGCCCGCCGTCCAGCTTGCCAGCCCCAACTCCAACGCCTCCCCCGCTTCCGCCGAGCGGTGGTCAGGTTAAAGCCAAGGTCGAAATCAGCGGCCAAGTCTACGGCGGATATTTGTCCCTCTTGTCGGGTGCAGCGAAAGTCGAGTTCAACGAGTAACGTGCGGATGGGCTTCGCTTCCATCATCGTCGCCGCGATTGCGCTGGGTGCTCCGAGCGATGCGGCGGTGCGTGCCGACTGGGCGGCATTGGGTAAGCCGTCCGACGTTCGCTACTTGAGTCTCGATGCAATGTCGCAACCGCGCCGCGAGAAGTGGGCGCAGGCGATGGCCTTTGCGATCCCGTCCGCCAGCCGTGCGGAAAATGTGGACCGGCAAGTCCCCGTCAGGGTTGGCCAGAGCAACGCTTATCGAATCGACCTCACGCATTTGGAGTGGGGTCAAATCGAGTATGCCAAGGTGCTGGCCAAGTATCCCTACGCCGCTCAAGAAAAGAACGGCAGCGGCCCGCTCGTCATTCGCGCTGACTGGCTGATGCTTCAACTCGCCGATCAACGCGACTCGCAGGCGTACCCGCTGTTGCTCTACGGGGAGAATGCTCCCAAGACCGATGCCGAATTTCTCAAGGCGTGGGGCGTCGAAGCAACGCAGCAGCGTGGCCAGTCGTTTGGATGGGTGGAGACGAAAAGTCAGGTAAACCTCCAGGAGACGCGGTTCATAGAGCACTTCAACGCGGGTGGGCAATCGCTGTGGCGCACGCTCGATACGCAGCGTGTGGGCAGGGGTTCCGACCCGCTCGAATCACTGGACGGCAAATTCAAATTCGACGGCAAGGAGCTAATCGCTCAAGTCTCGAAAACGTCGGCCCGCTATCGGTCGCGTGGTTGCTCGCAGGTTTATTTCTTGGCGAACGGCGACGGCAAGGCCGTCAACGAAGCGCCGGTACGGCTGGTCGAGGATCACAAGCGCACACTGGGCCAGACGGCGATTCTGAATCCCGGCTCTTGCACAATCTGCCATTCGCTTGGGATGCAATTTCCAACCGAGAACGGCTTGTCAGAGTCGCTCAAGATAGGCGAAGTGCTCAAGGTCTATGACAAGCGGCTGCAAGAGCAGTACGAAAACTTTCACCTTGGCGACAGTCAGACGACGTTGCAGCGTAATAACGAAAATTACAGTGCCTTCGTTCATGCCTGCAACCAACTCGACACGGCGACCAACGCGAACCTGTACCGGCTTTGCTTACTTGACTATCGGCAGGAATTGACGCTCAAGCGAGCCGCTGGCGAGTTGTACTGTGAGCCGGAAGAACTTCGCCTGGCGCTCGGTTACGCGAGCGCGAACAACATCGTTATGCCGTCGCGGATCGCGGGGCTAGCACACGGCCGAAAGGTCACGCGTGATACGTGGGAGGACTACTACGTCGAGGTTAAGGCGATGCTGGACGTGTGGCGGCAAGGAGGGCAGAAATAACATGCTCAACGGACTCACCGTTTTTTTGGCAGCGATAAAAAACTCCATACAAAGTCCCCTTTGCAATGTTCAGCTTAGCGGACAGTTGCGGGACATCCATAAGTTCACCGCGATACGCAATCTTAATGCTGTTGCGCTTGTTGTTAGCCTGTTCCCTGTTCGTTGCCCATCGACAGTTGCCTGGCTCGTAGTTTCCGTTTGGATCAATTCGATCAATGGAGTGCGCATCGCTCGGGCGAAATCCCATGTCAGCCATGAAGTCCTCGAACGAATCCAGCCATCGTTGACAAACTCTAATGCCCCGCCCGCCATATCGCGGATAGCACGGGTCTTTGGTTTCGTAGCATCTAACGCGAATATTAGTCCAGCAGGCGTACTCTGGAGTTTTGCTGAGACCATGCTTGGTTTTTGTTCGAGTGTTAAAGTCATCTCGAAAGCATCCGCAGCTTTTCGATTTGCCGCGACGAAGTGCCGTTCCGTCGATAACCGCAGTATTGCCGCATTCGCATACACAGTGCCACTGAGCGTGACATCCTGCGACGTGCGAAAACTCAGTAACAGTCCAGCGGTCGAATCGCTGGCCAGTGAGGTCTTTGAAGGCGTGGTGCGTTGGGATAGGATGTCGCTCAGCCATGACGTGTTCCTCCAAAACAGGAATGCTATTGGTCAGAGCCGGCCAGTGTTATCAGCACTGCGTTCCGGCTCGCTTCATTCTACCCCAAGCCGCGAAATCTTCGTAGGGGTTTCCGCATAAATGAGATGTCTTAGCCGCTTCATGCGCCGACTGAAAGAGCGAGCACGACGACGCCGCGAACGTCGTCGCCGATTCTTCAGGCGGTTGTGGCTGTGGTTGATTCGAGTGACGAACAATGACGATTGAACTGGTGATTTTGAGTCTGCTCACGATGGCCGCCGTGTTGGGCGGCGCAATTGGATACCGGCTCGGCTTTCTGGCTGGGAAAAAATATTACGAGAGACTTTTCCGATGAAAACTCTAATCGCGTCTATCGTGTTGTGCTCGCAGGCAATCGCCGCCCCGGTCTGTAACACCCATGCCCAACGCGTGGTGGTCAAGCAGAACGTCATCGCCCACAACTACGCCACGGCCTACGTTCCGACCGTGCTGACGCAGGTTGCCACCCCTTACGCCTACTGGAGTGTTGGCGCGTCAGTCCAAGAGGAAGCATTGGCCGAACGCATCGCCAGGCTGGTCGACAAGAAGCTGGCCGCCAAAGCCGCTCAAAGAATCCCGCAGGCCGAGTTACCAATCGGCCTGACGGTCCTGACTCAGAAATGTGCCGGCTGCCACAAGCCGGATTCCAAGCCCGTCGTGTCTGCCGGCGCGCCGATCCTCTTCGACGCCACCGGCAATCTTGAAGTATCGCCACAGCAGATCGGCTCAATTCTCACGGCGGTCAAAAACGGCATCATGCCGCCCCCGCCGGCCGAACCGCTGGACGATGATTCGTATCTGGCCGTGAAACAGTATCTCGGTCAGTCCAAGTAGCCCCAAGTAGCCCCTTTTTAGATCGGAGTTCCCCATGAAGTTTTACTTCCAAGTCCTGGCCGCCGTGCTCGTTGCCGTGGCCGTGGGCTATTGCTCAACGGCCAAGGCCGGCTGCCCGCAAGGCCAGTGCTTTCAGCAGCAGCAGGTATTCGCCCAGCAGGTCTATCAGCCGCAGGCCGTCGTGCTCCAGAACGTGGCGCCGCAGTACGTGGTGCAACAGCCGCAGTTCGTTGTCCAGCAGCAGTACGCTCAAGCCGTCGTCGTCGGCCACAACCGGCAGCAGGTGATTGTGCAAAAGCAACGTGCTCAACGGGTGGTGGTGCAGAACCAGCGCCAGCGAAGTCGTCAAACGGTTATTGTCCGCTCACGGTAAGTCAGGCCGCAGGCTTGCCGGCTTGGAGCCGGTAACACCCGTCGCTCGCGTCACCCGCGCGGGCGGCGGGCTATTTTTGGAACCGCGAATATGACCTGCACCGAATGCCCGCGAACGGCAACCCACGGCGATAAGTGCCGCGACTGTTACGAAGCGGAAATTGCCAGAGGCAAGCGGGCGAGTTTTTGCGGGCCGAGTTACAACCGCCTGCCAATGGCCGGCAGTACGACAGACAAAGGACATGCTAATTGGCGGCGTGGCACCGAAACTAAAACTGGGAGCTAAGGTGTTTCACGAACGCAACAACTTATTCTTCGGCCGGAAGGCGGACGGCAGTGTTCGCATTCTGAAATTTAACAGCAAGCGGCCGGCTAATGCCGAATGGCCGCAGGTAGACAAGGAATATTCAGACGCAGAATTCGACGTGACAATTCCAGGGCATGGATGGTGCTCGGTTATCGCGTCGGTGTCGGCGTTGGGTGAAGAAGGCGGAAGGTTTTGCACCGCCAAGGAATTTCACGGTATCGCCTAAATGCTCCACCCCACCGACGCCTTACTCCCGAACGGTCACGCTCTCAACATGGAAGGCGTCCCCTACGCTGCCGCCGAGTCGCGCGGGCCGTGGTCGGTCTGTCGGTTCATGGCGCGGGACGGCGCGACGTACACGGCCGGCAAGGCTCAACCGGCTGTCGGGCCGGCTCGATCCGGCCAAATCAACCTGCCGCTGTGGCTCAAGGTGATCAACAACGGCGTCCCGGCCCTGACGCAGTTTGCTGCCGATCCCAGCGTGACCAAGGCCAAACTTCTGCGGGCCGGTAATTCCGTGCTGCAACAGGACGACTACCCGCAGTGCGCCCGGTTTCGCTGGCAGCATCGCGTCAAAGTCGGCGACCGATTCGAAACGCTCGAGCTGTTCATCCCCAACGTGGCCGGCTTCGATTCGCAGTTCAACGTCGATCGCGACGGCAAGTGGGACGGGCGAGTCTCTGGCACGCTCCAGGACGGCCGCGAGCTGCATATCCTCGTGGCCGACGCCGCTGAAAAGTTCCCGCGTGGCTATCGGTTCGTCAACGGCAACCTGTACCTGATTCTCCATTCGGCCCTGCTGCCGCGCGACGTGTCCAAGGCCGGCGTCCCGGACCTGCGAGCCTACACAACCGGCTCGCTGCAAAACACACTCCCGCCCGAATACGTGGCACTTCTCAAAACCGATCCCGAGATTAGTGCGGTCTGCAAAGATGGCACCTCGGCTGAAGAACAAGCCAGCCGCAGTTCACGCGCGGAGTTCTATGTGTCGCTCGACTTCTGGCTCTCGATCGGCGAGCCTGTCGAACCACAAGCCCCGCTTGTGCTGCTGGACGGCTTCGAAAGCCCGATTTGGAGCAAGGTCAAGCCGGGTGTCGGCAACGAAGGGCTGGAGCAAGTCGAGCGCCGGCAACTAAAGCTGGCGGCTCGCAAGCTGGCGACCGGCCCGCGTGGCTCGATCCTCTACGGCGATTTTCCCGAGCAGCCGGGCAGCTACTTCCGCGTGCGTGGAAACGGGCATTACTTTTGGGCTACGAACGCCTGGCGGGCGCTGCTGCGAACTGGCTGGGAAAAGTGGTATCCAATCGCCCGAGCATTCGGCAACTACATCCGCGACCAGGCGTGGCGCGAAGGTCAGCAGGCGCACGCCAAAACACTCCTGCCGTGGAACGAGTACGGCGGAAATCAGCATTGGGTGGACAGCGAGGCCCTGCTTTTCGCGTGGCTGTGCGACGGCGATTTCCTGTCGCTGGCCGAGTATCAACGCTGGCTCTCAGCCTATTACCCACCGACGACGAATAACCGGGACAGCCAGGTCAGTTGCCGCATGTGCCGCGTGGCGTTCTGGTTCACCGGCGACCCCAAGTGGCAGACGATCGCCGACCAGATCGAGGCTCGCATCACCGCCGAAGTCGAGCGGGTGAAGCAGACCGACGCCTACAAAAAATACGGCGTGGGAATGCCGACCGGGCCGAACTGGCATCCGCTGGCGTTCCGCAAGCCGCTCCAATTGGACGGGCACGCGCCCGAAGGCATCGCCTCGATTCGGCAGTTCGCCGCAGCCTGCCAACTCGACCACCTGGAAAGCCTGATTGCGTTCGGCACGACGCCGGTGCAAGGCTGCGAAACGGGGTATGGGCCGATCGGTGAAGCGTTCGTCGGGTTGCAACTCGAAACGGTGTACGAAGCCTACCGTGGGCGGGACTTCGATCCAGAGCGGCGGGTGTACTACGGCACCGACAAGAATTACACGGCGCGGGTCAATTTCGACAAGCTCACCGATGGGCGGGATTTTCTCACCGTCGCTTTCAGTAGCCGCAAGTCCGGCGACTACCAACCGCAGCAAGTTTTCCTAACGTACCCCGATGGCCGGCGAGTTGAACTGACGGCCGGCGCCCGCTTCCCGCAGTACGTCGATAGCGGCCAGGGCTGGGTGCTCGCGCCCGAGTTCGTCGGCTGGATCGATGGCTGGAAGGTCTGCCAGAAGCGGTTCCAGTTTGAGGGACCGGCCGGTCGCTACTTGGTCGAGGTGCGCGGCGAATCGCTGCTGCTGCACGCTCCGCTGGGATTCTGGTCGGAGTTCCAGGACACGGCCGGCGAGTGGCTGTTTCCGGGGAGTGATGAGGATGGTGAGTGGGTGACGGATTCGGTTTTGGTGGGAAGCAATTAGGCGGGTATGGAGATCGAACCTTGCGACTACTCGGAGTAACCGGAGCGATAGGAGGGCTGGTGACATTGTTCGCCGCAGAAGCGGCCGGCGATGCGCTGAATGCCCCACGGTGGATGACGGACTCCGCAGCGGCCGGGGCGGCGATTGGCTCAACGATTCTTTTCCTCAAGTATTTGAAGTCAGACCGCGAGGCCCAGCGAACCGCCGAATCACAACGAGACGCGGCACACACGGCAACGGTATCGGGCATTGTGGCGAACTTCCGCGAGGATCGAGAGCTGGACCGCAAAGAGCGGCTGGAAGGTTGGGCGGTACTGCGGCAAACGATTCAGGTGATTCAGGATAAGAAGCCATGAGCCTACCGCCGAACGACTCGCCACTGTGGCCGATCATGCGAGTGCTAGCCCGGCAGATTGTGCTGCTTGGTGCGCTGGCCTGCTTTTACAACAAGATGGACGCCCGCGATCTGAACACGATGCTGCTGATGCTGTTTGCCGATGGGGCGATTACAGCGGCGACGTTCAGCAAGAACAAGGAAACGAAATAGAGGGACGCTCGTTGGGCACTCCACCCGGCTCGTCGCCGGAGAATGCTCGGCAGTCACTTGCGGCCCGCTCGCCGGTTTTGCTAGAGGCCGGCGGCGGGTTCAAAAAGGAAACAGCACAGAGGGCCAGCCATGCCCATCGAACGCGACGAGCGGATGTCGGTGGAAGGCGTGGCCAGGTACCAGACGTCACCCCACTCGCCACACGTGATGCAGTTGACGGTCGATAACCAGCAGCTCGGCGAACTGCTGCAAGAGACGTTTGGGGCGGACGTGGCGAGACGCGGCGTAAAAGTGCGAGTGACGATTGAGCGGATGGGTTAGCCATGCTCAGCGAGCAGAAGATTCAGCAGATTCGCAAGCTACTCAGAGACGCCAAGCGGCGCGGCCGAGTGGTCTATCGACAAATTGCAGCGCAGGCCGGAGTCAACCGCCAGACCGTAACGGGCATCGCCAAAGGAACTCGCAAGGTCCATGAGAAATCCACTACACCACCGGCACGAGGACTGATCGAGCGATGTCCGGACTGCGGCGCGATGGTCGAAATGCCCTGCCTGCTCTGCACGCTCGAAAGTAAACGAACATGACCCCGATCAAACAACCGTCGCGCGAGCAGCTTACCGGCGAACCGCTCACGAGCAACTACAAATCGTGGCCGCTCAACTACCTGCTGGCCAACTGGCAGCAGCGGCCGGCGTTCGGATTGATCCACGCCGAAATGATGCTGTTCGACGCCCAGGTGTGGTTCGGTGTGTGCGTGCGAAATTCTCCGCTCATGTCGGCCGAAGTCAAAGTCAAAGGACCGCACAAGGTTATTAACGAGTTCGTCGATGAGCAGTGGCGACGCATCTGGTCGACCTGTGCCAGCAAGCTACTGGCCGCTAAATACTTTGGCTACTCCGGCTACGAAGTGACCTACAAACTGTGCAAGGGCCGGCTCGAATTCGACGATCTGTTGGACCTGCACCCGCGCGACGTGCGACCGGTCACTCAGGGCGGCAAGATTGCCGGCGTGAACGTGTACGGCAACTCGCGCGGCGTGGTCGATAGCCACCGCCTGCATTTGGGGCTGCGCGGGATGAAAGGCTTGTGGCTCCACCACGAAGCCAAATACCGCAGCAACTACGGCACGTCGGCGCTGGAGCACGCTTTTGAGCCGTACTGGGAAAAGACGATGAAGAATGGCGCCTATGACATGCGGCGCCTGCGCATGATTAAAGACGCCTGGATCGGCGACGTCATCAAATACCCAGACAAGATTTTCACGCTACCCGACAACACGAAAGTCAGTGGCCGGGACATTGCCCAGGAAATGATCGAACTGCGCGTCTCCGGCGGCGTGATGGCCTTCCCTTCGACCAAGGACGAGCATGGCAACTACGACTTCGAATACACACCGCCACAGTCGATCGCGGGCAGCGAAATGATCCAGCAGTGGCTCGACGATCTCGACGACGGGATTTTCAAGGGTTTGGAGATCCCCAAGGAAGTCGTCGAAGCCTCGGCCAGCGGCAGTGGTTATTCAGGCCGCTCCATTCCGCTGATGATGTTCCTGTCGCTCGCCGACAAGGAAATCTCGGCCATTACCCGACAGGTCAAAGCCCAAGCACTCGAACCGCTAGTGGCCCGCAACTACGGCAACCAGTACACCGATTTCGACTTGGAGCCGGTCCCGCTACTCGACACGATCGGCAGCAAGGTCGGTGGCGAGCCCGAGGGTGGCCCAATCGGCGGGAATTCGCAGCAAAGTGAGCCACCACAGCAGCCAGGTCAGAACGGCTATCGGCAGCCGATGCAAGGCGGCGGGCAGGCTGAGCAGTTTTCCACGGAAGGCGAACCACACCAGTTCAGCAGCACGCAGTTCAACCTACCTGCCGAGCTCGCCTATCAGGTCCGTCAGCTCGGCTACCGCGTCGAGTTCGACGACCTAGCCGAAGACGGCCGCGAAGACAATCCACACATTACGGTCAAGTATGGCCTGCACACCGACGACGCCGACGAAGTCCGCCGCGCCGTCGAAGGCCAACCGCCCGTTGCCGTGCAATTCGGACCAGTGTCGTTTTTCAGCAGCGCCGAGCACGACGTTATCAAGATCGACATCGAGAGCAGCGGCCTGCACGCGCTCAACTCCGCGATCTCGGGGGCACTGGCCTGCACCGACACCTATCCCGATTACAAGCCGCATTTGACCGTGGCCTACGTCAAGCCGGGGCTGGGGCCGCACTATGCCGAGCGGCTGAACGATTTGCAGGGCAAGGTGGCCGTATTCGATCGGCTGATCTTCTCGGACAAAATACGAAACCAAATCTCGGTTCCGCTGACTGGCGAGGCCGACCAATTTTCCATCGCTGACGAACCCGAAACGAGCGAGCGCAAAAAGTCCGGCATCGTCAACCGCTCCAGCGCCGTCGGCACCGGCCTGCAATCCGAAATCTCTCGCCGCCTCGACGTGTTGTTAAAAAAAAACGACTGACGCTGGGGCTGCCCGATGAAGCATTCCCTTATCAGGCTCTGCTGGCGGACCTTCAAGACCTGGTCCGCTCGGTTCGGCCGATCGTTTCGCAGTCGATTGCCGATGCGACTGTCGCCGGGTGGCTGGGTGGCGCTTCGGCGGTTGTCGTCAAACTCCCTGAACCTAAAAAGCCTGCGGCGCCCGCAGCACCGCCAAGCGAACCTCCGCCGCGGCCGCCGTTCCAGCTAAAGCTGTTCCCCGAAGGTGATGATGATTCGCTGGTTAAGTTTCCCGGGCTCGAAAAAGCCGCCGAGCAGCTCTACGACCGCCGCATCATGGCGCCCGAAGATTTCTACAAGCTCGGCGCGGCGGCCAAACAGCAGGCTTTTACTATTTCTGGCGACTTGGAAAACGCCTCACTCGAAAAGCTGCGTGATTTGCTCGGCGATACGCTCCAACATGGCGGCTCTTTGCAGACATTCTCCAGGGCGGCCCATGCTGCATTCGAGACGCTGCCGATCAGCGAGACACATCTTGAGCAGGTGTACCGCAACGCGACGAACGAAAGCTACAGCCAGGGCATGGAACGGGTTTTGGATCATCCCATTGTGGCTGACGGTTTTCCGTATCGGCTCTACGTCCCGATCCACGACGCCCGGGCCCGACACGAGCACCGCGCCCTCGAGAAGCTCGGCATTGATGGCACGGCGGTCTATCACAAGGACGATCCAACTTGGCTTCGTTTTCGCCCGCCGTGGGACTGGGGCTGCCGTTGCGGCTGGGTTGCGATCAGCATCAAGACAGCGGCCAAGATGGGCGTGCGCGAGGCGCAAGAGTGGCTGTCCACTGGCGTTGAACCCGCTCACCCGGCCGTTAATCCGCCGCCTTTCTCACCGCCGGCCAGTTGGGACCGGGCACAGGGAGCTTTGAGCGTATGACCCAGCAACCAACGCTCGTCAAATTCGGCGGCCAGCCGTGCGTCATCATGGACGCCGACCAGTATCCGCAAGCGCGCGGCAAGGCCAACGGCTACTGCTGCCCCTTGGGCCGCTCGCCCGGCATCGGCTATGTGCTCATGCTCCGCAGTGCGTGGGACCAGATCAAAGACAGTCGCAACGCCTCCAAGACGTTTGAAGTGCTGGCCGGCGACCGGATCATCCTGCCGGGCATGTACATCATCAGCGCGGTCAAGATCAGCGGCGGCCGTCCGAACGATCCGAACTCGGTCTACCTGGTCAAGTTCGCCGACAAGCGCTGGCTGGCGGCCAAGCTCTCCGACGTCACCAAGCAAATCAACGTGCTCTGCCCCGCGCCGCCCGCAGACGGCACCGACGAGAGCTATTGCTATGCCGATTCGCTCGACTCCGGCAGCCTGTATACTTGGGCCCGGGCGGTGGAAGTCATTTGGAACGCGATGCCGATTCTGGGGGCGTTTCCAGGGCTGCCGAATGCTCCCGACGGCTACCCCAACAACTTCCAGTTTCTGGGGGTCAACGCCTGGGATGCCTTGCACGTGCTCTTGGACAAGCTGCAATGCGCAGTGGCTTACAACCCCGTCGCCGCGACGTTTTCGATCGTGCAGCTTGGCACAACGCAAGCCGGCTTGGCTGACGCTTTGGCCGGGGCGACGCGCGGCTACCTGGACGATGCCGAGCCATTCGATACGACCGTAGCCGACGCCCCCTACACCATTCGGGTTTACTTCAACCGGCTCGACTTGCACTACGGCTCACAGAAGGAAACCACGCGGGCCAGCGGCTCTTGGGCGACGGGGCCGCTTCACGCCGTCGATACGGCCAGCGGCATCACCGGGGCCGCGGCGGGAACCGTGGTGCAACTGTGGGACGATTTGCCCGCGGTGGCCGCGTTTGACGGCTCGTTGGTCAACGGCACTGCGGTCAACGCTCGCGCGGCCGAACGGGTTGCCCGGTGGAAGGCCGACCGTGCGACCAGTACACCGCGGCTGCGCACGCTGTATCAGGGCATCGTCAACACGTTCCGCCCTGGTTCACAGGTCAAGGCGATTTGGTGGGGCGACTACGGCGCCGGTTGGCTAACTGAGATTCGGCGGCATGACGGGTTTGTGAACCTGATCGACGACGCCGCCGGCTTGCGGTGCGAGTGGTCGGCCGAGAATCTTGCGCCGCCCGATCTGGGACGGAAGACGTTCCCGAACTTCCCGCAGTATTTACAAGTCGTCACGATTGCCGGAGAGAGCGGCGGAGACCCCGACGGAACCGAAGTCGAGCCGGTCGCCGACGGCCTATTCGACGCGTCAGTGACCAGGCTTAACCCGGACGGCGCAACAGACACGTCGGGCTGTTTCTCGCAAAGCGAATCATGCTGGGTGCTGGTCATCAATCGCGAGAATGGATCGGCCAGTGCGACCCCAACGCTGAAAAAGGGCGATCGCTACTTGGCTCGGCTCTGCGGATCGAAATCCGAGCGGCCGGTGTACATGATCCAAAAGGACGAAGCTGCGGCAACCGAGGAAAGTCAGTTCTCTTGGGTTGTAGTTGAAGCTAGCGTTACGATCGACGACGGGACGCCCATCGCGCCATTCTCTCTGTGCCTGTGGTCGGGAAAGAAGCTCACCATCGAACCGACAGCAGCCACGTTCTGCGAAGGCGATGACCGCTACAGTCGCACGAGCAACATCTGGATACTTTCGGTCGACGCCCTCAACGGCTCTGGATCAAGCGCGCCGCTGCTCTACAAAGGCGATCGATTCTTGGGCAAGCTGGTCGGCACCTACGACGTCTCCGGCGACTCACGGCAGTTGTACGCGATCCGCAAGGGCACCCAGCACGACATCGTTCGCGTGGTGGGCGAGTCGAGCGAGGCAGTAACGGGCGGCAATGTAACTCCACACGTTGGCGGCGTTTGGAATGGCGAAGTGCTTTCGATCACAGTTGGGGCGACGAACTTCGTTGGCGGCGCCACGCCATACACGTCCGGCCCGCCGTGCTGGATTCTCGCGCCCGATCTGCCTGGCGGATCGGTCGATGTTACGGCTCGGCTCAAGCACAACGACCGGCACCCGGCGATTTACTTGGGCGAATTCGACAACGGCGAAGGTGCGAGGCCGCTGTACGCAATCCGCATGACCACGCATTTCGGTTGGATCAAATTCAAGCTCAGCTACGCGATCGGAAATACCAGCTCTTCGCAGGCCGCCACGGTGCTCGAATACTGGGGCACCAAGACGCCGGCCGACGGCCCGGTCACGGTTTGGAACCTCGAAAAGAATACTGCCGGCACTTACGTGTTTCAGGGAGTCGCCAACGCGGTCGGCTACGCCGTGTGGGACGAGAAGACGGCCAAATACAAGATCGTCGTCATGGAGTCGGACGGCAAAGAGCCGGCCTACGGTGGCTTGCAGGTTACTGGCGCCAGCGTAACAGGCGGAAGCCTGCAGGATGCGACATTTACCGACCAGACAGAAATCGTCGGTATGACGCGGAAGACCAGTACGCCTCATGGCCTGATCGCCGACAAGGCAGGTGATTATCTATTCACTTACACGGCAATTGTCGCCGACAACTCAGGCGCGGGAGGAACCACTGCGGTAGGGGTCGCCAGCGCAGCTTTGTACCGCAGCGGCTCGGCAATGAACCACCAGCCAGTTAGTCAGGCTGGAATTATCGTTATCGGCGGAACGGCCATACACGCCACGCTTGCGATCACACACATCAATTCGATGGCAGTCGGAGACTATGCGCACGTGAAGTTATTCGGAACGGCCGGCCTTGTTATAACCGCACAGTTCACAGCCGTTTACCTGGGGCCAACAGACGGCAGCGTTGCCGCGCCCAGCCCATCGCTCCCGCCGTCCCCGTCCGCGCGCGTGCAGTCTGGCAGCGGCGGCGGCGAAATTCCACAACAGACCCTTAATCATTACTACGGAGGATAGATCATGGCAGGCGTGCGATTCAAACTTGACTCGGGCGATATTGCTTTCACCGCCGCGACCAAAACCATTTTGCAGCTTATCGCCGCGGCCAACGTGCGGCTGCGCATCGAGCGCGTCACGATCGGCTTTAAGGGGATCGTCGCCACAGAGGTGCCAGTCGGCTGCGAGCTGCTACGGCAAACCACAGCCGGAACCATGAGCGCGGCGACGGTCGAAAAGCAAAACGAATCAGACGACGAGACGCTGCAAGTCACCGCGACGCACACGGCAACCGCCGAGCCGACGGCCAGTACGATTAAACGTGCCGAGCCGATTCACCCGCA
>ERZ869925.1043-NODE-1043-length-14448-cov-52.821649_pt1 | contig 14448 bp, 16 predicted proteins | sample MGYA00579311_ERZ869925 | MGnify/ENA primary metagenome ERZ869925 (study PRJEB32216, sample SAMN09231817) | wastewater metagenome | place: USA: Maryland | collected 2016-07-30 | study: EMG produced TPA metagenomics assembly of the PRJNA472060 data set (Reclaimed...
TGGCGTCATCGACAACGCCAGTGCCATCGTTGACGAAGTTGAACACGATGTCGGTAACGGCGAGCGTTGCGAGGATCGACCCAACGCCGACCGCCGCCTTGCCGACGTTGTTCAGCGATCGGGTTCCGTCGGCGCCGAGGGTCGTGAAGTTGTCTCTCGCCTTGATCGCCTGGCCGGCAACCAGCGAGAGCGCACCGACGACGCCAGTGGCGGCGGCGGCGTAGCCGGCGAGCGAGCCGATGCCGGCCTGCGCCCCCTCGGGCAGCTTGCCGAAGGCGTCGAATGCTCCGGTCGCAACACCAGACACCGTCTCGAACAGCGGGATCAGACCCTCACCGATCTTGATCTTGAGGTTGTCGAACTCGGCGCTCAGAATCCGTTGCCGGTTCGCCAGCGAGTCCGACGTGCGAGCGAAGTCGCCTTGGGCGTCCGACGTCTGCTTGAAGATGGCCTCGTTCGCAGCGAGGATCTTCTGCTGCGTGGTGAGCGCACCGTTGCCCGTGTAGATGCCGAGCTCCATCGCCTCGGCCTTGAGCGTGGCGTCGTCCAGCAGCACGCCGTACTTTCGGAGCGGTTCCGCTTCACCGCGCAGTGCGGAGCCGAGGGCGTCGATCGCCTCCTCGGGTGTCGTGTTCTTGAACGACGCCAGATCGCCAGCCAGCGACGTCAGGTCGGTGGAGAACTCGACGAGATCGTCGCCGGCCAGACCCGCCGCCTTGCCGAAGGTGCCGAACTGGTTCGCCCCGTCCACCGCGGCGGTCTTGGACAGACCGGATGCTTCGGCCGCCGCCTCCCCGTACGCCTCGAGCGCGGGGACGGCTTCCTTCTCGAAGATCACCGACGAGGCCGAGATGGCTTCGCCGTAGTCCGAGGCCGTCATCGCCAACTTGCCGAGCCCGACTGCCGCCACGGCGGATGCCGTGACGGCGCCGGCGCCGAAGGTCGTCAGCCCTGCCGACATCTTCTGCGTGCGATCCTCGACGCGCGACAGTTCCCGATCGGCGGTGGTGCCGACCCTCTGGAACTCTCGGACCGCGCCCTTGCCGTCGGCGTCGATGAGGATCTGCAGGCGCTCAAGCAGGGCCATGGCGCGTCACCTCACTTCCGGGGTCGCATCTGATCTGCATCGTTCAGCAGCCGCAGGTTCCGCGGCGACTGAGCGAGGGTCACGTCTGGGGGCCATCCGAATCGCCAGGCGCACCAGACGACCCACTCGTCTCCGGTGCGCCCTCCGAATTTGGGAGGCCCGTGTTCGGGTCATGTGCGATCGGCTGGTCGTCAGAGACCAACTCGAAGATCGGCGAGTCCTCACGGACCAACATGGCGGGCGCCAAGTTGTCGACCGGCGTCGACCCGTTCGACTCACACGCCACCCGGTAGACAACCCGGGCGGCCTTCGCGGTGCGGGCCGGGGCCAGCACCACATCGGACCAGTCGAGCCCGGTCTCTTCCTCGATGACCTCGAACGCCGTGAAGGGCAGGTCCATGAGTCGGACCTGCCCTCCGGGCGTGTTCACGGCGAACGGCATCAGGCGGTGATGCCGTTGTCGAGCAGCGACGCAGCGATGGCCCACGCGCCCGACACCTCGATGGCACCCGACACGGTCGAGTTGACCGAGATGTCGAAGTGCGCCTTGCCGAACCAGTACTTTGTGGTCGTCGCGGTGGTCGGGTACAGGTAGAACTTGCGACCACCGTCGATCGCGGCGGACAGCTTGTACTGGCCGCCGTCGGTGTCCCAGAAGCCGGCCAAGTCGCCCTGCGCGTCGGGGAGCGACACGACGTACGCCTTCGACGTGTCGCCGAAGCTGGTCACGTCGATCTTGTCGGTGGTGCGGTTCAGCGACCACGAGTTGAGGTTGAGCATCGGCACTGCTGCGCCGGTGCCGTCGACGCTGTTGTCTGCGTACAGCCGGCCCTGACGGCCAGCGATGGGGGTAGCCACAAGGGCCTCCTATGAGGTTGGGGGTTGGGGGGGTTACAACCCGACAGCTCGGATGAGCTCTCGGGCGTTCTTGTCGAACGTGCGATCCGCGATCGCCGCTCGGGCCGCCTCGGCGGCAGACGTCGTCTCGTCCGGGTGGGCGAGACCCCACCGGAGGAGGTCGCCCAGTTCCTCGGGCGACGAGAACGTCGGGAGGATGTCGCCGAACAGCTCGTCGGACTCACCTCGGGACTGACGTGGGAACCACGTACCGCACGCCGCCAACTCGACTTCGCGGGGGCCGATCGCCCAGCCGTCAGCGGTGTCCATCAGGTCGCCGTTCGTCTCGGCCCGGTTGAGCGAGAAGCTGGCCTTCGTGCCGCGGTAGATCGACGCCGTGTCGGTGTTGTCGACGCAGTTCTTGACGTCGTGGATGACGTGCGCCTGCAACGCTTCCGACGCGTGTTCCCAATTCCCGGCCAGCGCCAGATCGATGCCGGTCCAGTCGACCCGCTCCATGAACGCCTGCCGGGACGGGTACCCGGTGCCGACGAACGCGACGTCGGACTTGTGGTCCGACGGGCCCGGATGGTGGACGTCAGGGTCGTAGCAGTGCGGCGAGTACAGCGCCGTCGTGCGTTCCTTGTAGGCGTCGAGCTGCGTCGGGTCGTTCACCATGACGGCATCGAACGTGTCGGCGATCGCCAGTTGGCGGGTGTCCTCGTACGGCGACTCGGTGAAGACGCAGACCACCTTGCAGTTGCGGGCCTGCATGACCTTGACGAGCTCGTAGTCGATGTAGAACCCGGAGATGAACACGACCAGCTCGGGCCACCAGTAGTAGGCGGCCTTCGCGATCCCAGAGACGCCGAACCCGGCGACGTCCTCGAGCTCAGGGAACGCCTTGTGGAACGTCCCGTCCGTCGCTTTCAGGTACGTGTGGTGTGCCCACGTGAGCCGGTCGCCGAGGTCGTAGGGCATGACGTCGTAGCCGCACAGCTGCAGGCCCTTGATCCACCCGTGATAGACGTCGGCGACGGAGAATTCGGGGCCTGGGCAGACGACGAGTGCTCTCGGCATCAGCCGAACACCTCGAACAGGTTCGCTGCGATCTTGCGGCGGGCGATGGCGGGTGCGGCCCGTTCGGTCACCTCGACCGCCTTCGACCACGTCTTGCGTTCGGTGAACCCGCCGCCCCGGTTGACGCTGAACGCTGCGGCACGACCGCCGTCCCAGATCATCAGCTTTCCCTTCGCCTTCCCGCGGGCGGTGCCACGGACCTGCGAGGCGGGCAACGCCGGTCCTTCAGCACCGTCGAGAAGGGCCCCGGTCAGGCCCCGCGACTTCTTCGACGCGCCAGGGATGATCGGGTGCGGTTCGACGCCCGCCTCCAGCCAGTGCATCGGGCCGGTCGCCTTGACCATCACCGACGAGTCCGACTCCTTGCGGGTCGTCACTCCGATGGGGCGGTTGCGGCGCCCGTTGCGTTGGGCGCCGGAGAACTTGAGGTCGCCGCCGGTTGCCTCGCGGGCACCCGCGAGGGCAGTGGCGGCGAGGGTTGAGCCGATCGCCTGGGCGGTCGGCAGCAGGTCCCGGTCGAGGAGCTTCGCGGCCTTGTCGAGCTTGCCGGCCAGCTCAGCGCCACTACGTGAGGTGCCCATCAGGTGTACCCCTCGCATCGGACCGTCGCCGCGTAGTAGCCGGCGTCGAGTGGCAGCTCCCGGTAGTTGCCGGCCGACATCGGAACGATCGACGACACGGCACCCGCCAAGTCCTGGTTGGCTTCGATGACCGCCCAGATCGACTCGCTGTTCGCCGGGTCGATCAGCTCGTCGATGACGTCCAGCTGAGTGACGCTGCCGCGGGAGGCGACGGCGTGGATCTCTGCGGTGAACCGGGACGACCCGTCGAAGGTCGCCGGGTCAAGGAAGATCGATCCGACGACGACCGCCGGCGCGGTGATCGTGTCGACGAGATGCCGTTCGACCGACACCACGTCGGGGGTGCCGGTGCCGAGCACGTCGACCAGGCCGTCACGGATCTCGGCGATGGTGGCGCTCACGCGATGCCGAACCCGTCCGGATGCCGCAGCGGTCCGAGCAACGCCGTCGCCTTCCGCCATGCCATCGAACCGACGTACGCGGTGCCCATCTCCATGCCGCCCGCAAACCCGAGCGGCGCGTCCTGCAACTTGACGAGCTCAGCGAGCAGCACCCTGCACGCCGACTTCACCTGTGGCGGGACCGCGGGCCAACCCCAGACACCGGTGACCTGGATCAGGTCGGATCGGCCGGTGGTCGTCGTGGGGAACGTGGCGCCCGCCAGGAGCCGCAGCGCGAGGAACGGTTCGTTGCGAGACGCCGCGTTGAGCGGTCCCAGCTCGTAGCCGGACGCTGCGATCGTCGTCTCGAACGTGCCGTCGCCGGCGGCGTCGGTCTTCAACGTCGACACGGACACCAGATCGTTGTGGGGTCCGAACCGGAGGCATTGCACGTCTTCGACGGGGAACGTGCGGGCAACCGGGGTGCCGACGGTGCCGGTCTGGAAGAAGTCGCGGGAGCAGTAGTTGTCGATCATGCGCGACGCTGCGTTGACGCAGTCCTCGACGAACTCCGACGACGTGTTCGCCGCCTTCACGTAGGCCAGCGCTTCGGTCTCCGTGAGGTATGCGTTGACGAGCGTCATGCGGGGACCTCCTCGGGGTTGACGACGTAGCCGACGTCGCCGGACACGACGACGTAGCGGCCCTGGTCGAGCATTCGGCGGACGAGCTCGTAGTCCTCACCGCGCATCGTGAGCGGCGGACCGGCGATGAACTGGTGCTCACGGAACAGCGACGTCCGCATCGCGAACGAGATGCCGACGTTGCCGTGGATCAGCTGTGTCTCCGTCCCCGGCCGTGGCACCAGACCGAGGTCCGGGTGCTTCATGCGTTGGACGATCAGATCCGTCTCGGCGTGAACCTCGACCGCGGCCCGGTACACGTCGGGGACGAGTACGTCGTCGTCGTCGAGGAACCCGACCCAGTCGGTCCAGATGTGCGGGGCAGCAGCGTTGCGGGCGAGGCCAGGGGCGCCGCAGTTGACGTGGAGGTCAGCGGGGGTGTCGGTGCATCCGTCGGCGACGACGATCACCTGATCGGCGCACGCCTTCGCTGATTGGACGGCCCGCTCGAGCGTGTCCCGGCCGGTCGTCGGGATGACGATGGCGAGGGTGGTCATCCTCACAACTCGCCGACGATCGTGCTGCCGGGGACTGGACGCCGACACCGTTGAAGAGCGTGCTCAGCTGCCTTGATCGCTCTGGCCTCGGTCATGGCAACCCCTGAAACCGACTGGCCGATGTCCGGGATTCCATCCGGCCCCACGTGGCGACGGATGGTCAACCTCCAATGCCACGACAGCCGCCTCAGCTTGCTCGTCGCGATCTCGTAGGTGCTCACCTGGCGCTCCGCCGCCCGAGTCGCTCGACGCGCACACCCGGCAGGTCCGGGTACGAACCGAACGGATCCACCACCACGCTCCCGGTCGGCACGTTCGGCCAGTCGCCGTGATCGGTGGCGATGACGTAGACGCCGACCGGGTTCGGCTGGAACACCGGCAACCCCGTCGGCACCCGGTCGTCCCACCAGACGACCGGCTCGTGACCCAACTCGGTCAGCAGGTTCACCAGCAGTGTTGCGGGTGAACCCGTCGTGATGTTCGTCCCCGGCTTGAACGCACGGCCGAACACGCAGACCGGCAACCCGGTCGCCTCCGCCTCGTCGGCCACGGTCCGGGCGATCCACTTCATGTGGTTCTCCCGGGCCACCATCAGCGCACCGAACAGGTCGAAACTCAGGTCTGTCTCACGGGCCAGCCACGACAGGGCGATGTTGTCCCTCGGGTGGCAGCCGCCACCGTCGCCGACACCAGCCTTGAGGTACTTCGGGGAGCACAGTCGCCGGGTCGCCAACTCGAACGCCCGGTAGATGTCATCGGCGTTCATGCCGAGCTTGTCGGCCAGCTCGCCCCACAGGTTGCCGAGCACCGTCTTGGCGGTGATGAAGCTGTTGTAGGCGACCTTGATGCCCTCGGCGGTCGGGATGTCGGTCACCAGTGTCGGGGCACCGGTCATCGACTCGATGAACGAGGCTGTGAACTCACCGGCGTCGGGGTCATCGACACCGATCAGGGTGAACTCGGGATGGAGGAAGTCCTCCACCGTCGTGCCCATCGCGATGAACTGCGGCGTGTAGACGAGCCGGACGTTGTCGTTCATCAGCGGCCGGATCTCACGGTCGATCGTTCCTGGGAGCACCGTCGAGATGACCGCCACGATCGTCGGTGACGTCAGCGCGGCGAACAGGTCCCTGCACGCCGCTGTGAGGTACGAGTAGTCGAAGTCGACCCGTTCGGTGGGGAGGCGTGTCACGCCTTCGTATGCGGGATCGTGGGGGGTTTGGACGGGGACGAACACGATGTCCGGCTCCCACGCCACCAGCGCGGCGATCGAGTCGACGACCTCGAGCTTCGTCGACTCCAACAGGGCCGGAACCCCAACCTCGGTGTACGGGATCCAGCGGCCACGCACGTAGCCGCCGACCGACGGGTTCAGATCGAACCCTGCGACGAGATGGCCCTTTGACTCGATCGCCAACGCAACCGGCAACCCGAGCTTGCCGAGACCAACGAACCCGACCCTCACGACATCACCGCCATCAGTCGGGCTGCGTCACGCACCCTGAGCGAACTGGTCGACTCCCACAGGGCGGCGACGTTGTCCTCGGCGCCGGCCTGCTCGTGATCCAGATACGTCTGGTCGTGCGGCGCCTTGCCCCAGATCCAGTGCATGTGCTCCATGAACAGGTCCGGCAGGTACATCCTGCGGCCGATGCGGGCAGCGACCTCGTTGAGCCAGGTGTCGTTGTAGTCATGGGAGAACAGCGGCGGCACCATGTAGCCGACCGCCTCCGCCCACTCCCGAGTGATGAAGCCGTGAGTGCCGAGCTTGTCGTCCTGGTGGCCGTCACGTCCGTAGACGAACGCAATGCGGTCCGGCACCGACTCGACGACCGCCTCGACCATCGAGTCCCAGTGCTCGGAGCGAAACACGATGTCGTCACCGCCGTGGCACACCACGTCGGCGTCGCCGGCGGCGTAGCAGATGTTCCACGCCTTCGACAGCATCACCCTCGGGCCGGTGATCCACGTCACGGGAAGGTCGACGTCGTCGTAACTGGTGTCGTCGTCGTCCCGGTAGCAGATGACCTGCACCCGGTCCGGGTCTGTCGCGGTGTCGAAGATCGACTCGACGCAGCGGGCGAGCTCGGACGGACGTCCCCTGGTGGGGATGTAGACGCCGATCTTGGTCATGGGCAGGGTCTCCTTCTGTCGGGCAGGAATCGGGCAGGAAACGACGAGGGCCGGCTCCTGCCCGGGCCGGCCCTCGTCGATCTGTTGGCGCCTCAGCGGTCAGGCTGAGGCGGCGGCTTGCTGGCGGTCCCACATCTCCTCGGTGAGGAACACGCCGCCCTTGTCGTGCGACGTCTTGACCGACGTGTCCATGTGGACCGGGATGGCGAGCCGGCGGCACCGCAGGAAGAACGACGTGTCCTCACCGAACGGGCCGCCCGTCATCTTGTTCGTGATCGGCGTGAACCAGTGCTCCCCGAACTCGGCCCGCATCTTCTCCAGGGCGTTGCGGTGAATCATCACGCAGGCGCCGCCGGTGCCGTCGATCTCGATGACGGTGTCCCGCGGGTAGTCGGTGACGATGCCGAACGAAGTCGGGTCATCCCCGTCGTCACCCTCGACGTTCCACAACTGCACCGTCGGGACGATGTCGAACGTCGACGAATAGTCGTACTCGGAGAACCCGGTGTCCCGCATGGCGAAGCACAGGCCGGCGACGATGGGGCGGTCATCCTCGTGCGCCACCGACAGCAGTCGCTCGATGGCGTTCTTCGGGATGCCCATGTCGGCGTCCACGAAGAACAGGTAGTCGCCGACCGACGACAGGAAGCCTTGCACGATCTCGTTCCGGGCTCGGTGGACGTGCTGCGAACGTGCCCGGCGCTCGATGAACCCCGGCAGGATGCCGAACTGCAGCATGTGCTCCTTGGCCCGCATGATCGACGCCATGTGAGCCATGGACACTTCGCCCGGGTGGACGACACCGATGACGACCTTCGGCGGCTTCGGCGCCTTGTCGCGCCCTGCGGCGCGTCGCTCAGCCCTGTTCACTGCGGGTCTCGACGTCACCCGCCGTCGGCCGAGGCTTGCGGGCCGGCTTCGACGCCGGCACCTTCACCTCGAACTCACCGCACCAGCTGACCGGGTACACCTTCGGCCAGTCTCCGACGACACGGCGGCCGACGTTGGCCGGCGGGCGCCGGCGGCACTCGAGCGCACCTGGCACCTTGTCGTCGGTCTCGGCGCTGAACCGGCAGGTCTCGCATGATTCGGACACTGGTGTACCTCCGTGGGGGTTGGGCAGAGCACCCGCCCCCGGGAGGGGAGGGCTAACCGATGAGACGCAACTGCTCGCCTCCTGGCCGATCCCTCTTTGAGAGGTTGCAGCGGAGATGAGTGAGCTGGAGATTCACTGGTTCGTTGTCACCGCCTTGGGACAACGGAATGACGTGATCGATCGACGGAGCGAGAGGGTCCGGGTACTCACGGTTCTTCGACACCGCTCCGCCACACAGTCCGCATCGCCAGTGGTCGCGCTCGGCGATCTCAGCGAAGTTGATGAGCGGATCGGTCCTTGGGCGAAGAGGGGCGTCCTTGCCCAGCCGGCGCCTGAACTTGCGGGTCGTCCTGTGCGCCCGTGAGTTGCAGTCGGCCGAGCAAAACTTGGCGTCCTTCCGCATCCTCTGGTCGAGCGGGTCGCCGCACCACACGCACACCCTGGGCGGCTTCACTGCGTGTAGAGCTGCCGACTGTTCCGCCTTCCGGAACACGTCCTTGCATGCGCGGGAGCAGAACACTTTCGGTTCGGCCGCCCGACGAGCGGTGACCTCCATTGAGGTACCGCACTGGTCGCATGTGCGAGTGGTTCGCCCACCGTTGCGGTCGGCATACCAGTCTCGATAGCAGGGCTTGCACCAGGGGTTCACCGAGCCATCGCGGCGCTTGTAGAAGTCGTCGATGGCTCGGTGTTCCCCGCAGCGATTGCACTTTCTGAGCTGTCTCATTCCCCCCAGTGTACTAGAACTAGGGGGCAGCTAACTCAAAACACCGGTGCCGTGAGGCCCGTTCCGCTGATGACCGTGATGCCCTTCGCCTGGCGCTCGGCAGTGAAGGCGATGTACCCGTAGACCTGGAGGCGAACGGTGAGCGTTCCGGACCCGACGTCGGGCAGGACCCGGGTGCGGAGGGACGACTCGTACAGCACGCAGTCCGACGCGCGCATCACGATAATAACGTCCTCATTTGTGCCGGCGCCGTTGGTGATCGGGATCGACGGGTCGGTCACGACCGGCAAGCCCTGGAGCTCGCCGACGACACGCTGCGATGCGACCGCAGCGAAGGACGCCACCTGGTTCTGACCGGGGCCGGACGGCGACACGAGCGGGCGGCCCGTGGTGTCGGCGGCAGCGGTGATCCACGCCCAGCGGCGGGGGTGCATCACGATGACCTGCGGCTCCATGAACCGGTTGGTGTGGACCTTCTGGATCGCGTCGGCGATCTTCGAATAGGCCTCAGCCACCGTCGCGGTCGTATCCGTGTAGGAAACCGTGTTGATCCCCGTGGTGTCGGTGAGGATGCCCTTGACCTGGTTGTTGGCGTTCGTGCCCGACAGGACCTGCACGTTGACCTTCGTGGCGTAGTCCGCCGCGAGGTCGGCGAACACGACCTGGTCGAAGTTGAACGGCGACTGCTCCATGAGCTGGATCGCGAGATCCTGCTGGCCGGCGATCGTCTTGACGTTCGCCTGCACGGAGGTGTCGGCCAGGTCGGTCTCCTGGACGGCGGAGTTGTCCGCCGCCTGGATCGCGGTGGCGGTGCCGGTGCTGACCTTCGGGATGTTGATGCTGTCGGTGCCGGGGGGCAGCGGCAGGTTCGTCACGAGGTTCGCCGTGGGGCGACCGGCGCGAGCGAGCTCGACGTACTCGTTGAGCCAGATCGGCGGCACGAAGTAGCCGCCGCTCGTGTCGGTGCGGTTCAGCTCCCGGTACTCCGGATCGATCCGAACCTCGGCCGCGTGGCGGTCGAGTCGGGCGCGGGCCTCGGGGTCGCCGCTGATCTGCGACTTGGCGAGATCCTGCAGGTACGAGCGGCCGTTGCCCTGCTCGTAGGTGCGGGCCTCGCTGTTGACCTTGACCCGGGTCGAAGCCATCTCGGCCTGACGGAACGCCAGAGCGGCGTCGTCGGAGCGCTTGTCCTCCTCGGACAGCTCGGTGATCCGCTCAGCGCGGGCCTTGATCTCCTCGTCGAGGGAGCGGATCGAAGCGGTGAGCTCCTGGAACTCGCTGTCCTCGTCGGGGTTCAGGTCGGAGCGGCCCTCGTCGTCGGCGAGCTGCACGATGGCGGCACGCTTCGAGTCGAGGTCAGAGCGGGCCTCTTCGGCCTCGTTCTGCTTGGCGATGAGACGCGTCAGCATCTCGGATGCGGTGGACATTTCGGACCCTCCTGGGGTTCCGGGGCGCGTCGAACCGGGGGTGACGCGCCGATGAATGGGGGTTGTGCCTGCGTTGGTGGACGCGGCCCCGTTCGATGGGTGCGCCGGCCCCGCAAGGGGTGACGCGGCCCGGGAGGGGTGCTCCGGCCTGTTAGGCGGTGAGCTGCAGGAGACGCCGCGCCTGAGCGACGGACATCCCCTGCTTGGTCTCGGATCGCTCGTCGGCGGGTTCGCCGGTGAGGAGCTGACCGAGGATCTTGTGCGCCGACGCGATGTCGGCGGGGTCGATGCTGCGAAGTTCGGCGAGGTCACCCTCGGCGATCGCAGCGAGAGCGGAGCGCACACCGGCAGAGGTGTGCGGGGAGGCGCCGAAGTTCACGACGGACACGTCGCCCTTGTCGAGGTTCAGCTCGAGCAGGCGGCGCTCGGACTCGTCGTCGTTCCACTCATGGCGGATGGTGCGGAACGCAAACGACATCTCGTCCATGTCCCCGCGGCCCATCTTCACCTCGAGGCGCTGGACGTCCGGGTCGGAGCGGTCGAGTTCGGCGTCGACCTTGAGGCCGACGGAGTCAGCGGAGAGCTGCAGGGTGCCGGACTTGGTCCGGGCGAGCGGCATACCCTCGTGGTTGATGAGGAGGTGCAGGTCGGGCTTGCGCTTCAGCGTCTCGGTGAACGCCTGACGGTCGACGATCTCGATCCAGCCGCCACGCTCGGGGCCGCCGTACATCTCGTAGCCCTTGTCGAACACCGACGCGTACCCGGTGAGGGTGACGGTGGCGTCGCTGGTGGCGCGGAGCTCGAACTGCTCACACTTGAAGGCTCGCCGCTCGGGTGCCCCGAGCAGGCGGTCACCCTTCGCTGTTGCTGTCGTCATTGGGACCTCCACTGGGGGGTGCGGCCGGTGGTGTCGGCACGTCGTCGATGCCGGGGATCGGCTGCCAGTTCTCGAACGCCCGTGCCTCGGACGGCTTCATCCACGGCTGGCCGCCGGTGGCGATGGCGTAGGAGTCGAACCGGGTCTTGAGGTCCGACTTGAGGAACCCGCCGGTGTTGAACTTGACGAACTTCCCTCGCGGGAACCAGTCGGTCATCGACGACTCCAGGCGGACCAGCCACGGGTTCACCGCGTCGTTCAGGAAGTCCTGGGCCTTCTGCTCCCGGTTGGCGTACGTGACCGAGCTGCCACCAAGCGACACGCCAATCTTCTCCGGTGGGACGCCATAGATCGCGCACACCATCGCGGCGTTTGTGCGGATCGTCTCGTCGAGCTGAGCGGTACTCGGTGTGCCCTGCCACGGCTCCAGCTTCAGGCCGGCGCCGAGCACGGCGATGTTGCGGTTCGCGACGGCCTTGTTGATCCGATCCTTGATCGCCTTCGCCTGGGGCTCGGTGATCTCGTGGTCCGTCGACAGGACGGCGGTCGGATGTGCGCCCTGCTGGAAGTAGTCGGCGCCGTAGCGTTCGGCTTCCATGCCGAGCGTGATGGTCCGCACGAAGTAGGTGACCGGGTCGAGGCCGACGACGTCGCCGGGCCACACCAGGCCGGTGCGGTGCCACACCTGCTCGTCGGAGAGTCGCTTGCCGTTGCGGCCCTTGTAGACCTTGCGGCCCGTGTCGGTGTCGATCTCGGCGGTGATGGTGCCGGGGGCGACAAGGTTGATCTGCGTCGGGTACTCGTTGCGGTCACGGGACGTGATGAGCCCGTAGATGTTGCCGGTGGTCAGCAGCCCCACCATGACCTGGGACAGCCAGTCGACCCGATCGACGTAGGTGGAGGGCCGCTGAAGGATCGTCGGGAGCGGGTCGACCGGTGTCGCAGCGGCGCCGGAACCTTGCAGAAGGTCGACGGGGAGCGTCGAAACGGCGTCGGACACGACACGGGCGCAGGCCCACACCGCCCAGTGCCGCATTGCACCCTGACCGGAGGCCAGGATTGGCGACAGCGGGGATGAATCGCCGTTGCTCGGGATCGCCGACGGGTCGAGGAAGGAGTGTGAGTGGTAGTCGCGGCGCTCGGGGCGGAACAGGCCCATCAGGCGCTCCAGAGCTCGAGCAGCACCGCGGCGCCGACGGCGCCGACGATCACGGCGACGGCCGGTGACGTGAGGGTCGAAAAGGCGACCAGGGCGAGAAGGATGAGGGCCGCCTGTGCGGCGATGACGAGTCGACGCACTGGACCACCACCTTTCTCACCAGACATTCGCGGCTACATCGACAACGACCTTCGCCTCGGTCGGAAGCAACGCCCGGGCGATCGTCGCGGCGACCAGCGGGCTGATCGGCACCGTCGCAGACCGCAGATCCCACGCCCATGCGTCACCCAACGGGCGCTCGGCGGCGTCCTCGCCGGCCAGGTCCAACGCCTGCTGACCATGTGGGCGCTTCAACCGGCCTTCGACGACATCGGTGTAGAACCCGCCGCACGCCTGCTTGTACTCGACACCGTTCAACAGCTTCAGCAGATCGTCCGGGTGCCCGGCGTCCCGCAACGCCTGCAGTACCTGCGCCACCTGGGCGCCGGCCGGGCCGGCGCCGTTGCATCCGACGGCGGTCGGCTTCCACTTCTCGACCAGCGCGACGATCCGTTCCGGCAACCAGCCGACACCTTGGCGGTGTTCGATCAGATCGACGTACGGCTCGGCGATCGTGCCCTTGCCGGCGACGATGGACGCCCACGAGTAGTCGACGGACACATCGAACGAGAACGTGAGCTCTCCCTCGACGGTCGGCTTGTCCTGGTCGAGCGACGCCCGCCACGCTTCCGGCGGCAGCTTCGCCGCTGCACGCTCAGTCGCCGGCGGCGCCCACACTCCAAGGTGCTCCGCAGCGAACGATTCCGGGGAAAGGTTGCGGAACTCTTCCTCGAGGCCGGCGAGCACCTGATCCCGTCCGGCGGTGATCGCCGGATTGGACACGAGCCACATCGCCCGGTCGTTGACGTCGACCGGCTCCTGGACGACCCGGCCATCGTCTTCCAGTCGGACGACCTCGGCGGTGTGGCCGACGTAGCCGAACGACCCCGGATCTCCGCCTAGGGCACGCTTGCGAACACCCCACCACCAGTCGGACCGACCATCCAGCGCCGAGGTACCCATCGCGTTCAGCTGCGGGTTCTTGTTTGCCAACATCGTCGGCGCCACCGCTGCGAGGTGTTCCTCCGTGGCGTGCTGCGCCTCGTCAATGACCAGGCGATCGATGTCGTCAACGCCTCGACCGCCGCCGCCAGTGCGGGTGCGGTACCAGATGATCCCGCCGTTGCGCATCTCGATCATCTGCTGACCGGTGCCCATCCACTTGCGCTTCACCCGGCGTCGCAGATCCGGGTGCTCGAGCATGTGCAGCATCCGCTGCTGCGCCTGCGACGCCAGCAACACCGCGTCATGCACCGTGTGCAGGATCGCCTCCGACCGCTGCACCAACCCCCACAACTCGGGGACCTCGATCTCATCGCCCTTGCCGTTCTGGCGGGGCATCTCGCGACCCGTTGTCGCCGCCGCCCACCGCCCCGATGACCCCTCGGCCATCATCACCTCAACGACCAGCCGCTGGGTCGGGTCCAACGTCTTGCCCGAGTAGTGCTCCCAGAGCTCTATCGCCGCGTGCGCCTCATCCAGACTTGCGGCGCCGGGAGGAAGAACCAGAATCCTCGGTGCGGGTTCGACGTCGAGACTCCAGCTGATCGACAACCGTCACCTCCGCCGGCGCTTCGAGCGCCTCGAGCAGCTCGCCGATCATCCGGCGCTCCCTCGCCAACGCTGCCGCCCTCGAGCCGTCCTTCTCGGACGCCAGGATCAGCCCCAGACGGTCGTAATCGCTGCGGAGGTCACTGACTCTGCCCATGAGCGAACCCCCGTCAGACGGCCCAGAATCCGGCTCACACAAATCGCCGAAGATAGATCGGAAGAGCGTCGTGTAGG
>ERZ869925.1044-NODE-1044-length-14438-cov-56.669888_pt1 | contig 14438 bp, 15 predicted proteins | sample MGYA00579311_ERZ869925 | MGnify/ENA primary metagenome ERZ869925 (study PRJEB32216, sample SAMN09231817) | wastewater metagenome | place: USA: Maryland | collected 2016-07-30 | study: EMG produced TPA metagenomics assembly of the PRJNA472060 data set (Reclaimed...
GTTGAACTGTGAATTGTTGTTCAAAACACCTGCGTTGTACTGACTGTTGTTATTGAGGACACCAGCGTTGAACTGATTGTTGTTCGCCGCCAAGCCTGCGTTGAATTGGGCGTTATTGTTCAATACGCCCGTATTATACATCCCTGTCGTGTTCGCGATGTTCGTATTGTTCGCGTTCACGCCATTGATAATATCGTTGTTGTACATCCCCGTTGTGTTGGCGATGTTCGTATTTGCAGCGTTTACCGCGTTCTGTGTGGCGGCGTTGGTAAAGCGCGCTTGATTAGTCACACCTGCGTTGAAGTTATTTGCAGCGTTTGCAGATGCGGCATTGGCAAGACCCGCCGTGGTGGCTAGGTTTGCATCGCCAGAAGCAGCTTGAACCGCAGTCTTGAACGCATCGGCACCGAGTTGGCCGGCAAGAGCGCCACGCCCACGAGCCGCGTCAGCCCGCAACACCGCGTCAGCATTGGCCGCACGGTCCCCGAAGGCCGTACCTGCGTCTCTCGCAGCACGGTTGCCAAGCATGGCGCGATCTACACCAGTATCGTAGACGTTCAGAGCATCGTTGATGTAGCCGTTGGTTGCGGGGTTAAGATAGTCGTTGACGTATGTGCTGCCCCGAGAAGCTGTGGCGTTGTTTGCTTGGGTGTAAGCCAGATCACCCACCATCGCCGCTTGTTGATAGGCTGGGTTGTTGAACGTCGAGGCCTGTTGATAAGACGGCGTGTTAAATTGGAAGGCGTTGGCCTGAGTGCCTGCGGCTTGGTTTGCAGTCGCTTGGTTCGCTGTAGCGTTCTGAGCCGTGAGAGGATTAGGTGTCGTGAGGTTGCGAACACCTGAATAGTAGTTCAGCGTGTCTTGTGACTGTGGTGCAATGAACGATGACGGGCCGTTGCCATCTGCATAGGGCGCAAACACGTTGCCTGTGAGATTGCGAAACCCTCCGATGATATCGTTGTTCACAAACCCCTGAACCACAGGGTCAATGGCGTTTGTCTGTGTGCCGCTTGAACGATTTGAGGTCGCGCCTACGCTGCCGCCCATGTCATAAATCCATTGTGTAAGTTGTGCAGTATTCCTTGAAGTTCGGAAGCAACCGCTTCCAGCCCCGACGCCCGCTCACGTATGCGCGTCGAAAACCGGCTTCTCTCGCCATGCCGTAGATGATTGGTGAGGCTTCGAGGATTTCCCGAAGGTTCCCACCACACAGGTAGAAGTGAATCGTCTTGACCGCGAAGCCTGGGTCCTCCCAGATCAACGCGCTTTCCTGACCGACAACGAGGTGTCGCGTCCCGTTCTCAAGGCTTTGGTAAACGTCTTTCTCAGTCAGTGCGCCGTGTGAGAACTCGATAGAGGGGACGATAAACTTGCGAGCGAAGTTCCAGTGGTAAGCCAGGTTGTCTCGGACAAAACAGAACGGCCCGAAACTGGTTCTTAACTCCATCAGCGCTTTCGCCCCGTTGCTTTAATATCGAGTTTAAATGCCCCCATACGGAAGAACGTAGGGGCGTCATTACCTGACCAAACAACTTGCGCTTCCTGTCCTACGGCACGAATTGACACCTTGCCTGTCGCATTCGTGACGTTGAATGGACCGAAACTGCGCGAGAACTCGCCGCGCTGGTTTTTATGCTTGGTGTTGATCTGGATCGTGTAGCCGCCCTGTAAGTCGTCAGCATCGGGATAAGCGCCCATGACATTCATGTGTGCATCACCGTCGCCAATGTCGAAGTATGCAGAGGTCAGCGACCATTCGCGGGCCGCGCCATTGTCGGAGTAGTCTTTTTCTTGGAAATAGATCGCGCCAGAAACGTTTGTAGCTAATGGATACTGAAACACGCCAGCGTCAGCCCAGGCCGTGCGGTCAAACGTTCCAACAGCCCACGTATTGCCAAGATAGTTAAAAGCGGCGTACCTGCTGCACTCGTTGCCGTCTCTTGAATCGGGATACAGCCACCAGACCTCACCCCAAGCCGAAACGGGGAAGGCGTAAATCTTGTCCTGCTGAACCCATGAGAGGTTGTCAGAGACGTATCTGCGCACGGTTGATTGCAGGGGTGTTGGAGGCCCGCCACTGTAAACGTAGAACTCGCCTCCGGGCGTCATCCAGTAAAAAGAACCGCCAACCTGCACAACAGCATTAGGCCCAATCAGGCCGCATCCTGTGCCGATTAAATCGAAGCGATAGATCACATTCGGGTCTTGCACATAGCGCATGGAGTAAACGCCAGTGTCGGTGAAAATCAGGTTCTCACCTCTACCCGCGAGCGCTCGTACAATCCGTGTGCCTTGGCTTAAGGTCCATGAGCCTGCGAAGTTCGCCGGGTCTGCCGTCCAAGTTTGGTTGTTCTCCTGGTCAGACCATCTAACTCGCAACGGGTCAAAGTTCCCGCTGGTGTCTGGACACCCACAAGCGACCATAATTCGCTCTGCGGTGACGAAGATGCACGTTACCTGAGAAGGTGCGCCACTGATCTGTTGCGCGGTTGCGAGAACCTTCAGTGAAACGTTGTCAACGTACCCGGTGAAGTTCGACCCGGTGAACTGTAAAGTCTGAGCGCCGCCACCATAGCCAAAGACTTGCCTACGGTACGTGCCCGTTGACGTGATGCCCGCCCCGATGTTCGTTGAGCCAAGCGCCGGCTGAACCGTGCCGCCCGAATATAGCGTGACCTCAAATGCCAACTCATGCCACGCACCTGGTGTAATAGTTAAAGTCTGGCTAAACGCTGTACTTGCCGAAAGCCCACGCATTGTTCCGCTGGCAATCGTCCAGCCCGTTCCCTTTGTCCAAGCTGAATTTGCAGAGAAGTCGCCATTCGTCGTTAGTTCAGTCGTCGTTACGTTTGGAGCCCATTCAAAGATTGCCCCACCTCTAGGATTGGCTACGAGGTTCGCGCCCCAATTATCGAGGGACCATGTGCGCGGATAGAGCGTGTATCCACTCGCGGGGCTGCCGTAGGTTCCAGAACCGTAACCCCCTGTGCCGAAGCCCAAACCACCAAGGCCGTCGATCTGACCCGGAGGAAGATAAGACTGCTCTAATACTGTGCCGCCACCAGGGCCAGCGGTCGAGGTCGCCGCAGATGATGCGGTGATGATATAGGAATTAGCATCAACTACAGTTGTAACGGTGTACTGGCCATCAATCGTCAGCCCGCCCACGGAGGTTGCGTTGGTGAACGAAACTTTCTGATCTGCGACAAGTCCGTGAGAGGTATGCGCGACAGTGACGGACGTACTCGAAATGGTCGTACTAAACGGATTCGTGAGAACCTGATAGTTCACAACGGGCGTTATGTCGTAGACGTTTCCATCCACGTCCATTGATTCAAGGCGTAGGTGTGTCCCGAAAGCAGCAAACGGATTTCGTCCTGAATCTGCCCAGGTGTGGATACCTCGGCAAATCCCTGTCAACGTAGAACTTGATGCGCTTTCCCACCCGCCTATTGTCTGGGCTTTACCCCGTACAAAACGGATTTTATCGCTGTCTACAAAATAGCCTTCAGCCTCCAGGGGGCTATCGTCTTTGTAGACCCCTGGTTGAAAGGCGATTTTAGCGTAGGGCATTAGGGATTTTCTGATTCCTCTGCCAAACGTGCGGCTTCTTCAGCAGCCAATCGCGCAGCCTCGGCAGCGGCATCACGCGCTACAAGCGTGGGGTTTGTGCAAATCTCATCAATCACAATCAACGTGTCGTTATGCTGGGATCGGTCTGGAACTTGAACGAAGATCCAATCTGCTGTGACATTGGGGTGAAAGCGTTTCAAATAGACTTCACTGCTCTCCGCTTCTTGAGGGTCAAACGCTTGGCCGTTTTCAATGTGTGCAAAAGTCGGCATTGTCTAGCCTTCCATAAAGATCACGCAGGCCCAACCATCACCGCCCGCGCCAGAGGTACAGGCAGAGGCACCGGCGACCGCACCGCACCCACCACCACCTGCGCCGTTGCCACCTCGGCCACCTGTTAGAGTGTTGTTGGTCGCGCCGCCGTGACACCCACCACCAGCACCAAACATCCCACCATCACCGGCAACGCCTACGGCTGCCAAAGCGACGGGGTAAGCAGCGCCACCACCAGAGCCAAAGCCACCAATGCCGCCTGTTGCAGTTGTGCCTGATGTGTTTGTATTTGCAGCGCCACCACCACCTCCAGGCTCGCCAGGGCTAGCTGTTGCGGTTGTGGAATTTGAAAACGCCCCTGCACCACCCGCGCCCGTTCCAAGTGCATAGACAGCAGGACCGTTAAACACGCCATTCCAATAAGTCGTCGTTGGCTGTAGGCCAGCTCCCGCAGTCGCACCAGACGCAGCAGACCGCGAACCACCACCAGCCGCAGCCGTGCCGTTTGCGCTATTACCACCAGCCCCGCCTAAGCCAGATCCGCCAGAGTTTGAGTTACCTGTGCTCGTATCAACACCAGCAACACGCAAGGATGCAGCGCCGCCCACACCAACGTTACCCGCAGTCCCGCCCGCTTTCCCTGTGCCGTAGTGAGAACCAGGAGCACCAGCACCGGCGATGCCGCCCGCTGTCGTCGAGGCACCAGACGCACCGCCCGTTGAGTTGATTGACCCACCCGAACCAGTGCCGCCTGCGACAGCGGAAACGCTGCCAGATGTAGAACGTGCACCACCCGTTCCGCCGGTTGCCGTGATTGTTAGATTGGTCGCGGCAATCGAAGTTGTGCCACCTGTATTACCAGCGTTTGAACCCGTGACAGCAGCGCCGCCCGCGCCAATGGTAACTGTGACGGTTTCACCTGGGACAATGGGAGCAATGCCAAATGAAAACCCGCCGCCAGCACCACCAGTTACACGAGCATTGGCTCCGGTTTCAGATGCGCCTGATCCGCCTGCACCCATAACCATAAATATTGCGCTTGTCGCCCATGACGGAGCCGTGAGGCTGATAGGGCTGCCAGCGGTCGTGAAGAACTGATGAATCGTGCGCTGACCGCCCGAGCTGTCAAAGATACCCATTTAATCCCATCCGTCCGTTGTGCCGGTGTAACGCCAAATCTGACGGCCTCGCTTTGTCGTTCTGACCGTAGACGTTGAACTGCGAATCTTGTTGCCGTTCGGGTCAAATACGAGCGTGCCTGTGCCGATTTTGGTGAAGTCGAGAAGGTCGCCAACACTCGGGGCCGATGGCCCAAGCGTGGTGATTTGCGTCGTTGCATTGAGGTCGAAAATATATTTCGTATTTGACGAAAGCGTCTGACCTGTCGTGCTGATCGTTCCGCCGTCTGAAAGGCCAAGCGCTCCGACTGCGCCAGAGAACTGCAACTGCTCGTTCGCGCCGCCGTTGATCGTCGTAACCTGCAACGTGAGAGCGCCAGAGGCTTGAACCGTTACTTTTTGCGCGAGGTAGCCAGCGGTTGTGTCTGATCCAGAATTAAGAATCGTTCCTGCTGTCGCTGGAAGGCCAGCCGTGGCAATGGCCGTGTCGACATAGTTCTTGTTCGTGTATGCGTTTGATGTGCCTGGCGTGAATGTCGGCCCGAGCGTTGGGCTCGCATTTGACACGTCTGTGCCGTCGCAGTAGAGCGAGGCTTGATAGCCTGTCGGGATATCAACGCCGGAACCGGCAGCAGTTTTAACCGTGACGGTTGCGCCGGTCGAATTGATGACCGTGAAGGCCCATTCTCGGCTTGGAATGGTGAGGCTTGCCGCACTTGATAATGAGCCGGCTAGTTTAAGCGTCTGAACCTGGCCCTGGTTGGTGGTGGCATAGTTCGTCCAGGTCAGCGTTGTGTCGCCCGTCATAGTGACGGACTGATAACCCTTTGAGCCACGGTCGATCAGGTCAATAACATCGTTTAGTTTGGTGTCGCCCCAGGTGTTGACGTTTGAGCCAAGAGATTGTTTGCGTGCGCCATAGCGTGATGTTGCTGAATCAGTCATTAGACTGCGGTCCCGTCTGGGTAATAGAAAGCGCTCCCGTTAGAAATCGCTTCAAAACGGTTTGATGTTCCATTGCTGATGAGCACCTTCCGGTATGGGTATTGTGCCGCGAACGCCGCTGTTAGCTCGGCAATCACGTAAACTTTGCGAGAGATGTAGGGGAATATCTGGTCATCTATGGCCCGCTCTGTTGCGCGTGGGTCATAGTTTTGGGGAAGCATTACGCGATAGCGACTTGTAGGTTTGGCTTGGCAGGAGTAGCGGCCCAGCGGGTTTCTCTGTCGTCGCCCATCAGGTCATTCATTTTCTGGTCGTAGTAGCCTTTCCAGAACTGCAAGCGGTCGTCGTTCTCAAGGTAGATGCACAGCTCAAGCATTGCCGCCCCGATGTAAATGTCGGGGTGGTTTGTCAGAAGCCAGTTCGTTGTCTGGCTAGAACTGAGAGAAGGCAATGCGGCGCTGTAGATCAGGCGAAGCGTGTAGGCAGTATCAGGGACGGGCCGCAGATAAGCCGTATTTGAGCCGACAAGCGTGTATTTCTCGGGCTGCCCCGTAGTTGTCGAGGGGTACTGAGAAAACAGTGTATTGGCGTCCACGAACTCAAGGACTGTGTACGTTGACCCCGTGAGGGCAAACACACGAGCACTGCCAAAGTCAGACGGTAGCGATACTGTTTCCTGACCGGCAGTGGTTGTCAGGCTATTCGATACCGTCTCCATGTTTTTATTGCCGCCACGCGAAGCAATATCGCGGCGGATTGTCGCCTCTGCAAAGGCGATGGAACGTTTAACGGCCCCGTCAATCTGCGCAGGGCTAAAAGTTGTTACATCAGCAGACAGGTCGTCGCGGTTTACTGTATCAGCTACAGCCGCTTGGAGTTTGTCGTATGTGTCGATTGCCACTAGATGCGACCTGGAACGGTTCGGAGTTTGGCGTAATCGCCATCGTTAATGATCTTGCGGAACTTCTCTTGGTCGTAGCCGATGCCGGGTTGGTTCCCGCATCGTGCCATGATCTTCTGCCACTCAACCAACGGAATTGACGAAACCTTCGTCATGCCGTTGCCGTTGTATCTGCGGTGACTGTCGCGAGCTTCCTTGTTCATATCGACAAGGGCCTGGACAGCGTGGGGGTCTTGGATTTTCTGGACCTTAATTTCACCGCTGGCGTGGTCAAAAATCATGCGCGTTTTGACTCTCGTGCGCGGATCAACTTTCTCAAAAACGTGCTTTTCGGTCTTTCTGTAATCCATGAGAAAAAGGGGCGAGGTTTCCCCCGCCCCATTCCTTACTAGCTCAGTTTAACCAGCATGGCGTGCGCTTTGGGTGCGCCCACCTTCAGGGTGTATTCCGCCAAGATATGCTCTTGGTCAGCGTCCCCCGTTTTTGCCAGTGGCTCGGTCATCATCGGGCGTAGGAAGTCAACAGAGACGAACCTCGGGTCAACTAAGAACGCCGTCTTATTAAGGAACGTCGAGTCAGACGCCTGCTGAACGTTGACCACTACGTCCACCAACCCGAAATCACTCATCCAGGTATCAACAGCGCCGATCAAAGCGCCCTGCTGGACGGCGTTGAGGTTGTAGCGCAACGGAGCCGCACCAGTACCCGTACCCGCAGCAAAAGCCATCTGAGAGAACTTCAGCTTCTGGTCAGGCGACAGCATCAGCATCTTGGGCTTACCACCGGAGACGTATGCGGTTTTCATCGCACCGTTCAGGATGGTCAGGTTCAGGGCCTGGGTCGTGGAACCGTTCAGGGTCCACGCATCAGCACCCGTACCAGCCGCCGCCGAGTAGACGAACAGCGCGCCCGTCGCGTCAGTCTGCGAGATGTACGCAGGCAAGCCAGCGCACTCACGAGCGGTATTCGTACCGCCTGAGTCATAGGCGTTGTTCGCCAACAGCGTGACTTCCATATCACGCTTCAGTTCAATGCCTTTCAGCAAGCGCTGTTCCAACAATTCGTCGGAAACGCCGGCCACGTCCAGAGCGCGGGACGTACCAGAGACCGAGTAGACCTTTTTGGAGATCGAGCACTTGTTTTGCAGGCGGACGCGCTGCGTAATCGTGTTGTTGGTGACGTTGGTGTCACCTTCAATCGCATAGTTCGCAGACGGTGACGCAAGCGCCTGGGTCTGCCATTCGTGGATGATGCTAGTCGCCTTGCCGGTCGTCGAAATGTTCGACTGAAACGGCACGTCTTCCGGGTCGATGCGGTAGACAGTGTTAGAAAGGTCTTCACGCGCACCGATCAGCGTGAACGAGGTTTGGGCATTAGTTTGGATAGCCATGACGAGTTAGTCCTTGTGTGTGGGGTTAACCACGCGCAAGCGCTGCCTTCGCCTTTTCGTATGCGAGAGCGTTTGCAATCGTGGGAGCTTTGTCGAAAGCTGCCTTCGCTTGCTGAATCGCCTGCATTTGTGGGCTAACGGTTCCTGGTTGCCGTGGTCCCGGTCGATTAACCGGCGGCTTGTCCTTCACCATTTCCTTAACGGGCTTTGACTTCAATTCGTCAAACTGCATCGCCTTATCCAAGACCATGAGATATGCGGGGTGTGTCGCATACGCCAAATCTGTGGCCGGGATGCCCAACTTAACTGCGTAGTTCGCAATCTTGTTGTAAGCCTCGTTACGCTTGCCTGGGTCGAGCCAATCAGAGTTATACTGTTCGGCTAATACCTGATCGCGGTTTTGGGCTGCTCTGGCGAGTTCCTGTTGCTGTGACGCAACGATGGATTGCTCAATCTCAGAGATAGCCTTCGTCCGCTGGTTCCATTCAAGCTGTTCTCGGAACGCCTGTTCGCCTCCGACCTCATTGGCGCGTTGAAGCCAGTTAGGCTCCTCACCGATAAGGCTTTTGGCGACTGCAAGTTGTGTATTCAGTTGCGAAAGTTTTTGCGACGACTCTGCCTGAAAAGCTTGCTTCTCTTTGGCTAAGGCTTCCGTCTTAACGGAGAAGTTGGCTTGTCTCAGGTAACCCTTGCGTATCTCCTCGGCATCTTCTGCCGATAACTTCAGCGTTCGTCCGTTTCCAATTTCGATTGTCGCTTCTTCAGCGGTCGATTGTTCCGGGTCGCCTTCAGTCGAGGGCTCGGTAGTTGTCGTGTCTTCAAGTTGGTCCGGCTGGGTGTCAACTTGTTCAGTCTGCTGCTCTGGTGTTTGCTCGGGCTGCGCTTGTCGTGCCTCGGCACGTTTCGCAGCGGCAAGCTTTCCGAGTGTCGAAGCAGCTTGCGACACAGCGGGGTCTTTTTCTTGCGAAGCGGGAGCGGTCATCTTCTCACGAAGTGCAGCAACACCGCCGGCAAGCGATAAGCGTGATTGTCCACCAGCAGCGGCCACGCCGCTCTGGGTCGAAGTCTGGGTGTCCATTACTGGGTCCGGGTTTTATTAACCGAAAACGCGCCAGCCCTTGGGCTTGTACGGGTTTTCTTCAGTCAGTTGGGCGGCATCAATAGTGCCGGTATCCAACACTTGCTTGAGGTGCGATTGAACGCCCTCAATTACTGACAGCCCTTCCAGGTAATAGGCAGAGCCGTCTTTGTCTTTGGGGAGGCTTTTACGTGCAGCGGTCAAATAGGCCGCGCTCAGTTTTGTAAATGCCTCTTGAAGTATCGGGTTATTAATCGCGAGCTTGGCGTAGTCGGCCCGCTGCTCAATCGTCAGATCGGCTGGATTCATTCTGCTTTGCTTCGTGTTCTAACGCAGCGCGCGCCGCGTTAATCGCGTTGGCATCTCGTTTCACAAGGTTCTCGCCTGTAGCAATGCGTTCCTTGCTCTCAATCTCAGCCAAGGCCACGCGCTCATCTGATTGAATCTTGGCAAGGGCCTCTGTGGTCTTTTGCTGTAGCTTCGCGGCTTCAACCTGTTTAAACGATTCCGCATTCACAACGGTATCGGGCGAAGGCTGCGGGGGCGCAGGTGGTTGCGGTGCCCAATTCGGCGGCAGATCGCCGCACAGCGTGTCCGGGTTATCCACGCCAGCAGATTCAAGCCAGAGCTTGAAAGTCGTATTCAGCGTGTTGAAGTTAATCGCTTGGTTCGGGCCGACGCTGCCAATGGATTCCTTCATCGCCGCGATAACCTGACCGAGAATAGCGAAATCCCGCGAGCGGTTGCCAGTTCCCAAGCCGGTGTTGATATTCACATCAACGTCCTCAAGGCCAGCCCATGCGCGTGGGTCGATAGGCACTTCCTGACCGTCGATACGTACAATGCGCTCGAAGTCTTGATAGGTTCTGAGGATGTTCAGAATACCTCGGAACAGCTTGCGCATCCCGCCATCAGCCCAAATCCGAGCGATCAGTTCGGTGCGGCCTGTGGATTTGTCATAGGCTAACTGCGCAGATGTTGCGCTCTGGTTCGTCAGAACATCAGGGTCTAACCCCATTCCCGCCATCGAACCAATGCGGCGCTCGGCAGCAGCACGATTGTCTTGCATCACCGTCAAGACCTTATCGGCCACAAACGGGATGGCGATTTCTCGGATAGCCCCAGGCTGCTTCACCAATACCGGAGCGCCGGGAGCCATATTCATCAACTGATCGGGCTTGATGATCCAATCCTGTACCACCTCACGCTGTGGCGTGATTGCGAGGTAAAGATTGTCGTACATACCCCGTTTGATAACGGTGTTTTCTTTCTGCAAGCCCGCCAAGTCATCAGCAGGGCAGCGGCCCCAGAACGTATGCGGAACGGGATTAGGGCAGAAGTCAGCGAATACAATCTGGTTATCGTAGGGCACGCACTTGAGCACAGTTACCTTGCTACGCGCAGCGCCGGCTACGAAGAAGTAATCTCGTACCCCGTCGCCCTCATAGTCACAGCGAACAATCCCGTCATAGATCGCAACCTGACGCAAAGCGGGGTCAGCGACGATATTGCGTTGCGTGGCGTTGGTGTTATTCGCCCGGTTGAGCGGAGCCGTGCCCGTTGTCGGTACGTTCTTCCAATCTTCCAGGGTATCAATCAGGTCTTGCGGATAGCCTTCTTTGAGAAGATCGCCCACAAGCTTAAACGAGCGGTGCGCCACCAACGTAGCGTCTTCAAGGCTTCGGGCGTCCCGAGAAATAATAAATTCATCAGGCGGAACGTTGTAGATCGCCACATGCGACACGTTGACCTTACGGCGCAGGGTCAGGTCGTGCAGGCCATCCGGTCGCGGTGTATGGGCAGCGACTTCCAACCCCGCTAACTGCGACTGAATCAGCGTTAGGGCGAGTTGGTTCTCATCCATGCCCTCAAGCGTCTGGTCTTTGTTGTCGTATTTCTCTAGCCAAGTCGCCTTGAGGATGCCGACTTTCTGCACCAGCGCATCGAACGCCCATTGGTACAGGATAATCTCGCCCCGGTTATCTTTGCGGAACACAACGTCATTTACAAACCGCGTCACCAGTTTGAGCAGGTTCGCATCACCGCCTCGGGCTGCGTTGTACTCCGCGATGTTCTTGCCTGCGGTGAACACACGCAACAAGCCGGGGAGCATATCGTTGATGCCATCGGCCAGGGTCTTATCAACTACGCTCGACCGACCCTTATTCACAGGCAGGTCTTTCATCCGCCCGTAATAGTAATCCAGGTTTTTGTCGCGTTCTTCGGCTACAAACTCTGAGCCGTTGATAAAGTTGATGCCCTGTTCAATTTCGGTAGACAGCAGTTGTTCAAGGGCCTCTGGCGTCATTCCCTTGGGTGTTAAGTCTGGGGCTTCGCTCAAGCCGCGCCCTTAAATTCAAAGTTCAAGATTTCATCGCTCCAGCCTGACATATCGTTTCTGAGTTTGTCCTTGCCCATCGCGGCTGTGCGTACAGCATCGGCGGCGTGGTCGTGTCCGTTCTTGTCCGGTTCCTCAAGGAATCGGTCGTGTGTCTTGTCGTATTTGCGTCGGTAGTTTCTCAGGTGATCCAAGCCCTTGGCGCAGCGGTCGCGGTCCCATAAGGACATTTTTAGCAATCTTCGGACCGCTTCAATTCCGTCACCCACGTTGTCGCGGGGCAGGACTTCAACCTTAAAGCCCAACTTCGCCATTGTGTCGCAACGGCGCTCCCCAGAACCTATGTCTGTGCTTGACCCATCGTGTGGCCATAAATGCGTCCCCCACACAAACTTGCGCTCATCCTGTTTCTTTTTCAGAACGCTCGCAGCGTGCGGAAGGCCAGGTGCCTCGTACTCGATAAAATCAATCCAACGCGGCTGACCGTTCGCCATCTGGAACAGCCAGGTCGTCATGTTCCCTGCAACGCCCAAGTCCCAAGCCGTATGGACGGGCAATGCTGGATCAATGAACAGCTCAGTAATGCGTCTTTCAGCTTCGGCCTCGGCCATCTCTAGGCCATAGTAATTCCCTGCCGGCGCGGGCTCGTAAGCTCCGTCCCACGTATGCTTGGCCTTCTCCGCATCGCGTGCGCGATCTTCCAGCATCTCCTTGCGGAGCGGATCCGGGAAAAACGGATTATCCGTATAATTAACCTGCACCACGATTGCGTCTGCTGGTGCCTTTTTAGACCGCAGGAAATCGTCAACAGGGTCGGTCTTGTTCCGTGGGTTCCATGAGAACCAAATCTCTGAGCCATCCTTACGAATGGTCGGGCGTAGCAGGTCTAGCGACTTCTGGCTCAACGTGTGGGCTTCTTCAACCCAGGCAACATCAAAGCCTTCGAGTGATTTAATGTTCTCAGCGTTCGCGTCATTCATCCCGCGAAACACAATCAGCGAGCCGTTAGCCCCCCTGATTTCGTCCCGCGTAATATCGAACAAATGGCGGACATCGAGCTTATCAATCTTGTCCACCAAGAGCTGACGGACTGAATCCTTAATCGAGTTCTGTACTTCACGAATGCAGACGATGCGTGTGGGCTCTGCAATGCAACGCTCAATGCCTAGCTCGGCAAAGAAATGCGACTTGCCCGATCCTCTCCCGCCGTGTGCGCCCTTGTATCGTGCGGGCTTGAGAAGCGGGACAAACGCTCTAGGCGTCTGGATTTGTAGGATCGACAATCACACGCTCAATCCGGCTTACCGTGTGCAATGGGTTGTCTTCATCGCCCTGCAATACGGTTGTCTGTGCTGGCTTGCCGTCAAGACGGTCGCCAATCTCTTTAATCGCCTGCATATCGCCTTGCTCTGCAAGGGTAATGACTTTCTCGGCAATCGTGCGAAGTCTCGCCCTGTTGTCCCCGCCAATCGCAAGGAGCAAAGCATCTCGCCAGTGCTTGTCTTTAGCGCGGCCATGAGGGTTGCCGCTTTTTCCTTTTTCCCAAGCCATAGGTCACAGTTGCATCACTTTGAGAATCATTAGCATTTCGGCTTCTTGCCGTTCTTCTTTTTCATAGTGCGTCCGCCGTTAGGGGTAAGTGTTTCAGTTCAGGAATTAGCTTCCTGCTTTGGTTATGCAGGTCGTAGGGTGTCGTCCATTTCCGATTCATCTCGGGGTCTGCGTTCCAGCCGTAGCAAGCTGCCAAGGTGGGCAGTAGTCCGTCCCCGTAGAACTTAAATTGAAACGGCGGGGCGGTTTTGGCTCTGACCATTTGAGGGAGTTGGTTCTCGACCATTTCCTCAAAGTCCAAAGCCTGCCGTCCCATATGGGCGTTTGTTTCAAAGTTTACAGCGTGGCCCGATTTGTTGCTGAACCTCACATAACCCGATTCCAGGTTGTGGTAGTTCTGCTTCTCGTACCCGTGGGCCTTGCCTCGTCTGTGGCTTGAGTCCATGCCGATCATGTGGACCCGATAGGCTCCGCACGTTGCGTAAGCGACCAATGGGGCTCGAATGCCGACTGTCGTTCCACCAGGCAAAACAGTCCAATCACCGTTCTTATGGTTTCTCTGCAAATAGTTCAGGGGCTCAATGATTTCTGTCTCTGAATCCCCAATGCCTGCGTGCCAGAGGTATCGCGAATACCCCTCCAGGGCATTGAATGTGTCGTCGTGACACTGGCCGGCAATCAGATATCTCACACCCCTCTGTGGGCTCTTGACGTAGGTGGAAACCCACTGGTTTGAGTCAAGAATGATGTGCGCCCAAGGCTTGATGCCATGCTCTAGCAAAAAGTCATGGGTCTTGTTGACGCTAAAAACCCTTAAGCCCCTGTCCTGTAGATCGCGGATTGTCTCCACGTAATCCACAATCGAAGGCCCGCCCCCACAGATCACAGCTTCTGTGTCTGGGGTCGTGAATTTCCGTAACATTGAAATGTCTGGGATGCCGAATTTCAACGCTCGTTTGGTCCGCTCGATAACTTGTTCCCGTGTAAGGGGGAATCCACTTTGCTTGAGAAGGCTCTCGCGAAAGGAATCTGGGCCCGTCGCCGATAGCCTTGAGAGTGCTGATACCCGAACGCCCTCATAGCACCCGCTTAGGTCAATACCAGACAGGTCCAGCGGTATCTCATTGATGTTTAACGGCTGTAATGTCCCATCAATGTGGTCGCTGAGTTCCATCTGACCTTACGAATAGACGCAGCCCCCGCCTTGTCCTGCGGTGTGTTTAAACCCTGTGTGGGTGTTGCTGGCGGCTGCCAGGGCTGCAAACTGAAAT
>ERZ869925.1046-NODE-1046-length-14429-cov-3.358634_pt1 | contig 14429 bp, 31 predicted proteins | sample MGYA00579311_ERZ869925 | MGnify/ENA primary metagenome ERZ869925 (study PRJEB32216, sample SAMN09231817) | wastewater metagenome | place: USA: Maryland | collected 2016-07-30 | study: EMG produced TPA metagenomics assembly of the PRJNA472060 data set (Reclaimed...
TATGGAACACAAAGGTTTGTGCAATAATCTAAGAATTAATAAATTGTCTAAAAATATTAATTTATTTGCACCAGATTCTATTTTTGCTGGGTATTGGGGTTATGGCAAGCCTACAAATGTTTATTTTGATTTAAGAGAAGTAGCTTGTAAATTTACTCCATTACGTCAAACTATTATGGGATTCTTAATAGCTATGGAAGAAAATTAAAAACTATAATAAAAATATTAAAATATGCTTATTTAGCAGCATTTATTATTAGTGCTGCTATATTTATATGGTTTCCATTGCTAATTATAACATTTAAACTTAAAAAGACTACAGATTTAGTAAGTGATTTGGTTCTTATGTTTGGGGACTATTTATTTGACTAGCTTATTGTAAATCAATGTTTTATATAATGTAAAACACAAACCTAAACTTATAATAGTTAATAAGCAGGGGCAAACTGGATGACTATTATATAATTCATTGATTTACATTTATTTAAAACCTTAAAAACCTATGAAATACAAAATAATAAAATATTGGAGAGAAGCTAGTCCTGGAATTGATGCAGGATGGCATTTTAAAATTGTAAATTATTAAAAATATTAACTATTCTTCTGCTGAAGTTAAACAGTAATATTAGACTAGACTTAACTAGACTTTTAGAGGCTAAAGCCATATTACATTGCTACCAAGAGCAAGTTGTTTATGTGTAAGGTATATGAGAATGCTGATTTTTAGTTGACGACTGTAAATATGGCAAAAAGTATATTCCATCTTGGCAAATGGACAGAAGAGTAGTTATAATTTACAAGACCTTGGCCAGGTATCGAAGGTAGGAAACACCTCTTAATAATGTGTCACAGTTCCTCTAAATCGTAGGTTAGCACAGTTATTAGTTCTGGGGACATTCTAAAAACTATAAAAAGAGGACTAAACATTGGATTCTTATGGTAACATAAGATTTGTTTTTGCCTTGAGAAAGCAATTAGCCCCACAAAGCTAAAGAAAGGAAGGAATTTGTGGCTCTATGAATTAATTCTAAACAATAATGAGTTCTCAGCTTGACCCTACTCCTAAAGTACTTACCTTTTAAGTAAGAGTGACTATAAGACAAGAGGGTGCTAATAATTTATAAAACCTTATTAATCAATTAATTATGGAAAGAGAAGAAATAGAAAAGCTCAAAAAAGAAATACAAGAAGGTATTTCTGATGTTCAAAATATACAGAAAGATTATATTTATGGAAGTGAAATTTATATTAGTTTAGAAATAGCTAAATCTAATTATTATATTGCTTTAACTAATTTAATTTAAAAATATTTATGGAATATACACATTATAATACTACATATGGTAAATTAAGGAAAACAATGGAATCTTCACTTTTTCAGGGTTATTCATGGTATACAGATGCTTATTTTATACCACAACTACTAGCAGATGATGAAGTAGTGCCTATAACAGAACAAACATTTACACCACAATGTCCTATTTATCCAATATTACCTAACAATTTAACAATAAATTAACAATGAAAAGTTTAAAAAAGAAAATAACAATAGAAGAATGGAATTGGGATAATATTCCTGTAGGTAGTAAATTTAAAGGTACAATAAAAGAAGTTTCAGTAGAAGGAAGAATACAAAAGGAAGATGGGAATATTTATTTATGTCAAAATTTAGAAGATGGTTCTAAGTGCTCAAATAAATTAAACTATAAATATTCATACATTATACATCAAGGTTCTAATGCAGATTTAGAAAAGGAAAAAGTAGTAATTACTTCTATTACCTTAGACCCTAAATTTAAACCATCTATACAAATATACATTAAAGATAATTTAGTAGTATTTAACAAAGGTAGTATTACAGTGGGTTGCACTACAGTAGATAATAAAACAGTAAGAGAAATTGTTAAACATTTAAAAAATTAAAAGAAAAACAATGAAAAAATCAATAATTATTACATTATTTTTAGCATTTTTTACAATAACAAATGCACAAAATCTACAAGAAGTAGTTAAAACAGCTAAAAACACTAAAGAATATGTAGAAAAACAGGATTTTACATCAAAAGTAGCTACATTTACAGATAGTGTAACATCTTCTGTAAAACAAGGTGCTGTAGCTGCTAAAAATGGTGTTGTAAGTACTACTAATTTTGTAGATACATCAGGATTATTTAAAACTATGTATTCAGACCTTAAAACAGGTGTTAAAGCTCTAGCTGAAACATTTAAGACTACAGCAGAACAAGTGCTGTACATAATGGGTAAGAAATACTTTTTAGATGGTATATTTAATTTAATAGGATTTGTAGCTTTAGTTATAATTTCTATATTCCTGTATAAAAAAGTAAGCCAATTTAAACCTGAAGATGAAACTATGTGGGCACCTGTAGGTTCAGGTATACTAATAATTGTTATGTTATTAGGTTGGGGTATGTATAATACACTATACTATGGTATACAATATACATTCAATCCTGAATACTATGTACTACAAGATTTAATAGAAATAGTTAAAACCTTCAAATAATATGAAAAAAGAAGCTTTGCTTTATGCATTAAATAGAAGTTTATTACCCACAATAGTTATTGCTATAATAGCACTATTCTGGACATTAAGCTTTACAGAAGTATTTAATTTCCTAACATCTAAAACTACTAGTAGTGCTATAATAAGAGTGGTAATATTAATAGCTGAAGTAGTATGGTTTGTTTTTCTTTATAATATTAAAGAAGAAGAATTAGATATTAATGAAGAAATTAATAATATTGATAACTTTACTGAATATAAGACAACTAGGTCTGATATTATTGAAAAACTAAAAATATTACTAGTCATCTTGATTATTTAAATGATAATAAATACTCTATTCAATACCTTAAAAATCACAAAACATTAATAATCAAACACTTATAAACTATGTCAAAAGAAAATGAACTACAAGGAAAAACTCTAATTACTATATTCTGTAAAGATGGTACTAAGAGAGTAATTACTGTAATAGGTAATAGAAATATAGGATTTGCAGAAGCTCTGGGTAAAGACCTGGAAGAAAATAATTACAAATCAGCTTCTGTTAAAAATCTATAAAATTATATGCTTCCAAGCAATATGTGAAATTCATAGCCCTAAAAATATCGGCCTGTTATAGTCAGGATTTTTTATTTAATTCATTTAAAATCAATTAGTTATGTCATATTCTATAGAAGATTTAATAGCAATATTTGAATGGGGATTTGAAGAAGGTAGTACAGGTCAAATCAAATACAATGGAGCTTTTACTAAAGAAGAAAAGCAGGAATACATTAAAAATTTGTTAACAATGACTAAAATAACAGAAAATGAAGATAAATAACACATTAGAATTCATAGATTTATGCTCTAATAAGCCTGTTTTTGAAGATGATGAAATTATAATTTTTGAAAAAATAGAGAAATATGGCAAAATTTAAAGTAGGGGATAAAGTAAAAATACCTAAAACTAAATCTACTGGAGATCCTATAGAAAAATTTCAAAAAGGAAATCAAGATTATAAAAAAGACTATTTTATAATAGAAGGAGTATGGGAGTCTAAACAAATAAAAATTAAAAGGGATGATTCTATTCCCCTTAAATATTTTATGTTTGAAGAATCAGACCTAGAACTATATGAAGAATCATCTTTTCCTCAATTAGAAATAGGACAATGGTATAAAGCTACTAATAAAAACAGTAATAATGTATATTATTTAAAGATTAAAGAAATAAAAAGTGATAGAGTAAGAGGAGATTATGTAGACCTGCAAAGTAAAACTTGGTGGAATGCAACAAATTTTCCTTTTATTTATTATACTTTTGAAAAAATAAACGATAAAAACATAAAAGAAATACAAGACTATCTACCTGATAATCATGAAGATAAACAACAATCTAATTTAGTGAAAGGTAGATATTATAGTTTTGATTATTATGGAGATATTTATTGGTTTAGATTTGAAAGACTAGAAAATACTACAATTTATTGTTCAGCTTACAGATATAGAGGTGCTTACAGTAAATGGGAAGAAAGAATTACAAATCTTGTAGATTTAAAAGATGCTAAAAACCTAAAAGAAGTAACAGAACAAGAAGCTAAAGGTATTTTTCAGGAATCTCCTGAAAGTTTAGTAGGTAGATGGATAAAAATTATTAAAAATCCTTATGGCTCAACTAATTATACAAAAGTAGGTAATTATCTAAAAATAACAAAAGAAGAAAAAGAAAAGTTTTATACTATTTGCCAAAAAAATAAAAAAGAAGATTTCTGGAGTAGAAACAGATTTAAAGATGATCCTTATTTTGAATTAATGCCTGTAGGTTTTAATCCTGAAACAGAAAATACAGAATGGATACCTAAAGTAGGAGAATGGGCTTATGTATTAGGTATAGGTCATACAGAAAATAATGATAGTTTTCCTAAAGGTACTGTTTTTCAAATAATAGATGTTCAAAAAAGAGAAAGAGGTGGTTATTATATTTATGTAAATAAAAAAAATAATCCTTTTAAGATTGGAGGTACTTGCAGTAATTCTAAAGATTGTAGAAAAGCATTACCACATGAGATACCTAATTCTGAAATAGAATATGCAGATTTGTCAAAATGTAAAATTTTTTACAATGGAGAAGAAATATACCCTATTAAAAAAAGTCTAGAAAATGAAGAAATAGTGTTAAAAACAGCTAAAAAACCTAAAATTTCAGTAAATATTAATGTTAAAAATGTGAAATATCCTGAAATTAAAATACCTATTAATATTATTCCTAAAAAAGCAAACAAAATAATTCTTAAAAATTTTAATTTAACAATTTAAAAACCAAAATCAAAATGAAGTACAAAGAACTAATCACCAAATCAGAACAAGAGCAACAAACAGAACAAGTAGATCTAAATGTAGCTCAGGCTCAAAACACCCTAGAACAAGGTATTCTTAGCCTAAAATCTCAAATGATTAAGCAAGAATCAGAGGTAAAAAAGTATGAAAATCTTGAAAAAGAGGCAGAAAGAACATTAGAATCTTCTAAATCTTGTAATCCTTTTAATGTTCAAAACATTCTTGATGCAAGAACAAATCTTGAACAAGCTAAACTAAATACACAAGCAGAAAAAGAAGCTTATAACAAAATACAAGAAGCTCACAACTACCTGGAAACACTAAAAACAGAACTGTTTTAATCATTTTTTCATTGTTTATGCCTCATTTCTGTTGAAATATTACAGGAATGGGGCTTTTTTATTCATTTTTAAACTAAAGAGTTATGGAACTATCTCAACAACAAATACAAAAATTACAAGAAGTAAAAAGAAACAATGCTATATTATTAGCATCTTCAAATGGTAAAATAGTAGTAAAAAGGAAGTTTCATAATCCTAAGAAATTATGTATATACAAAGAAAGAATTGTTGAAAATTACAACACTTCTTATTATTATTACACAAAACTTAATTCTCTAAAAGCAGCCTTAAAATGGTTTGACAAAAATATGGGAAAATTAAATTACGAAAATTAACAAAAAAAATTATGGACAAACAAACAAATTTAAAGAGAAAAACACTACTTTCACTATGGAAAGAAGGTAAATTTACAGGACTTGGACTATTAACATTTAATAAAACAGGCTATCCTTTTCTTACAATGCTAAACAATAATAAAGCCCAAAATCTTTATTTTTCTAAAGCAGCAGCAGAAAAAATAGAAGAACAAGGTTTTATTAAAGGTACAAACCTAATAGAAAATGGATTCTTAAAAGAAGCTGAAATTGTACAAACAGAAAATAATAATGGTGAAATTAGGTTTAAAATATCTATTCCCAAACTAGAAAGCAAATATAGCTCTACAGCATCTCTAGAATCTCTATTTGGTACTAATAACAAAGAAACAGAGTTTGATATAGATCTATTTATGAAAGAATTCAAATCTGCTGCTGATAATGCTGTTACAGCTACAGAACAAACAGCTTAATTTTAAACAAAAAAAGAGATATTTAAGCTTATTTCACTTCTTATTAAATAAAGAAATAAGCAATTTGGAGGATTAGTTTAACGGATAAAACATTGGGATTCTACCCCAAAGATAGGGTTTCGATTACTCTATCCTCTACTAAACAATTAAAAATCAATAACTTATGGCAAAAGACTTTTTTGGAAATGAAATAAATATAGGAAATGAAGTGGCTTTTATGCAAACAAAATATAGAAATCTATTAAAAGGTAAAGTGGTAAAAATAACAGAACATACTGTATTAATAGAGCATAAACCTACAAATACATTAAAAACTGAAACAAGACAAGAACACAGTCAAGTAATTGTAAACCCTAAGCAATTAATAATCAATTAGTTATGATAATTAAAGAAATAAATTATAAAGAAAAATACCCTAAAGCCTATCAACTAGGCTATTTAAAGGGAGAAAAATCATATAATTCAGGATATTCTAGAGAATCTACATCAATTTATGCAGAAAGATATGCTAATAAATCATTTATAGATGAATATGAAGAATATGCTTTTCAATATGGTATGATAGATGGATGGGAAGATAGTGAAAAAGAAAATTATAAAATTAATTTAAATGAAAACTATAATTATGGAAAATAGCAATAATGAATTAATAATTAATAAAGACAGAGATGTATACTTTTTAAAAAACATTCCTTTAGGTAAAATGACATTTTTAAAAAGCTTGGAAATAGTATTAAAAAAAACTGAATGGTGGAATTCTAAAAAATCTTTTGCTATTTGGTGGAAAAAAATGAAAGGAGTAAATGTAAAAAATAAAAAAAATAAGCAATTTAAATATTTTATCTTAGGATTAGACTTATACAATTTAAAATTTTGGATAAATATCACATATTTAGGTAATAAAATAAAAGAGAATGGAATTAATTTGCATAAATAGCTCATATTCAGAAGATTATTTAAGAGTTTTTAACAAATATGGAATTTCCTATCCTAAAGAAGGAGAAATTGTTACTCTTGTAAGAGTAGATAAATATCCTAGATTAAAAAGAATAGGATTAATTGTCTCCCCTTATAATAACCAGTTTATTTCAGGAGAAATAATGGGTGTAAAAGGAGATGTAGAAGTGAGTTTCTCTAAAGACAGATTTACTACATTACTAGGACTTTCTCTTACTGATGAAATGATTAAAGAATGGAAATTAGAACAAAAAGGAGTATTAGAACCAATAAAAATAAACAAAAACAATGAAAAAGATATATACAATATATTATTATGAGCCTTGGAGAGATTTAAAGAAAGTAAAACTTAAATGGAATAAATTTGAAACAAGGGAAGAAGCTATAAATTTCATTCTCAATCCTGATAATTCACATTATTTTACCGAATATAATGAATATTTTGTAATGGAAACATTTATAAAAGAATAAAAATTATGGAAATAAAACCAACATATGTAGATTTTAATACAGCTAAATTACTTAAAAGTAAAGGATTTAATCTAAAAACTAACTGCTATTATTATGAAGATGGTCAATTTAGGGAATATTACATTGAAGATTTTGTAGGTATGGATTATGGCAGTAAATATGTAGTAGAAATAGAAGAATTTTTTCACAATTGGAATGATGACTATGTTACTAAAAAAGATGGTAGTAGATGTTTTGGATGTGGTAAAAATAAGGGTTATTTTGAAACATTTTCAGCTCCAGAACAACATGTTGTAGTGGAATGGTTAAGAATTAATCATGGTATTTGGATATGCATAAATCCTGCTATTACAGAAAAGAAGACTAAATATTATTTTTACAGTATATCTAAAGAAGATAATCTTGATGCTTCTGATTGGCAAAAGCTAAGTGGTGAAGTTATGCAAGCTTGTTATCAAGATGTAGAAGGTAACTTTATTAATTATGATTTATATGAAATTAAAGTATTTGAAATGGGTTTTGGATTTAAAACTCCTCAAGAATGTTATTCAGCAGCATTTGATTATGTATTAAACAATTTAATTTAATTTTATGGAAGATACATTAATAGAATATAAAACAGCAATTTTAGCTAAAGAAAAAGGATTTACTTGGAAATGTAAAAACTATTTTGATACAGAAATTAGTTCAAACAGAATTAATACTTGGTATGACAAAGAAGGTTTTAAAAATACTTTATCTAAAAATTCAAATAAATTTTGCACTAGACCATCACAATCACTTCTATGTAAATGGTTAAGAGATGTACATAATATACATTTTAATGTAGATTGTAGTCATTATGAAGGGTTACATTGGGAAGTAGGAGAGATTTTTGACTTTAAAGACCAAGTAATTTTAAAACAACCTTTTAAAGAAAGATTTGATACATTTGAAGAGGCAATGGAATTTGGCTTATTTAATGCTTTAAAACTAATAAATAATGAAAAATAACATAGAAATAATAAAGCCTTTGTTAAAATTTGACAATGAAAATGAATTTTATTTTATTCAAGTGTTACAAAGGTCTAAAGAAAATCCTGATTTAGGTAAAAATAACAGACTTTTAAAGGCTTATTATGTATATTCTATTGAATATTTAGACAAAATATACCCCGAATTAGTAAAAATGGCTAATGAATTTAATGCTAGGGTGTATATACATTTAAATAGAAGAAATGCTTATCAAATATCATTAGAAATGCTAGAAGATTTAGCTCATTCTATAAAATGTGGTCAAATACATAGTTTAGATAAAATCTATAATTCTGCTTGTGGAAGACATCATTCAGAAAAAGATAAAACTTGGATAATAGACATAGATGAACAAGATTTAGAAGAAATTAATTTGAATAAACTTAAAGAAAATGTAAATTCATTTATAGAACCTTTTGATGAAAGGGATAAAATAATAGCTGAAATACCCACTAAAAATGGTATACATTTAATTTCTACACCATTTAATAGTCAGAAATTTGGTGAAATTTACCCTAATATTCAAGTTCATAAAAATAACCCAACAATTTTATATTGTCCTTAAAATCAATTAATTATGAAAAATAAACAACAAATACAAGAAGAAATAGACATTCTTGTTAAACAACAAAAAGAACAAGATGCTAAAATTAAAGAATTACAGGAACAACTAAACAAATCTGAAAAATGGCAAGATAGTTTAGTGCAACCTAATAAAGAATGGTATTACTATATAGCAGATGGAGAGAAAGAAGGGCTTCGTATCTATCGGGATATAAATAATATACATAGAAAACCAGAATATGCTTTTAGAAAACATGAACAAGCAGAACTAATAAAAGAAAAAATGTTATTAATGCAAGAAATGTTTGCTTTTGCTCATGTTAAAAATGAAGGTAAATTACCTGATTGGAATAACAGAAATAGTAAAAAATGGGGTATTTATTATAATAAAATATGGGAAATAAACTATTATAATGATTATAATTTATTTACATTTGGTGTATCATTTAATAAAAAAGAAGATGCTAAAGAAGCTTTTGAAATATTTGGTGATAGAATACAAAGGTATTATAATCAAAGCTATTAATTAACTAAAAAATTGCGAAAATTATGTTATATAAGTATAATAAACAAACATTACAATTTGAAAGAATAGGGATGAAGAATTATATTTATAGCGTAATTTTCGCAATATTTATATTTTCTTCATTATCAGCAGGTGTAGCTACTAAATTAGTAATAGAGAAAATACCTGTTATTTATAAAGAATCTACTCCTGAATTTAGTGAAAAACTATTAAAACAAGAGCTAGAACAAATAAAAATGCCATTTAAAGACATTGTATATGCTCAAATTATCCTAGAAACAGGACATTTTACATCTCCTGTATTTAAACAGAATAATAATCTCACAGGAATGAAATTAAGCTATACAAGAAGTAATTTTCAGAATGGAGAGAATTTAGGATTTGCAGTATATAAAGATTGGAAACTGTCTGTATATGATTATTGTCTCTATATTAATAAATATTGTAACAATATGTCAGAAGAAGAGTTCATCCAATTTTTAGATGAATATTATTGCCCTAACCAGCAATATAAAGAAAAAATTAAACAATTAAGAACAAAATTATGAAAAAATTAATAAGAAAAGGTGTATTTGAAACAAATAGTAGTAGCTGTCATAGTATAAGTGTAAATGAAAGTATGGTGTATAATGATATACCTAAACTAGATTTTAGTGGAAATATACTTTTAAATTCGGGAGAATTTGGATGGGAAGTAGAGACTTATCATGATTTTGAAAGTAAAGCAGCTTACTTAATAGTTTACATAAGAGATTGGTGTGGTGATAAAAAAGAAGAATTTAAAAACATTCTTGAAAGTATCATAAAAGAAGTAAGTGGTTGTGAATCAATATCTTATGAAGATAATTTCTGGGAAACTGAAAAAGTTAGTTATGAAGAAACTACATGGAATAGTGTCACAAAACAAAGTGAAAAAACAGGTGAAGTAAGATATTATGATAGAAATTTAGGAGAAGGTTATATAGACCATCAATCTGTAGAAGACAAAGATTGTCACTTTTTATTTGAAAATATTGAAACTCTTAAATCATTTTTATTTAATTCAGCATCTTATATAGAAACTGACAATGATAATCACTAAATATAATAATGGAAATGCTTTAATATCTATATTTGAAGATGGTAGTAGAGAAATAGAGTATAATGATACTTTAAATCTTGAATACCCTTTAAATATAGATATTAGAGTAAGTTCTAAATGTGTTTTTGGGTTAAATCCTAAAACTAATAAAGCTTTTTGCAGCTTTTGCCATGAAAGTGCTACTACAGATGGTCAGGAATGTAATTATAAGGAATTACAGGAAAAACTATCAGATTTACCAAAAGGAATAGAATTAGCTATAGGAGCTAATGAATTAACAGATGAATTATGGGATTTTCTTTATTGGGCTAAGCTTCAAGGTTATATTTGTAATTTAACAATAAACCAAGGGCACATTAAAAGAGATTTACATAAAATATGTTCTACAATAGACCATGATTTAATTAAAGGATTAGGTATATCTTACAGGTCTAAACTTAAATTTGATATACCTGAAACTATTTTAAACTATCCAAATACAGTAATACATGTTATTTCAGGTATTGACACTTATCAAGAAGTAGAGAATTTAGCTAATTTAGGGGTTAAAAAAATACTTATATTAGGAGAAAAAGATTTTGGATTTAATAAAGGAAATGTAAACCTTACTACAATAAATCATAAGCATTGGTATTGGTATGTGCATAGTTTATTTAACAAGTTTGAAGTTGTTTCATTTGACAATCTAGCTATAGAACAATTAAATATTAAACGATTTTTTACACAAGAAAATTGGGAAATATTCAATCAAGGAGAACATTCTTTTTATATTAATGCTGTAAATAAGACATTTTCTCCTTCTTCTAGAAGTAGCGATATAATATCCTGGAATAATTTAACAATTAAAGATTATTTTAAACAATTAATGAAATAATTATGTCCTTATCTTTAGAAAAAATTGAAAGACATTTAGATGGAAAAAAGCACAGGTCTAGAAAATGGCTTAAAAATCAGAAAAACAGGAAAATAAGAAGAGTAAAATCTACAGAAATTCCTCATATTAAATTTAAAGGTTGGGAATATTAAAAATTAATAAATTATGAACTATATACAAGAACAATTCCTACCATATAAAGAATCATTAGAACTTAAAAAATTAGGTTTTAATGAAGAATGCTTTTTTATAAGAATAAAAGAAGACCCTTTTAACCTATATAATTGTTCTGATTATGAAGATTTTCCAGAAAATAAGGATAAAGAAATAGGTACACCTCTATACCAACAAGCATTTGATTGGTTTTTAGAGAAACATGATTTAAATGGTTGGGTTGATTGTAATAAAGAAGAAAACTGGATTTGGACGATAAATTTTGTAAAATATGGGGATTATATACAAAGTGATGACCATATAGAAGATTTAGAAAATTTACCAGAATTTTATAACACTAAAAAAGAAGCACAATTAGCCTGTATACAACAATTAATTAAATTAGTAAAAGAAAAACAATGATATTTTTAACAATATATTTAGTAGGAGCAATAATTTGCTGGATAGCAATAGCCTATATTAATGATGAAGATGATAGTAATATTCCTACATTTGTAGCATTTTTAAGCTGGGTTTTATTAATTTTTGGGTTAGTGATAGTCTTATTTGCATTTTTATTTTCTGAACCATCACTAAAACCTATTAAAAACCTATATAAAAGAATATTTAAACAATGAAAATAGAATTTGAAAATTGGTTTAACAGACCATTAGATGATAATAAAGGAAAAATGTTTGCATTTAATATAATTCCAGATATATCTGTAATATACCAAACAGATGGATTTTTAAGTATTTGTATAATGTTTTTATTTTGGTCACTGACATTTGAAAAGAAATGAAAAGAATATTCTTATTAATAATATTAAATTTGCTAATAATTTTAGCATTTAGTCAAGAAAAACAAAAAGTGACATTCAATTCAGAAGAAGGAATATTAAGGAAAGAAGATAGCAATATACAATATTGGCTAAGATGTCCTGATAATCCTTTTTCTGAATGTGAATATACATTCTATCTTGAGAAAGGTAGTTATGTTTACTATCCTTTTAGAGAAAAGAACAAAAGAGCTTATTTATTAATCACTAATGATAGTGTATTTGTTACATTTGTTAGTAGTGGTTTAACATTTGAAATTATAAAAGAATGAAAGGACTACAAATAATAGGAAATTGGGATGATGATTTAATATGGTGTCCATCACAATGTTATTTAAAAGTCAAATTTAATAAAAATTGCTATATAATTTATCTTAGATGGAGATGGAATGACCCTTGGGAAATGTCTTTAATTCCAACAGATGAAACTTTTAAAATACAATATGGTAATTGGTTATACCCTAAATATAATCCACATAAAATGGATGAATTAGAAGAATTTAAAAGGCATTGTATAAAACAAGTAAGAACTTATTTAAAAATTATAAAAGAATGAAAATAAAAGATATTAAAGAAGAAGAAATAATATTTGAAGATGGAAGTAAATTATATTCATATCATGAATCAGATTGTTGTGAATACCATTGGCTTGATTTTTCAAACATTATAAAAGAGGATTGGAAGGATTTAGAATTTGACTTATCTAATGATAATTTCTTTAAAAAAGTAGAGGACTATGGTATTGAATTAATACCTATAAATAATCACCCATTAAGAATACCTGGATATGGTTCAAATAATGGATATTATAGTAGTAATTTATCTTTGTGTTTTGAAAGTAAAAGTGGTAATAAAACTTATGATATTAGTGAGTGTCAAGTAATAAGTGACTAAAAATCAAATAACTATGAATTTTAACAAAGAATTAATAAAACAATTACAATCTGGTGAAATAACATTGGAATACGATGGTAAATCACTAGAAGAACTAAGAGCTATATTAAAAGAAGCTTTTCCTAATGATTGTAGTGAATTAAATGGGGCTTATAAATATTATGAAAAATTCAGTTTTATATATTGGAGATGTACAGATACTACAAATCTACCTACTAAACCAATAAAAGAATTTATATTACAGGAATTTCCTGAGAAATGGGCTATAAAGCTATATCCTGAAGTAAAACAATGGATAGAAAAAGAATTTAAAAGTACTAATTATAAATATGATTCAGGAGATTGTTATTTTCATTTTCCAAATTATTCTGTTTTAAAGGGGTTTAGTGAAGGTAGTCATACAACATCATATGTAAAAGAAAATTACACAGAAATCACTTTAGAACAATTTAAAGAACATATACTAAAAGAAAAGAAAGAAATGTACAAATATACACCAGAATATGTAAAGAATAATAAAGTAGCTATACATGTTCAAAATTCAGAACAAGTAAAACAAATTGACAAATTAACTGAATGTAACTACAGGTATTTTTACAGAAGCCTAGGTTGTAATAGTCATTGTTTAAATATAAGCCAACATACTCATGGAAGTTTAAAATGGTATAAAGATAATAACTACGAAATAATAGAAGCAGAAGATTTTATTAAAAATAATAATACAAAAACAATGGAAAATAATAAGAAATTAGTAGGTTATAAAGCTCCTTATGATTTAGAATATGGAAAATGTAAAAAAGACTCATTATTTATAAAACAATCTGATAATTTACGTTATTTTAATAATAATTCTAACATTTCAATACCAAAAGAAATAGTAGAAACATGGGAACCTGTATATGAAGAAGAATTTAAAGTAGATGATTGGGTAATTACTAAAGGGTACACTAACTATTATGATGGTAAACCTTTAAAAATTAGAGAAATTTCACCAAATGGTTATTATTATTTCACTCCATATAATCGTAGTACTGATAATTTTAGTAAAGCAATGATACTAAGAAAAGCTACTCCCGAAGA
>ERZ869925.1048-NODE-1048-length-14414-cov-5.568703_pt1 | contig 14414 bp, 17 predicted proteins | sample MGYA00579311_ERZ869925 | MGnify/ENA primary metagenome ERZ869925 (study PRJEB32216, sample SAMN09231817) | wastewater metagenome | place: USA: Maryland | collected 2016-07-30 | study: EMG produced TPA metagenomics assembly of the PRJNA472060 data set (Reclaimed...
TTTTTTCGCCAATCCAACCCATCTTCTTCAGCCATGCCATGAAGCCATTTGGAAAGGCACCATTGTAGTGCTCCCCGTTTTTCTGATGCGACCATGCACCAAAGCATTTGGTCGTCCTAAATATCTCAGTCGTGTGCTTGAATTTATATCTTGCCATGGTTGCCCTCCTTGTTTCCTTTCTTCAGCAGCAATTCAAGCCCTTCCGCTATGATGTTGAGCTTGCCCTGCACTATCGCGTCCTTGCGCTTCTGTGCCTCTATTTCTGCCTTTAATGCCTTGAACTCCTGTGGGAAGTACTTGAAGACGTAATCAGCCCCAAACGAGCCCTCAATGGCGTCATTGCCCTTGAATTCAATTCGCTTCCTGTGGCTCTCATCATCATATACCATGCCAATCTCGCGCGCGCTAGGCTGGTTTGCGAAAGGCGCAAGCTGCGCTGAAAGCTGCTTGTCCTCAAGAACGATGTGCGCCTGCTGCGCGTCAGCCGGATGCTCTGTTTTGATTGGGCGAATAGCAACTTTCTGCCATGTGCTGAACTCGCGCGCAATCAGGTCAGTCCTTGCCCATGCGTCGTAAAGCATCCTCTCAGGATTTTTGTACTTCCGAGTTGCTACCCAGAAGGTAATGACGTTCACGTTTGCGATGACCGAGGCGCCCTTGAAGTCCCAATACCGGCGCGTCCATCCGCCCTTCATCACTATCTCCTTCTTTGGCACCCGTTTTGGCGTGCCGTCCAAGTACCAGCTCCACCTGATGTGATGACCCGACCATTTGAAAATCGTTGGCGGCTTCCAAGGGTTGTTTTCATTAGTAGATGGTGCGCTCTGTATTTTCCGGCTTTTCCGCACGACGGAAGCCACAATCGGTTTTATCGTCATAAACACCATACCCCTATGAAAAATCAATCATCGCGCCTTTGCCCGCAATCGCAGCACCTGAGGCACATTTGGCACCTGAAGCGATGCACGCAGCCCGTTTGCGCGGCTTCCTTCTCAGGCGTTAAACTTGCTTCGGCTTCAGGCTGGCGCGCTGTTTCGCGCGGCTTGTCAAACAGCAGCACGAGCGCATCCCCAACTATGACGCTCCGCTTTTCTTCCATGGCAACACCATATGAACTTTCCTTTTTGTAGTAGCTCAGCAATTCAGCAAATCTTCCGTTGAAGCATAACCAAAGAACCTTCAGGGTTTTAATCATGATGCCCGACCTCCACTATGCGCAGGCTCACCTCAACCAAAGTGCCAGCCCTTATCGGCACCTCCTTCGCAACCCCTATGATGCGCGTGCCCGCCTTCGTCTCAATGATGTTGGCGCGCCAAACCAAGCCCTCCGCCTTGCGGGTCTTGTAGGCCGTCTTCTCACTGTGCATCTCCCCAATCCTGGCTGAAACGCCTATCTTCACATTCGCCACAATCTGCTCGTGCGTCCAACCTTTCTGCTCAAGCTCGGAATTCCCAACCGCCTCGTGAAAGGCATAATCCTCAATGCTCAGGCGCTTCCACCCCTCGGCAAGCTTCTCGGCAACGAACTTTGTAAGGGACTTCCCAAGGATTGAGCGCCAATTTATGCGGGGAATTTTTGAACGTTCAGCAGCCTGCTGCCAAGCCGGCACAGGATAGCTTGCCTTCTCAGGAACAGCCAGCCTTTCTTGACCAGGAGAGGCAGATGAGAAGACGGGTGTGGGAGGTGAATTACCACTGTCTGCCTCGGCTGGCTTGTGCCCATGCTGAGCAATCGGCACGTCCTCTTTGAATTGCCCGAGCTCAACCATGGCTTACACCTGTGCTGCTTCAGCCTGCTTTTCCTCAGGCTTCTGCTCAGTAGCAACCTGAGCGTCGCTATCAACCTGAACACCAAGCACTGCGCTATTGGTCAGCTTCAAAATCCAGCCGGCTTCTGTGTGCAGCCATTCAACCAGCTTGCCTTTCGTGAAGCCGTCTGCCTGCATCTGCCTGGCCAAGCTTACCTCAAGCGTGCCTGACTTGCTTGCCTGCCTTATTTTTGGCATGTCAATTACCTCCAAGATCACCGGAAGCCTGCCCCCTCCCCTTCCAGCGCGCCCAATTGCTTGCGCCTATGTGGGCATTCACTTCCAGCATGCGCACAGTAGATACTTCTTGCTGCATTTTCATCACCGAAAGCATTACAGTAGCAACATTTATAAGACTAGTTGCTACTCTGACGCTACTATATGGGACTTATGGGCATGCCTTTCGGCGCCTGCCCTGACCGAAAGCATTTTAGACTTTTAGGTAGCAACAATATCATGCAATCAAGCACTACGCCGGCAAAAACTATTTCCGACAAGCCGGCTGAGGAAGAAGAAGAGTACAGCGAGCATGACCTTGAGAGCAGCTACCTTCTGAACATGGCGCCTGGCACAGAGCCATCTTATTTCCAGGCAGCGCAGGACTTCTCAAACGTCATCAAGACGCTGCGCATCAAGTACCTTGGGCTTGTCCCTAAGAGCAAGAAGCTTGACAATGGGGATGAGGTGCTAGTCTATAGGCGCGATCAGACCAAGGTGGTTGGCATCAACAAGAGGGGCGTGGATGCAATCGTGCGCTTCCTTGAGCCAAGGCTAGGCCAGCATATAGTGCTCACCAATTGGGGGGACAAGGACAAAGGAGAGCGGCGCATGTTTGTGGTCATGAGCTCCGACATGGAGGCTTTTTTCTCAATGATGGTGCAGAACATTGACGAGTATGAGATAAGCGACAGCATGCTCTTTGAGAGTGTAGTGGTCATCAATGACTTGCTTGAGGTAGTCTATAGGCGAGGCATAGGTGATGAGGAGCGCAACAAGATGCGCCCCACAGGGAAGGAGATAAGGCGCCTGCTTGGTCTTGACGACAAGGAAGAGAAGGAGCGCGGCGACGGCATGAGCGCCAACGCCCTTGACCAAATGCGAAGGGACGCAAGAATGTGAGGTGTTTTCAGTGGTCAACAAACTGCTTATTCTCGCAGTCGTGGTAATGCTTGAGGTGATTATCGGCTTGCCGGTGCTTGCCTTCGCGGCGCTAGTGCATGTGGACGTGCTGGTGCTCTTTGCCCTCTCATTCACCATGTTCCTTGTCCCCGTGCTCATAGGCTTCCTTGAAATCCTTGAGCGCAGGGCTTACCCAATCAGGGCAGAGGTGAGCTACACCCAAGGGGAAAACACGCAAGGCGAGCGCGGCAAGCTGCGTGAAATCTCGGACAGGATAGGCTATATTGAAATCAAGGGCTCGCACGGGGAAAACACCGGCTCAAAGGAATGGCGCCTCGCAGGACTGAACAAGATGGTGCAGAACTTTGACTACTCATACGTCTATGACAAGGAGATATGGTTTGGCAGGAGGATTGCGCCGAGCGCCAAGGTGGTCGGCGTCATGGGAGACAAGGGCGAGGAGTTTTACGCAGTAAAGTACAACCCGACGACCAAGGACTACAAGCCGGTGTATGACAGCAACAGGGGCTATCTGCTTTGGAAAATTCACGAATGGATAACCAAGCGCAATGCCTTTGATGATTGGCTCCGGCAAAACCTCTTCCCATTGCTGCAGACCTTTGGCAATGTGCTTATAATACTTTTCCTGCTGCTGCTCTTCCTGAAGATTGGCGACATAGCCACGGCATTCTCATCCGCGGCAGACAAGATGAGCGTATGCTATGAAGGGATGCACGCCGCAAACGCAACCAATTCCACTGTGATAAAAGCAGGCAACGTCGCAGGCTTGCCCTTCGGGGTTGAGACTGCGCCAAAAGGGTGATTTGAAATGCTGACCGACGACGAGATAAAGCGAAAGTGGAACGAGTTATATGACGGAACCTCATGGGGAACAATCATCCGCCTCGCACGATGGGCTTATGGGAAAGGACAAGCAAGCCAAGAGCCACATAGCATCCTAAAGCTCTTAGAGCAAGCCCGCGCCGACGAAAGGCGGAAGTGCGAGGATGAAATAAGCAAGCTTGGCAAAGCAACATCGTTGGCACTATCACGAACAGAGAAAGAAGCCTACGCCAAAGGTTATCACGACAGAGAAACCAAAAGCGGAGCAACCTTGAGATTAGAGGGATATATGAAAGGAAAAGCCGAACTGATGTGGTGCAAAGGGCATGACGGGATATGCGACACAAGCAAAAACCGCCCATGTTGCCCAGAGCAAGCACTTGTACCACTCACGGAAGAACTTGTGCAAAAAGCAGCAGAAGAACGTGAGCGATACGGCTTCAAAGAAGGCATCTCGGCGGTGGAAAAGGAACTTGGCGATTTGTTGCACTTCATAGAACCGAAATACAACACCGATAGATACGATGTGGAAGATGTAAAGAACGCACTCGCAGTTGCCCGTCGGGGTTGAGACTGCGCCAAAAGGGTGATTTGAATGAGTGAGCATATTTGCAAGCATTGCCCCCAATGCCAGCGGGAGGCTGTTGAAAGGGCTGAAGAAAGCCTGCAGATAATGTGTGATTTGGCAATGTTCATCATCTCGTACGTCCCTTATTTTGCTGTCTTCATCATCGGCATGGCAATAGGCGCGGGAGGGCATCGCTGTGGGGGATGAAGCACCGAAGACCAACATAAGCTGGTCTGCCAATGACCGCTACCTTCAGGACTTCGCCAACTTCTTTGAGATGGCACAGCTGGCATTCAGGACTTCCCGCGACAACATAAGGCTTCTCCCTTCTCTCTTTGACCATGTGCACGAGGTTTACCGGATGGAGAAGCCGTACTACGACCACAAGCAAGGCAAGGATGACAGGCTTGACCCAGAGTGCGAGCTTGCAAAGATGGTGGGCAAGCATGATGAACTGCAGAGGAGGATGGATAGGTACAGGACGGCAGACCCAATCTACAGGAAGACGAACTTCAGGCGGCTCTACAACGACCTTGACCTTTTCTTCACAGAGCTCACAGTGGCTGCAGTCTCGCATAATTTCTTCCCGCGCGCAACCATGGAGAGGACTTACCAGGACAAGCTCAACGCGCTCAAGCAGCAGTGATTTCCATGCTAAGGCAAGGCAACATAGATGACGTAATTGAGATTTTGCGGCAAAACCAGCAAAACGACTTCTTCAACTGTGTTGCCATCACGGCCAAGGTGCGCAAGGGGAAGAGCCGGCTTGCCAAGCTCATCTCAAGCCGCATGTACCCAGACTTCACGTATGAGAATAACTACATTGGAAACCCCAAGCACGGCGAAACATGGCGCAAGCTGTTCAACTCGCCACAGAAGAGCACCAATTGGATTGACGAAGCAGAGAAGATACTGAGCACCGAGCGGCGCTATGATAAAGAGCAGTGGTGGCTTCAGCAGCTTTTCAACCAATTTGCCTCACACAACAAGACAGTCATACTGTGCACCCCAACCTTCGTAGGCATTGACCCCCGCTGGCGCCGCGCGCATATCACGATTTGGATTTACATCTACAAGCGGGGCAAGGCAATCCTCCTCAAGAACAGGGATATACAAAGCTCGCTTGACGTATGGGGCTTGGACGCGATGAAGGAGAAGGAGCTCAGCACCAAGGCAGACCAAATGAGCGACGAGAGGATAATCCAAAACTTTGACGCCAACCCGTGCGCGCTCTTCTACTTCTCCTTTCCCGATTGGGACAGCCCCGAAGAGAAGGCGGAATACCTGACGTATAAGGAAGCCTCCCAGGCAGACCTCTCGCGCGAGTTTGACAAGTGGGAGAAGATGCAGACGCTTCTGCAAAACACCACGCGAGCCGAGATTGGGATTGCGCGGGTGGCAAGCTATCTGAACTTCAGGTACCAGCTGCCCCTCTCTGAGCTTGGGACGCTCGCCGGCTATTCCGAGGACAAGATGAGGCAGATGACCGAAAGCTTTTACCAGGCGATTGAAGACCAGCTCATTGACATTGAAAGCCTGCCCAAGAAATACTACACTCCTGAATTCATTGAGCATGTGAGGCTGTACCTTGAAAACAAGCCCAAAGTCTAAGGCGTTGAATTCAGCAAGTCAGGCGATACGAAAGTATTAAATATTTCATGCGAGCAGAATGGTTGGCTTTCACAATGGTTGTATATGTCTCGGCGGCAACAAAGGCTGAAGGGGGCAAGTATGCCTCTTCAAACTACGTAGTTGACGCTGGCATAACCTCATCAGGCACTTCTTCCGGCGGCTCTTCGGGTTCGGCAACCTCAAACCCTTCAGCGATAATAAACGAGACTGCAAGGCTTGCAGCCCTCAAGGGATGGACGCCTGAGCAGCAGAGACAGTACGAAGTCGCGCAAATCAATGCCTACAACAAGGCAGTCTCAAGCGGGTACACAGGAAGCTTCGGGACATTCACAGCGCAGTACAACTCGCAGACCCAGACAGGGATAACCAGCGGGCTTCAAACCTCAAGGCAGGCTCAGCAGAAGGAAGCCGCCGCGTCCCAAGTGCAGCATAGGATGGCAATGCAGAATTCGGTTTACCCCTCAATGAAAAGCGTAAGCGAAGCCGGCATAAGGGAGGAGGCTTATTTCGCAGACCAGCAGTACGTCTCGCTTCAGACTGGCTTGCCGCTGCGCACGATACAGGAGAATTGGAACAAGGGGGAAAACTACAGTAAGAAGATTGGCAGCTATTCATACACCGCCCTGACAGAGAAGGGAATTGCACAGGCGCAGAGGACAGGCAGGGGGTTTGTCGGGGGGCTTGGGTATGACCTTGAGTACACCGGAGAAGTGCGCAGCCTTCCGAATGCGCCTGTAGTCCCCTCTAAGGCTGACCTCACTGACAGTGAAACCATATTCGGAGGGGTAAGCAAAGCCTCAACAGGCGAAACAATCTTTGTTGCCCCGAAGCAGATTATGACGCCTGCGCCTTCAGAGTACGGATATTCAACCTACTACAAGCCGACAATCGGAAGAGCCAGGCTTGATGCGATGACCCCCGTGAACCCTTACCTTCTCGCAGGAGAGGGGCAAAGTGTCTCATACTTCATTCCCCCCAAAGCGCCTGCCGCGCAAACACCGCTTGAAAACATTGACGTGCTAAGCGACATTGACCAGCGATACAACCAAATGAGGCAGGAGGGCAAAAGCGTCTTCTTCGGAAACGCCCCCGTCAACGATACCTTTGGGGAGTTTGTATATGGCGCAAAGGTCGGCGTGATTGAGGTGCCGTTGGTTGAGCTGACGAAGTTTGGGCTGGCATTCACACAGGCCAGCAAGTACGGCGGCGAGCTTTTTGGAAGCAAGGCATTCGGAAGCATGCCGAATTACCAGGGAAAGCGGCTCACACCCGAACAGGAAAAGCTTTATCTTGGGAAGTTTGAGCAAGGTGCCACCATGTATGCCAGCCTTCCCTTGACCATCTACGCGCTTGGCAAGCTCCAAGCCGGTCTTTCAGGCATCGCTTCGGGTTGGGCTGCCTCAGCAGCAAGGCTTCCGATAATAGGCGCAGCCGGCAGCTCTGTTGCCGCGCGCCTTCCTTTTGAGATCACGGCAACTTCAATTGCCAAGGCAGCCACCAGCCCCACAGTGGTCTTCGGGACTGTTGCGGGAGTTTCAAACTACCTTCAGACGGGCAGGGCTGTTGAGAGCGTAGGCGCAGGCGTGGGCTTCGGGTCGCTTGTATTCGGCACGCAGAGGATTGGAGGGGCAATAATAGAGATGAACAAGCGCATGCCTGCCGAGCTTGCCTACAATGCGAAAGGAACCTTGGGCTTTGCCAAGCTGGTTGAAAGGAACTTTGTGCAGGAGAAGAACCTGAACGCCAAGCAGGCTGCAAAGTTTCTCAGGGAGGCATCGCCAAGCGAGATACGGGAGGCGCTTGCTTCGGGCAACAGGTACGCATCATATTCCTCAAGCCAAATCCCAAAGAAAATCACCACCTACGAGCCGGTTGGCAAGAAATTCTTTTACTCCGAAACCAATGCTGCGGGATGGGTGAACAGACCTTTTGAGTATGACGTTGTTGTGCCTTTCATCAGGGGAAAGCCGATAGGCGTGGCTGAAAATCCCGCAAGGGCGAGCATCGGATATTCAATACGCGACCTTCAGACAGAGATGATTAAGCTGCAGGGAATTAAGGAAGTGCCGCCGCGATATGTGAACGAGCCGATAGGAAAGAACATTTTAGGGGAAGACATCTTTCAGTTTTCGCCAAATCCGACGTTCAAGAACTTCATGCGCGGCGCCGATGTGAAGGCTGCCATGCGCGGAGCAGCGCAATCAAAGCCGACGCTCAGCGAGTATGCGATGGCAAAGATAGGGGCGACCATAAGCACGACCTCCGGCAAGTACTCAGAGGCTTTTGGGTCTATCTATAGGTCGGACATAGCCCCAAGGATAAGCTCGGTAAGCGAGGCAATCCGCGGAACAGACGCATTCAAGTCATACCGGAACTTCAGGTTTGTTGCTGAAAACACCGCCTTCAGGCTGACCGAGCCCAAGGCATACCAGGCTTCAATCACGCTGCTTGAGAGAAGCAGGGCGCCAGCCCCCGCAACGGCGCAGGCGAACATCAGAAGCAGGACGCTCAACACCCCGCGCCTAGCCTCAATCTCAACCAGGTCTGCACAAAGGATTTCAGCAAGGCCGAGCGCAAGGTTTGCCCCACTCAGGCAATCCCCAAGGCAGGCAACCAAGACGCCCCTGCGCATAAACACCAGGGTGCTTCAGAGAGAGAATTTGCGCGTTCAGCAAAGGGAAGCCGTGCGCATCCAAACAAGGCTTGACACCCGCACAGCGCAGAAGCAGGAAGTCAGGCAGGAATTCAGGCTTGACACACGGCTTATGCAACGCGAGGCGTTGAGAGTTGCGCAGAGAGTAGCAACAAGGCAGAGCACAAGAACATCACAGCGGCTTGCCTTGAGGCAGAAGGTGCCTGAAGTCCCAAAGATAGGGGCAAACTTCAGGCTGCCAAAGGCTTTTTCAAATGCAATAAAGCTCAAGCAGCCAAGGAAGAAGCAGAGGTTTGCCTATCAGCCCTCCCTCACAGCCTCGCTTCTTGGCATCAAGGCTAAAGTGCCAAAGCGCATATTGAAGTCCGAGCAGGCATTGGCAGGCTTTGAATTCCGCCCCATAGCGAGCAATAGGGGCTCTTTCGCAAGCGGGGGGGCACGGATGCTCAAGGCACTTGGAAAAGCGCCTAAAAATGGCATTTTTGGGCGATTGAGGCGAAGATGATGGAATACCTTACTGCAGCCGAAGCGGCAACAACCGATGCGGAGAAAGTTGCTATTGTTGAAAGGGAAGAGGAGAAAAAGCTGCAGGAATTCATAGCCGGCATTCCGAGCGTGAGATGGCTGCACTGCTCGGCTTCGCCATTGCTTGAGCTCGGGTATGCAACCTATAGAGTTTCAGACATGATTGCGTGCGCCTACATGGCCGCGCTTGAATTCGTGATGGCAAGATATTCACCGAGGAGATTTGCATGAAGGGATTTATCGCTGACTATTTCATACTGCTCATGCTTATCTTCTTCATCGGCATTTTCGCAGTCGTCATGGCTTATGCGGCTTCACTGATGACCGACACAGGCAACCCCTACATTGACGCATCAATGACGAATGCCTACAATGGGATATTCAGCTTCAACTCGGTTGCCCCCTTCGTGGTAGTCTCGCTTGGGCTTGCGCTCATAGGCTCGGCGTTCATGGTGCGCACGCAGCCAATCTTCTTCATCCTTTTCTTCGTGGTGCAGATACTGTTTGCCTTCATCAGCATATTCTTCTCGCAGGCTTGGACGGGCTTTTTCACCGACAATGCGATGAGCGCGCAGGCAAACCTCTTCACGGGCTGGACTGTGATAATGACAAACTTCCCGTTCATCAGCATCTTCCTTGGCATCATATTCGCAATCGCCGTGTTTGCGAAAGGAGGGGGAAACGGATGAGCAGCTTTTGGTCGCAGTACCGGAAGGAAAGGAAGGAGCACCCGCTCTTCTCGCCAAGGAACATACGGCAGATAGTCAAAGACCACCGGAGGAGATTATGATGGGATTGGAAAGATTGAAGTATTTGAAGGCTGGAAGCATCGCGCGCATGCGCAGACGCCATGAAGCCAGGGAAGGCGCCCTTGAGGGAATAGAGCACATCGGCATGCTGCACCGGAAAGAGACGGGCTTGGACAGGGTAAGGAAGCTCGGCTCGCATGTCGGCGCAGGCATTGGGCGCGGCATGAACCTCGGAGGCTCAATAGGCGAAAGGCTTGCGAGCGCAGAGAGGTACAGGAAGAAAAAGGGAGACCTCAACCTGGGGTTTTGATGGACGGCAGGCGCTTCAGCAGGAAACCGAGCCTGGATGCGGTGTTTACGATCATAAGGTGCCCGTGCGGCTTTGCAGGCCACCGGCATCTTTTCTGCACCGGACTGCTCGCCGTTGAGGGAGTTTGCCCCGCATGCAAGGGCGCCGTGAACGTGGACGTTGATGATGGATATGGCAGGATTGACGAAGAGGGAAGTGCTGCAGTACCGAGCCGAGCTTAAAAGCACATCAAGGAGGATGGGCAGGCTGCTGCGCAAAATCGGGAGGCGGTTGCCGTGAACAAGGCATTTGCCGTTATGGCTCTCATGCTGATGGCAAGCTTCAGCTTTGCCGGCTGGTTTAATTCAACCTGGCAGCAGTGCCTTCCGTTCAACATCACCAACACGGGAGGCAAGAACCTGACCAACTACACTACCGAGCTTTACTTTGACCTCAACGAGAGCAAGACAAACGGATCAGACCTAAGGATTATCTGGGACAACGGGACGCTCAACACCACTCAGAACTTTTGGCGTGAAACATGCAGCAATAACACCTCTCAGACATTCTGCTGGAACTACAGCACGGCTTCAGGCGCCGTGTGGATGAACGCCACAAGCATTCTCAACAAGACAGCACCGACGCAGTATTATGCCTGCTACAATGCGAGCGGCGTGGCTGACTTTTCAAACGGGACAAAGACTTTTCCCGTGTTCACCGACTGCTCAGGCGCGACAGTTGATACCTCATTTTGGAACAACACCGGCGCAACCACCACCGACGGCAACGGAGTGTGCAACTTCTCAACTTCGTATTACTCAAACGCCACGCTGCTGCATTCTTTTGCAAGCATGACCGGCGTAAACAATTCATATGTCGGGAGGGTGAGCGCGAAATGCAACACGGGAGTAATCCATGATGGAACGCAGATTGACCCGCTTACTGCAGGCAATGGTTGGGGGCAGTCATTCTCATGCTCAGCAAGCGATACTTGGGCTGGAAGCGGCTACAACGGGACGAAAGACCCGACGCCAAACGGCACCCTGACTTATCCGGCATTGACTTGGCACAGGGAGAAGGCGACTGCAAACCCGAATAATGCCACCTGGCAGACGGGCAACTTCTCAGCAGCCCCGATGCAAACCGACAATGCGATAAGGTACACTGTCAAGAAATACCTGAGCTTCGGCAGGCACACTGCAACTACGCCGCTAATCTATGTTGATTGGGCGGCACTTTCAAATTCATATGAATATCCGCTGACGATTGCCTACGGCGCGCCAATCAACTACACCTCAAGCAATGCCGCGACTGTTGACTATGCCGCAAACTCGCAGGCTGATGGAAGCGCAATAGAGCCCCCGCTATTCGTGAACGCCACAACCAACATGAACGCCTGCAACCTCACAGTCAACGGGACGAACTACGCAATGACATTCATCGGCGCAGCACCGAATGGAAGCTGCTCTGCAAGCATCTCCCTCTCAGACGGCGCCTATTCTTATTTCGTCTATGCCTACAACTCAAGCAACCTTTCAATGAATGCGAGCTCGGGCAACAGGAGCGTCATAATTGACACTGCGCTGCCCACAAACCTCAACTTCATATCTCCGACTGCATCCGCGCAGTACTATGTCGCAACCACCCCGACCATTGACTTTAACCTCTCATTTGCCGAGCCTCTTGGCATAGCGAACTGCACAGCATCAATCAACGGCACCACCTACAATATGACGCGCGTGAATTCATCCCTATGCACGCAAGCGCTTGCCAATTCAGCCGCCAACTTCAGCTATTCGGGCAGCGTTTGCGACCTTGCAGGCCACTGCGCAAGCACCGGCACGTTCAACATAAGCGGCTTCAATTATTCTTATTCAGTCGGCTTCTCAAACCCTGAAAGCGACATTGCGCCAGACAACATCACGCTTGACTTGAGCACGCAGAATTATGCCGGAAGCCTTGCCGCCATCCTGCAGTACAATGGAGCGAACTACACCCCGACGCAGACGGCAAGCGGATTTTACTATGTTGCAACCCCGCCAACGCTTTCAGGCAACAACAGCACAGTCAGCATCGTTTGGTACTATTCATTCCTCAATTCAACCCCTGTGCTTAATGCAAACACAAGCAACACGACCTCGCTTCTCTTTGCAAACATCACCGACTGCAGCGTTGTGAACGGCACGCGCATATTGACCTTCAGCTACTACGACCAGGCTTCAGTCGCAACCAGCACGAATTCAACCATGGACGCCACTTTTACCCTCACCGCGGCAAATGGCAACTATTCAAGAAACTTCTCATTCAACTTCAGCACCCCTGCGCCAAATGTCAGCCTTTGCCTGAGCCTTAGCAATGGCTCATATTACGTTGACAGCATACAGCAATTCAGGGCTTCAGGCTACAGGAACCTCTACTACTATCTGCTCAATCAGTCAATATCGGTGCCAACCGCCTACAATGTGAACCTCTACAATCTGAACGCCACGGGAAGCGTCGCAACTCAGTACATCATACTCCAAGGGGCGAGCCAGGCGCTTGAGAATGCGTATGTGCAGGTGCTTCGCTATTATCCAGCCACCAACCAGCTCATACTTGTCAGCATGGGAAAAAGCAATGTCAACGGGATTGCCGAGAGCTATGCAATCGCCAACGAGGTCAATTACCGGTATGTGGTCATCAAGGACAACCAAATACTCTTCACTTCAGGGACAGCGACGCTTCCCTGCGACCCTTCATTTACACTGTGCAGCAGCACCATCTACGTCAACAACGTGCAGCCAAATGAATACTCCTCGTTCATCAACAGCGTTGGGGTCGGATGCGTGGCAAATCAAACAGTCGGCACAGTCTATTGCACCTCCAACAATCCTTCAGGAACAGGCACCAGGCTCACGCTGAGGCTCTATGAGATAGGCACCTACAGCAACCCCCTCATCTGCGAGAACTCGGTAAATTCGGGCTCTGGGACAGTCATATGCAGCATACCAAGCCCCACCAAGGCATACTACTATGTGGGAAGCGCCACCATAGGCTCTGATGTCATAATAGGCAACGGAATGATTGGCGGAGTGGTAAGGGCTGCTTTTGACAGCACAATGGGGCTTTTCGCAACTGTCCTTTTGGTCGGAGGGTTTGCAGCTTTCGGCATACTCTTCGGGCTTGTCGGGGTAATAATAGGGGCTGACCTTGGGCTTGTCATCTCGGTGCTCCTGGGCTTCCTGAGCCTCAATCCGGTTTATCTTGTGCCCGTGCTCTCAATAAGCCTTGTGGTCGCATGGGTATTGGCAATCGCGCAGTCTCCGAGGGGTTAAATATGGAATTCACAAACCTCATCTTCGCAACCCTGCTTGTAGGGGTCTTCTTCACCGGAGGCGTCCTTTATTGGAACGATGTGCAGAGCAACTACCCCGCAGCTGCAAATTCCTCCCCCTATGCCGCGAACATGACCAGCATAAGCGCCAACCTCAACGCAACAATCGGAAGCGCCACGCAGGAGGTGCTTACAACATCAGGCAGCGACGACCCAGTGGGCGTGCTGCTTGGCTTCTTCAGGGGGTCTTTCAATGCCCTGGGGCAGATGATGACCATACCGAGCATCTTCCTTGACAGCGTGCGCATAATGATGGAAAGCATGGGGCTCTTCATGCCGAGCTTCCTGCTTCCGTTCATCATCATGGCTGTGCTCACAGTCGTGCTTATAGGCTTGCTGTACTATTGGACTAAGGTGAGATAGATGGCGTACCCCGCACCCAATGGAAGCATAATAGGGCTGGACGGCCTGATGAACTATACCAAGCTCGCCCTTGAGACGCAGCAGCCTGGCATCGGGGCAAGCGCAATAGGGCTGGCTTTAATCATCCCCATATGGTTTGTCATCTTCCTGCCAATGTCCCTGATAAGCCCCATTGGCGCCTTCACAGTGGCAAGCTTCATAGCCTGGGTGCTCAGCATCTTCCTGATTGCCGCGCAGCTCCTCAACCCACTTGCATTCGGGGTTTTCTTCACCATGTGGATCGCGGGGGCAATCGCATTCTATCTTCAAACGAGGTCATGAAATGAACGCATTGGATGTTGTCGCGCCGGTTGCCTTCGCAATCCTTGCCATCAGCATGTTCTATCTCTCCTTCAACTACAGGCAGAAGTCAGACCTGATGAACTCCAAACTGCCAAACCTCATAGGGTGGTTTGAGGCTTTTTACCTGTACGGCAACATCTTCGCCATGGC
>ERZ869925.1050-NODE-1050-length-14393-cov-43.457037_pt1 | contig 14393 bp, 17 predicted proteins | sample MGYA00579311_ERZ869925 | MGnify/ENA primary metagenome ERZ869925 (study PRJEB32216, sample SAMN09231817) | wastewater metagenome | place: USA: Maryland | collected 2016-07-30 | study: EMG produced TPA metagenomics assembly of the PRJNA472060 data set (Reclaimed...
AGTTTGCATTGCAGAATTATGGCTATGCTTTGAATTATTACAAGCGTACTTTGAAACATGGTAAGAAATGAATTAGTATTGGTCATAGCCTGAAACGCCTCTCGATGCGAAGCGCACCATTTCAGGTGTAAAGCCACTTTGATTAGTGGCTTTTTATTTGGTTAGATTTACTTATTTATCGTGCCATTCTTCGACGGCGAGTAATGCAGCAACGTACCCAAGAGCTATACACACAAACGCGCCATTCTTTTTGCTTGCTTCTAAAAACTCTAATTGACCGTCCTGCCATTGGCTTTTTGTGTGGTCTTTGCGTTTCATCTCACACACAAAAGTAGGATTGCCGACGATGATAATATCAGACGCACCTTTCTTAATTGCGCCCTTTGCTTTTTGCTTGATGTGTGCGTTATGCGCTGTGCCAAGTATCAATCCCTCATTGTCGGGGTGTATGGCTACTTTGGCAATGTCGGGGTATTTAATTCTAATCTGATTAAAAAATGTCATTAGCTCTGCATCTTCTAGCGGACAATCTCCTCTAAAATTAGTATTGCCGTAAACTTTTATATCGTTTGGGATTATCATATTATTTGCTCTGTTGTTGGTTGATTATGTGCTAAAACTTCAACATATCCTGTTTTTTGGTTCTTGCGGTAGGTGACTGTTTCAGGTTGTTCGTTAGTGCGTTTTTTTATAAACTCCACTGCATTTAGGCATGGCTCAACAAAGCCAAAACAAGCATGATTTAGCTCCGCCCATTTTTTCATAATCCACTGGCTGTTAGATTCTGCTAAGTAAAACGCTCTAAACGACACCGTAGGCGTGGTATATTCACAAACTAGGGTCTCGTTGCCTGCCGCGCTTATTTTCTTGCTAATTGTAAAAAATAGCACTTGTTCGGTGTATTTTCCGTATGGGTCTCGCTTGGCCTGTGCGTGTTCTATTTTGAGCTTATCGTTAGGGTTGACCATTTCAACATTGCATGACTTAACACAGCAATACCGCGCTGCTATATCGTTTTCATGGCCATTCTTACATTTTTTATATGCCCATCGGTGTTCACATCTTTCTATTTCGCCACGGGTTAGCGTTGAAATTACAAAACCATTGCACCTACGGCCATAATGCGCTGGCGTGTAAATTGGGTTATTGTTTTCGTCAAAATCAAAAAGTATTTTATTGCCTGCAAGGTCTAGCAAGTCGCCTTCTTCGTCAATCTGTTGACCATCTTCTAGCTTACGCAATGAAAAGCTATTTACACAATGACAAGCAGGGCAGCGTACATCTATTTTCTCGCTTGTGCTTTGTCTAGTGGTTTGTATCGTTGGCTCAAAAATATCAAAGTGTAATTCATGTCTTGCGATATTGTCGGCATAATCAAGCACTAAACAATCGTGTTTACCATCACATAATCTCAAGCCGCGCCCGATAATTTGTTGAAACAATGACTCGCTTTCTGTTGCTCTTAATACCGCGATTGCGTCAACATGGGGCGCGTCAAAGCCTGTTGTTAGTGTGCCAACGCTCACAATATACTTAAATCGCTGTTGCTTAAAATCATCAATAAGCTGCTCGCGTGTGTCTTTATCCATATTTACATCACCACCTAGCATCATGCTGTTGTCAGGTGGAAGTGATTCCATAATCTCTTGTGCGTGTCGCACAGTTGATGCAAAAAGCATCACTCCGTTGCGGTCATGCGTTTTCGCTATTACATCTTGCACAATGGTAGCTGTTAATCGTCCGTGATTTTCAAAAACGCTAGACACTTGTTTAGCGTCAAAGTTACCCATCTTATTAATGGTTAGGCTTTGTGTATCGTAACAATCATCTATTGCTTCGGTGTGCGCTTCGGTTAAAAATCCCATGCTGATTAGTTCACGAGTTTTAATCGAGTACAGCAATGCGGCAAAGTAAGGGTTAATAGCCTCCTCCTCTGCCAGTGCTTTGTTTGTGACTAGGTTTTGATGATAGATATAACCTGTGTTCATGCGGTAGGGTGTGGCGGTCATGCCAATAACTCTAATGCGTTCGTTTCTTGTTTTTATTCTGTCAATAATGTCTTTAATTGTTGGCGTTATCATGTGACATTCATCAATAACGATTAATCCGAACTTATCGCCAAAACGCTCAATGCTGTTTAATACTGTTTTGGGTGTACCATAAACTACATCATGTTTTGTGCATTTACTGTTTGCGCTTGCGCTAAAAATAGATGCTTGTGATCCTGTGGACACATATTTAGAGTAATTCTGTTCGGTGAGTTCAAGTGAGGGCTGCAATATCAATACTTTCTTTTGTGCATTCTCAATAAACCATTTTGCTATGGCGGCAGCTATGTGACTTTTTCCAGCTCCAGTTGATAAATACAAAAGTCCAGGTGCTACGCTTTTCTTCATCCATGAGATAGCAGCGTTAACGGCATCTTCTTGATAGCTTCTAAGTTTCATACTACATCCCTGTTTTGGTAATACTTAAATTCTACTTCATACTTTTTTCTGGCATTTACCGCATCTTCAAAAGAATCATAACGACCAATATCTATTCTTTTTCCGCTACAATCAACAGCCCTTGCTTGCCATTTATTTGCTGCTTTATGCCAGTTGACTCCGACAACTCCTGTTTTATTTGATTTTTGAATAGGTAGGTTTTTCTGATTATCAAACCTGTTTGATGCTCTAAGATTTTCCCATTTATTATTTGTGCCATCATGGTCTAAATGGTCTACTTCGTCAGGAGGATTTTCTCCCATAAATAAAAAAGCGAGTCTGTGCGCTTTGTATGATTTACCATTTATTTTTATTGCAATATAGTTTGTTTTTGATTTATTAGAGCTAACAATTGAACCAGCTTGCATCCCTGCATATAGCGCATTAAATACACTAACGCTCCTTCCTTTTCCGTGCCTTTTTCTCCATGTGAAAATCCCACTAATGGGGTCATAATTTAAGATTGATTGTGTAAAAGAAATACTAAGATTTGTTTTCAATTGATACCTCCAGTCAAAGGTTAGTCGAAATGAAATGCAGCAAACGTTGACTAAACGCTGTTCGGATGGCCGTCCTAGCTGCATGAATATTATAACATATATCTGTAAAAATATGTTATTTATCACCCCAACTTCCAATAGCTTGTTGGCTTGCCTTGATATTTTGTAAGGTCAGCATTGGGTAATAAGTCTTTGATTGCTTTAGCGTAGCTTATCGCGCCTTGTCGTGTGATTTGGCTAAACTTGCGCCCGTTAATAACTGACGTTTTGTTATCTGCAATCTTGGCCAGTGCTTCTATTATCTCTACTTTACGCGCTTGTGCATTTTCTATTGCTTCGCTTACTTGGTCATACTCTGCTAACAATGCAACGGCTTCGGGTGTGCTAATCTCAGGCGTTAAAGATTCAAGGTGGGCAGGATTGTTTAACTCTGATAAATACAATTCATAAAAAGCGCGTAACTTAGGCAGTGCATCGTTAAACCATGAGTTATCAAAAAATACCATCTCTACAGAGTCAACGTGTCGATTCCATTGGTAAAAATGAGCTTTTCTTGTACCTGTACAAGCCATTTCTAATTGCAATTGTGCGTAGTAGTGTTTTTGATGATAAATGCTTTTAAACTCAGGTATTAAATCGTTGCGCTTCGAGTAAGGGCATTTAATCTCAAGCACCATCAATTCGCCATTGTCTGACTCAATCAAGCCATCGGGGGACGCACCGAGCCAGTCATGCTCAGGATGTACGCTAAAGCCGCACTCATTAACTAAGTTACCTGTTTTTGTGGTGTAAGCTAATTGTGCAATGGGTTCATTAAGCGAGCCGTACTCTGTTGCAATGTTGCCCGTAAATTCAGATTCTACGTTGTGATAATCACGCACCATTCTACGCAAGGCTTGCTCAGGACTCATAAAAGGATTAAGGCCAAGTATCGCACCTGATATAGAGCCAGTTACGCGGCCTTTGCGCTGTTCGTGCCATTCTGTGCTACGTTGTGCGGCTATTATTGTGGGTAAGTTTGACATTGTCATGCTCCTATGCGCCCACATTGTAGGCGCGTTTAAGGGGTTTAGTGGGTTAATCAGTTATGCGCGTTTTTTTGAAAAGTTTTTTACCTAACTTAATGAATGCCGAAGCAAAACCGCTAGACTCCCAGTCTCCTCTAACTGTAATCTCTATCGTTTCTAAGTCGTTAAATTCTTGTTTTTCGCCATTTATTTTAATATCGCAAGAAAACGGAATACTACCTATTTTAAGAGTGGTATATCCGCCATGGCCTGAATCTCCACCTTGCATTCCATTTGTCATATATTCAAGTTCTATATGCTCAGCCATCAAAGATTCTGCAACAATATGCAATTCAGGAAGATGCGGCACATCTCCTCGGCATTTTTTACCAAGTACTTTAATAATGGCTTTTTGTGCGTCTGCTGCCATTGCTAAGTGCGGGTCTTTTTCTTCGCATAAGCCTATGCAATATGTTTCAAGTGCGGCTTCAATTGTTTCTAATTGGTCTTCTGTTAAACTTAACTTAATCATTTTAATACTCTCTTTTAAAAGGCGCATTAACGCGCCTTGTGGTGTGGTTAATGGGTTAGATTAAAACGGTATTTCATCGCTATCATCTTGCGCTTGGTAGGCGTTAGATTTTGCTTGATTGTGTGCGTTTTGTGGTGGTGTAGGGCGTGTTGGTGCTTGAGTTTGCGCTTGCGGTGCTTGTTGCTTTGTGGGTGCTACTGCGCTAATCCAGTTGCCTGTTTTGCCGTTCATATCCCATATTTTGACTTTGATTGCCATTGCTTTACCGACAAGTGCAGTCATTAAGTCCATATCTTCGGGTGCTTCTTTGAGCTTTGCAAGTTTACCGCCTGCGTTAGCGTCAATCGCTGCAAGCATACGCTTGGCATTGTCGCCCTGTTTAGCGTTAAACACTTTTACTTTTTGAAAAATCACACGGTTAGCAAACTCAGCAGGGCGCATAACACGCCATTTTAAGTTGATGTAGCTTTCACCATCATACTCTGACCATTTAGCCTCCTCAATCGCACCAACTAGGGCGGTATTGTCGGGGATTGGTTTAATATCACCGCCACCTGACTCGAAAGTTGTTGTTAATTCTACGGCAGAGCCGTCTTGTGTTTGCCAAAAACTCATAATAATCTCCGATGCGCTTAATGCGCGGTTGTTGTAAAAAATAAAGGGTTATTGTTGGCTGTAAAAAGGGATTAAAGGCAACAAAGGATTTTCACCCTTGTTTACTTCAATCTCATCGGGGAGGTTGTAACGGTTTTTAGCGTCAATATAGCCAATAGTACCGTCACTGCTAGTAATCAGGACACGCTCGCCAGTATTGGTTACGCGCCCGAATTTGGTTGTTTGTCCTTTCTTGTTTTCTTCATTACCGCTCACAAAATCACGGGCTTTTAAGTACGCAACAACATCGCTAGAGCTTACATAAATAGCGCGTGAGCGTTCGTGCATATCCAAAGAGTAGGCAACATACTCGCCACCTTCGGGTCGATTTTTCATTTTAACCACGCCTGTGTGTGCCAAAAATACAACAGTAATTCCTTTTTTGCGTAGATGTTCACAAGCAGCGCGTAGTTTTGCGTGAATACCTGCAACCACTAAATAACCTTTGTTATATCCGCCTGCCGCTTCGCCAATGTTGCTTGCGCCTTTTTCGTCAAACTCAATGACTTCTTGCTCAAACAAGATGTTAAGTGCGGTAACTGTATCAATAACCACTGTTTTAAACTCATGGTCTTGAGTCACCAATTCGCGTAATTGCTCAAGCAAGACATCGCTTGTTTTGATGTTGCGCTTGGCATTTGGGATTGGCAATTGTGGGAAAAATGCAGGTTGTAAATCATCTGATACTGTTTCAAAAACGCTAGTCGCGTTCTCGGCTTGTATAAAGATGGGGTTAGGAAATAGGCCAGCTAGTGAGCTTTTACCGCTACCTGCAAAGCCGACAATCGTTACAACTGGTGCTTGCGGTGTGGCTTTTTTGACTTGTTCTAAAAATGACATTTTGTGAAACTCCATTGGATTTTTGGGTTATCAAGTGAGCCATTGGCCGCCTTGATGAGTAGTAATATAAGCCCTATTTTTGGCTTTGTATATAGTAAAATGCGTATAAGATGAAAAAAAATACAAGCAAGCTGCAAATACTTGCTATATTATAAGGCAATACAAAACAAACAGCGAGGCCAAACAATGAGACTTTTAACCATTCCTGAGATTAGCGCACGATTGCAAGACAGACGATTAGATGTTGTTGCAAATGCCACTGGCTTGTCTAGTCGAACCGTTTTTACTTTTAAAGCTGGCAATGCCAAGGGTGCAAACATCACGACAATTGAAAAGCTATCCGCATATCTTTTAAAAGATTGCGATTGTGAAAAGGACAATAACAATGATTAGCGAATTATACGACTATATAGATGCAGGCTTTAAAGTGTTTGGCTTGCATGGCTCAAGCGGTGGCCTGTGTAATTGTGGTGATGTTGAGTGTAAAGCTATTTTAAAGCATCCCATTATGAGCAACTGGCAAAACGTGCCTGTGTGGTCGGATGAGCAAATAGAATGTTTTAGTGAGATGGGGCATTTTGACAGCGGTTTTGGCGTGATTGTGCGTGATTATCTTATTATTGATGTTGACGCGCGAAATGGTGGCGTTAAGTCTTTTAAGCAGTTATGTAAAGATGTGCCTGCCATTTTAGATTGCAAATTTATCGTTAATACGGGCAGCGGTGGCGGTAGCCAGCACCATTATTTTAAACTGAGTGATGATGACAAAACTAAGTCACTCATGCAAAACAATGACAAATACAAAGGCATTGATTTTAAGTCAAGCGGGTTTGTTGTCGGCTCAGGTTCTTTGCACGCTAGCGGCTCAAATTATGAAACGTGCAAAGGCTATCCGCAGGACGTAGGGTTTGCACCTGTTGAGCTGATAACTTTACTCACTCGGCAAGCGTCTTTTCGTGTCAGTAATCAAGGCATGGATTTGGACATAGACGAACATCACATTGCAGCCTTGTTAAGCCATTGTAACCCTGATTGCGAATATTCCCAATGGGTTAGCATAGGTATGGCAGTACATCACTGTTTAAGCGCAAGCGGCTTTGATTTATGGGATGAATGGAGCGCAACGGGGGCAAAGTATGGCGGCTCTGGTGTACTGCAAAGACACTGGCACTCATTCGGCAAAACATCAACTCCTGTCGGCTATGGCACGTTGCTGCATTATGCGAAAGAAGGCGGTTATTGCGAGCCTATAACGTTTGTTTACGATGGCAGTTTGGGCGATGTTGATGAATCTAATATCGTCAATAATGATTCTGTTGTTGGTAATGTTGACAGTGTAAAGAATGTTAAGCACTTGCTTGATGAACCTGTAGACGTGCGGCGGCCTCCTGATTTTGTAGGCGATTTAACCCAATGGATAAATGACCAGTGCTTATATCCGCGTGAGAATCTGGCGGTAGCGGCGGCATTGTGCGCGGTGTCTAGCTTGGCAGGTATGCGTTATGTTGATGGTCTAGATAACATGAGCGCGAATATCATCGCGTTTGGTGTGGCAGGTAGCGGCACTGGTAAAGAACAAATACTCCAGTCTTATTTATCAATCATCAAAGCGGCAGGCGTTCAAAGCGCGTTACATGGTGGCTTTAAGTCAGAGCAAGAGGTCATGCGTAATCTGATACGGCATCAAGCCGCGTTTTATTGCGTTGATGAGCTTGGTATCACGTTAAATAAGCTGCAAAACGCATCTAAAAAAGGTGGTGCATCTTATCTTGAGGGTATTGTCGGTTTAGTGATGAGTGTTTATTCAAAAGCTAATGGCTATTTGCCCATCACGGGTGACCTAAAGGACGACATTAAGCAAAAATTGACGCTTGAGTATGCACAGATTGACAAAAAACTAGAGAAACTTGCACAGGACAGCAGCACAGATACCATGCGCGAGCGTTTAGAGACTGCAAAAGAACAAATAATCCAAGCGATTAAAAGCGTTGATGATGGCCTAGAAAATCCATATTTGACGGTATTGGGTTTTACCACGCCTGTCACATTTAACGACTTGATGACATTCGAGCAGGCTACAAACGGATTTATGGCGCGAGCGATGATTTTTAGCGATTTAGAGACTAACCCAAAACGCAAAACTCGCTTTATTAAAAAGCCGATGACAGATGGCATGGCCAATACTTTGCGTAATTTATATGCACATGGTCACTATGACGCTTTAGAGAGCGCAGGAGCGCGTATTCAACATATCGGGGATAAGTCCACCATTCCAACAGATAACGCGGCTATGGAGCTTTTAAACGAGGTTTACGAGCGTTTTTATGCGTTAGCAGAGCGACACAAGGCGACAACAGGGCTAGAGGCCATAGCGCGGCGCGGTTATGAGTTAGCCAGTAAGGTTAGCCTTATCTGTGCGTTACCAAGCGGCCTACGCACTGCTAGCCATGTTTGCTACGGTTACGCTTTAGCGATGCAGGACGTTGAGCGTAAAATCAAACTAGCGTACAGCACCGAAAACAAAGAGTCTAGCGATGGTTTAGCGGCTAAGGTGTTGTCCATTGTTGACAAAGAGCATGGCGAGACTCTTGGCGTTATCTGCAATCGTTTGAGAAGTACGCCAAAAACTCAAGTTGAGGCGTTACTGGTGCAGATGATTGACAAACAAATGATTAGAGCGGAGGAGCAAATTAAGCCTAGCACCAAGCAAAAATACTTGCGGTATTTTGCGGTGTAGGGTATCAGCAAGTATTGATACGTTTGGTTTTGTGCTATAATTTGATTGTCTGCTAGTGTGACAACGAAAAGACAAAACCAAACAACAGAAAAAAGCTAATTGTTCTTATCGGTAGGGTTTGTTGTTTGCCCTTTGTCACCCGATTAAACAGTTGGCTTTTTTCTTTTCCGAGATTTGAAAAGATGAATGCTTTAACCGCTGCTAATGTAACCATGACAAGTATTGAGCTTGTCGATTTTATTAACTCACAACGTAAAGAGGGCGATGCTGAATTAAGACACGACAGCTTTATGGTAAAAGTACCAAAGGTGTTAGGTGTTGACGCTCCAAAATTTTTTGGAACGCAAAACTATGGCAACAACAATACGCGCAATATTTACACACTTCCAAAGCGTGAATCTTGCTTAATGGCAATGTCTTATAGTTACGAATTGCAAGCAAAAGTCTTTGACCGCATGACAGAATTAGAAAAATGTGCTGCCATTCGTTTAAATAACAGCGAGTTTTTGCGTGTTGTTTCTGTGTTTAAAAGCGCGAAATCACTAGGTTTGCAAATGAAAATGACAGAAGATGAGTCAATTTTGTTTGCAAATAAGACAGCACACGAATTGACAGGCTTTAATGTCATTAAGCAATTAAATGTTGAGTTCTTAAATAAACCTGTTATAAATCAACATCTAAACGAAATTGACAACACATTAAAAAATCGTATTTTATCTGTTATTGAAAGAAATAACGGTATTACATTAGGTGTGTTGTGTAATCGTTTAAGACAATTTAAGAAGTCTGAGGTTAAGACACAACTTGATGAGCTGATAATGGGTAACAGTATTAGATTTGAAATTCATCACAAGCCAACTACTAAGGTTAAATACTTGCGGTATTTTGCCATGTGACCTGTGGATAACTTTTTAGACTAAAGGCCAGTAATGGCCTTTTTTTGTTTTTGCTGTTTATTTTTTGAGCTATTTTTGCGTTGTTTAGGCGCATGATAGTGCATGATAGTAGCAAGATAGTAGCGTATTTTTGTTAAAATACATATTAAAAACAATAACTTATAAAGCAAAATAGCATAATAGCAAGATAGTATATATATAGATATATATACATACATAAAAACACACCATCTTTAGATGATTAAAAAATGTACAAATACAATAAAATACAACTGTATATACATCTGTATTTATATATACACTTTTATATACTATATAGACTACTATGCTATTATGCTATTATGCTTATATAAGTATTGGTATATATAGGTTTCATAATAGTAGAGTCTTACTATTATGTACTATTATGCTCTAATCTATAGAATTCTATAAATGGCCTAAATTGACAGCAGGCGATGATGGCAGGCTTAGGTATTGGTGTATAACTCGGTAGTTAGACACCTAACGCAGGTGTATAACACATCCACAAAAACACAAGTGATTGATATATAATGGTAAAATATATCAATCACACCTTTACAAACTCAGGGATGATTTTATTTTGTACACATTGCTTTTTCTATGCTTGTTTGGTCTATTATTGATTGGATTAGTAGTGTTTTGGGACAGGTGGCCGCGATGACAGTTGATGATGCTATTTTTAATTTAGAAACATACGGTCGTCACATGAGCAATCGGTTTATTGCTATCAACCATGACCGATTCTATGAATTGCTGTTAAAAACATCTGTCATTGTTTTAGAAGATGCGGGTATGATTGAGCGTGACCCCGACCCGAAATGGTCGCAATGTAATGTAAGAATAATTAACAAGCCAGTTCCGAGAGTCGATTATACAAAGGGGTTGTGATATGAAACTATTACTAGAGCGAGAACCATCAACAGCCAATTTTACGCGCGGACGGCTTTACTTGCTTAATCCGAAGATTAAAACAAGTGACGCTAAAATGTTTATCTGTCACACGCTAGAAGATGTGCAGCGTGATGTTAAGATTGCAGGCAAGACGGCTATCGGTTGGGGAATGTATAAACTCATCGTCAGTATGTCGAATCGGTTTAAAAAACGATTACCCTTGTTATTAGACGTGCCAAACTTCGCAGGAGTTCGTATTCACGGCGGTAACGATGAAACAGATACAGAAGGGTGTATTTTAGTAGGCACGCGAAAAACGGCTACTGGTATTGCTGGATGCGCCCCAATGGTCGAGGCCATTATTGGATTGATTGATAAAGCCGAAGGAATTTGCACAATAGAAATACGATAACAACCTCGCAGAACATGGAAGCGCACCTTTTAGCCCTGATTCCCGTCGGGGCTTTTTTTATTTAAAGTTGGCCTGAATTGACAGCAATGTGATATAATTACCGTGTCGAATGAGTAGCGTAGAGGCGAGGCATTTGGCATAATTAAACACACGAAAAAGCCGTTTTGTCTTGCTAGTTGGGTTTTGTGTTTAGACCCTCCTCTACCTAGCATTTGATGAGATGGCTTTTTCGTTTCTGAGATTTGAGAAATGAGTAAATTAACTGTTGTTGCAAAAAGTATGTCTAGCCTAGAGATTGCAGAGTTGACAGGCAAAGAACATAAACACGTCATGTTTGATATTCGCAAAATGTTGGAAGATTTAAATGTTTTGGCGGACGGTTTTACGGCCACGAGAAAAGTACGCGGTAAGGAATATGATGTGTTTAACCTGCCAAAACGTGAAACGATTATTTTGGTATCAGGTTATAGCGTGGCGATGCGTGCGGCTATTATTGACCGTTGGCAGGAGCTAGAATCTCAAGAGTTGCTAGAAAGTGAACGCAAAACATCACGCCAACAAGCACGACTCGAAGCACCGTTAATGACTAAGTCATTGCAGGACGCAAGAGCAAGACAAGGAAAAGAATCACCGCCTCATGTTTTTAGTAATGACTACGATATGATTTATCGTATTGTTTTGGGATTGCCTGCTAAAAAGTACAAAGTCGAGCAAGGCATTGACGATAAAACAAACCTACGCGATGTTTTAACGCTTGAACAAATTAAAGCGGTAGAAGCATTGCAGAGATTAAACCAGTCAATGCACGAGCTTGATTATGACTTTGATGCACGCAAGGAAAAATTACATCAAGTTTTCATGCGTAACCATGCACAGTCTATGATTGAAGAAATCACACGCGATAACGCTTAACTAACAATAACCCTCTCTAGGATGGGGAGGGCTTTTTTATTGCCATAATTTTAACTTGTGCTATATTGTTTCAAACATAGGAGCGCGTGTTATGAATAGATTAAAAGAGCCTTCAAGTTATGCGGGTCTTGCACTGATATTTAATGGCATATCGGATTGCATGACTGGCAATTATCAGAGCGGAGTACCTAGTATTATTTTAGGTCTTGTTGCTGTTTTGAAGAAAGAAAACGGTGCGAAATAACATGGCCGATACATCCCAACATTTAGAACATGGGTTGAGTATGGCTGCTATCAAAACATCGCCACCGATTATCGTCACAGGAATGACATTCGCAGGAATACAAGTGCAAGATTGGCTGGTCATGGCAACAATACTATATACGGTTATACAGATTATTATTGCATTGCCTAAGTTGAAACAGTCATTTAACGAGTGGCGCAAGAAATGAAAGCCCTAAAACTGTTTTTACAACTATGCTTAATATCAGGTATTTGTGTGATAATCAGTTTTAGTGGTTGGATTCTTTACTTTGTTTGGTGGATTGTTAAGGGGATGAGATGAGCGGCTTAAAAGTTGAATATAAAAATATCAAAGAGTTAATCCCTTACTGCAACAACTCAAGAACGCACAGTGACGAGCAAGTTTTACAGATCGCATCAAGCATAAAAGAGTTTGGTTTTACGAATCCAGTGCTGATTGATGGTCAAGGCGGAATCATTGCAGGTCATGGTCGTATCATGGCCGCGCAAAAGCTGAAAATGGATGAAGTGCCGACAATTACGCTAAGTGATTTAAGCGAGGCACAGAAGAAGGCTTACATTATTGCGGATAACAAACTAGCTCTTAATTCGGGATGGGATGACGAGTTGCTTAAAATAGAACTTGAGCAGTTAAAAGAGCTGGATTTTGATTTGGGCTTGATAGGCTTTGATGGCACAGAACTTGCCAATATGTTTTTAGATGGTACTGATTTGGTCGAAGATAGCAAAACCAAAGAAATTGATACCGATGACTTTGAAATGAGTTGTATTTGTCCTAAATGCGGGTTTGAGTTTGATGACAAATAAACATTCTTGCGCTTGGAATTTATCAGACTTAAAAACAGTCCAGAGCAACGGTGTAAAAGTCATGTCTACGTTTGCCTGCGGTGGTGGTTCAAGCATGGGGTACAAGTTGGCAGGCTGTACAATTGTCGCGGCAAATGACATAGACCCTGAGATGGCGTGGCACTACAAAAAGAACTTAAACCCGACACTGTATTTTCTTTGTCCGATTGGGGATTTACTGACTAAAGAACTACCGCTTGAACTTTACAATTTAGACATTCTGGACGGTTCGCCACCTTGCAGCACGTTTAGCATGGCTGGAAGCCGAGAGAAGGCATGGGGCGTAGAGAAACATTTTAGAGAGGGGCAGGCCAAGCAGGTGCTGTCTGATTTGTTTTTTGACTACCTAGACCTAGTAGATAGGCTCAGGCCGAAAGTAGCCATCGCTGAGAATGTAAAGGGCATGCTTATCGGCAACGCCAAAGGCTATACCAAAATGGTGATGGCGCGATTCAAAGAGATAGGCTATAGGCCGCAATTGTTTTTGCTTAATAGTGCTGATTGTGGAGTCCCTCAAAAAAGAGAGCGTGTTTTTTTCGTTGCGGTTAGAAATGATATTGATGTTCCGCCGTTGAAGATGGCGCCGACGCACAGATGGATTAGCGCGGGCGAGGCGACAAGGGATGTGCAGGTTTTGACTGCGGCTGAAGTGGTAGACACGAAGCCAGCGCAAATGGATTTGAAGTGGTGGCACAAGACCAAAAAAGGCGACGGCTCAGGGTACGCGACAGCTACGGTGAAAGAGACAGGCAAGCGGACTGGATTTAACACAATCAGACTGGACGACAGTTTGCCCGCAAACACTCTGACAGCTGGCGACTCTATGCGGCACTGGGATGAGTGTAGAAAGCTAACGCTACGCGAGTGGAAGCGCCTCGGCTCTTTCCCAGACGACTACAAAGCCAAAACAGACAAGATTGGCAAATACATGATCGGCATGAGTGTACCACCTAAGATGACAGAACAGGTTGCAAGGGCGGTCTGTGAGCAGTGGCTAAATGTAAATTACAGTGAGCTATCTAATGATAACCAAGCCCAAAATCCAAATTGATTTAAAGCAGGTTGAATCATTGGCGGCTAATGGTTTGACGCAAGAACAGATTGCCTGTGCTTTGGGTATTAGCGAAACAACATTACACCAAAGAAAAAGAGATTCCGCAGATTTCGCAGCCGCTATTAAAAGAGGAAAAGCCAAAGGCATTGCATTAGTGACTAATAAACTAATGGAATCAATCAAAGGTGGCAACATGACTGGCATGATTTTTTTCTTAAAGACGCAAGCGGGTTGGAAAGAGACAAACGTGCAAGAACACACAGGCGCGAATGGCGAAGCTATTCAGCACGCTGTCAGTATCAAGATAGAGTTTGATGATGAGTGAGCTTGTCGCCAAGTTC
>ERZ869925.1051-NODE-1051-length-14388-cov-3.703133_pt1 | contig 14388 bp, 6 predicted proteins | sample MGYA00579311_ERZ869925 | MGnify/ENA primary metagenome ERZ869925 (study PRJEB32216, sample SAMN09231817) | wastewater metagenome | place: USA: Maryland | collected 2016-07-30 | study: EMG produced TPA metagenomics assembly of the PRJNA472060 data set (Reclaimed...
ATTATTTGTATTCAATTACATTTGGTCTTTCTATTAATTCTTCGACTTTTTTTTGTTTTACTTCATCCTCCCATCGACGTTGGTTTAGCCAAGTTGTTGGATGTGGGACACTATCTTTTTTCAGCCAGTCTTTGTAGAAGTGTTTATTTTTTACTTGCTCTAGAATTGCTTGTAAACATTTTTCCTTTTCTTCAGTGGTTAGTTTTACCCAAGAGTCGTGGGCTTTGCCTTTTCCTGTTTTTTCAGGATAGTCTGTCCAAAACCTTTCAAACGATTCCTCGTACTTGAATGGTTTTTTTTCTTTGGTTGTTTTAGAAGTAACTATACTTACTTTATTATTATAACTATTATTATAACTATTATCCTTATTGTCTGAACTAAGTTCACCCCTTTGCTCTGAACTTTGTTCCCTTTTGGGAACTTTGTTCACCCCCTCTGAACTTTGTTCACCCCTATGTACTTCTCGCATTTTTAGGCGTTCTAGTACTACTGAGTCGTACCATATTTGTGTTGTTTTTAGCCATCCTGTGTCTTCTTTTCTGTCAATAATTCCTTTCTCTATAAGTTTTTTTATAATTTTAATCACAGCTCTGTCTGTCATCCCCATAAAGTCAGCGATGTTTTTTTTGCTTGCGTAACACCATCCTACCCCTGTTGGATTATTTGATAGAGAGTAAACCGTGTCGGCTACACAATATTCATTGCAAGATAAATCTAGGTCTATCCTGATTTTATGAATAATGGTTGTATACTTTGTAGTTTTTTCCATATTCTGTTATAATTTAATTACTAGATTATTAATTCACCCACCTTTTCCATAGGTGGGTTTTGCTTTTCATTTAACTAATCTTCTTGACCTGCCCCCGATAAGAAGCAGGTCAAGAAGTATCGGGTCGCCTTACTCGGCTTTCTTTAGTTAATCATTTTTTTAGGGTAGTGTCAAAGTGGACAACTTGTGCAAAAGCAAAATGACCCACCTTGTTCAGCGAGTCATTTCTGGCTGTCGTCATACCCCAGTCTCTCCGTGTATATTTCGCACAGAAACCAAGTTAAGCGATGCTTTGTTCTAGTATATACGAAAACAAAACGCATTTATGACGATGCGTTCTGTTTCTAAAATTAAAATGGTGACAATATACAATATGAAAAATATACTTACACTGCCCTCAACTGGAGAGTAAAACAGTTGGGGCTAATTCCGAGTTTAGCAGGTTCTCATTTTTTTGTCTAATCTCTTCCTGTAGTCTCACGTGATCGTCGTAGCACTTTTCAAGGTATTGGATAATGTGCAACTCGTTTCCTTTGTTGTACAATTCAATCATTGTTTCGTAGAAATGTGGTGGAGTATGCACTGTGTCTACTTTCATTGCTTGGATGTCTTTCACTCTTTCCATTCCATACTTTTCCACCATTTTAATCGTGTACTCCATTCCCATTTTTTGTTGGTGATTTCTGTTTCCGTTGCAATACCTGCCACATTGTCCGTGGATGTTTTGGGGGTGGTAGCGAAGAATAATTCCACAGGTTGAAGATGGAAACCAATGCCCTGCTTGGAAGTCCCTCCCCTCGGCAACTCTTCCACAAGTTATACATTTTCCTTTTCTCGTTTCTCCTGGGAAACTATCTCGGATCTTAATCCAATCGTGGCATTTTTCTTTCAGAATGTTTGGAAGTTTTTTCTTCTCTTTTTCCTGACGTTTCTTTTTAATTTTTTCTAACTTACGGAGTTTTTTAGCATGTCGCTGCTCTCGTAGTTTTTCTCTGAGTCTTGCTCTTCTTATTTGTTCCTTTTCAATTTTTTCTTTGTAACTCAATGTACGGAATGTTCCACTTTTCATGAATGTTTTTTATTTCTAATAAATAAGGAGGGTAGATTGCTCTTCCCTCCTCGTTTTCCGAAGTCGGTGGAATAGTCACTTCTTCGGAGGTGGACGTGGGTGCAAATGCAGCTCCGTTTGATATGATTCTTGGCAGGTCAGGTGAACGAGTTCACGCTCCCTTGGAGATCCGGGAATCTTCCGGAGGTCAGCGTTGCCGACGGACACAGGGCTTTTGCATAGTGGACACATTGCTTGGTCTCCTTTGATTTCCCCACCTTTAGTTAATCTGGTATTTACTTTTTTGTCAAGCGATATACACTTAACTTATCCACTTAATAGGAGGAAGTTATGCGAATCCGTTGTAGCAATCCTGAGTGTAGGTGTGTAGTCGAAACAAATGAGGGTTTCATCCGCCATTGTGATCGGATCTTCTGCTCCGTGGCGTGTGTGAACACCTACATAACTCAGGTGCAACGCTTTGCCCTGACGACTACAACTTTTCTCGAGGGAAAGCCTTTAAACTATAAACCAAAAAAGTGGTGGGAGAGGTAACCCCTCTCCTTTTTTCTTGACAACTTTTTTGTTTAAGTTACACTATCCTTACAACTAAAGTCCCTGTAAATATCCCCTCAAAAGGAAACATCAATGCTCATACTTTAGTTGATACTGCGGTTTAGACTAACGGTAAGTCGTCAGTTTCATAAGCTGAAAACACAGGTTCAACTCCTGTTTCCGCAACACAAAAGCCCTCGGTGTGAGTCTAGTCTTTTTTTACTCCTGTTATGTATGTCAGAAATTCTTTTATTGCTGCGCTTGGGTTTATAAGCGTTTTGTCTTCCATTTCTAATACTGGGAAAGTCATTGGATTTCCTTGTGCCTCTAACTTTTCTTTTATTTGCATAACTTTCACTAGGTCGTTGGTTACGTTTGTAATCACGATCTTGTTTCCTAGTTGCATTTGGTCGAGAATCATTTTTATTTCTTCACACGCCGAACAATTATTTTTGGTATACAATTTCATAATTTGAGTATAGCAAAAACTGGCGTGACCACAAGTAGGTACACCGCCAGTTGAAGCAGTATTTTATAAAGTGTTTCCATTGAGGGAGCGAATGAATCCATAGATATACATCCCTACCGAAACTAAGGTCGTAATCGCTGTTATGACCTCAAGGGCTTTAGACTCGTCTATCTTGTATCCAAATGCACCTGCAAGAAGAATGCCTGCTGGTAGAATGGCTATAAGAATAGCTTTTACACGAAGCGAGATTTGGTCTGGGTCTTGGCTTGATTGCAGGGCGTATGGAATGTCTGAGGCTGAGTTTACTTGTTGTACTTTCTTTCGAAGAATGTTCAGTTGGTTTTTCAATTCGGCTATTGTTTTTGCTCCTACTTGCGTTCCTTTTAGGAAGTTCACTTCGCTTATGTATTTCTGCATGTACTTGAATTGAAACTTGTACACGGCTTCCTTGGTCTTGTCTCCATAGTAGCCTGTCAGAAATTCATCCGAGGTTAGGAATCCTAGAAGACGCAAGGCGATTTGCAGTTGGCGTACGTCGTCTGATTTTTGTTCGTATCGCACTAGCCCTATGTTGAAATTAAAGTCGGTTACTTTCGGAAGGACTGGAATGGTGATTGGAGCTTCGGACACTTTTCCAATGAAGAAATAAGCTGTTGATTGAGGTGGGTAGTCTTGCGTTGAAAAATAACTTCTTCCGTCTTTGCTCCACAGTTCTCCCCATGAGTTCACCACTCTTTTGTCGTTTCCTGTTCCGTAGCCGATTGCAAGCATTGAGTGACCATAGTCTTTAGGATATTTTGGGGGAAGGATTGGGTCTGGGACATTGTAGTTGTGTGATCCGTTTACCGTCCACCAATCTTGCGACAACATAATTGGACATGTTGTTGCTCCATATGTGTAGATTGCTTCCTTCCAGGCTTGTTGGTCTCCTGTCGATACTCCTCCGTAAAGCATTTTACGCTTCGAGGCTATTTCCATGATGTTTTCTGGAATGTCGTTTTTGGCGTATTCTTCTGGTGGGAGGTCGGTTGATTTGTTCCACTCGTCCGAATAAACGTAGCCGTATTTGTTCACTACCTTGAACGGTTGAATGTTGTATGTTCCTTTTGAGATTGGAAGTCCGTCGTCTTGTTTGCACAGAATCCACAGGAAGGCTTCCGAGATTCTTCGATAGGGTTTTCCTTGTTTCATTTCCCAAGTTTCCAGTTGTCGTGCCGCTGCAAAACACGGACAGGCTTGTTGCTGTTTCTGGTTGGCGATGGGAAAACTATATTCGGTCTCGTAGATGTTTGGAATGGCACGTGACCCTGTCGTCCCTGTCGCTTCTTGTAATGTTATGGTGCGTGGATCGATGTAATCCAACGCTCCTGTTGCTGGTATATTTTCCATGTTTTAAGTGTAGCAATATGTGGTTTTGTGTCAATACCTCCTAATTGCTTTTATTTTTTAAGAAGAAGAAAAGCCTTATTTTACTAGACTTTTTTCTTGGCTACTAATTTAGTTATCCACTTTTTTAAGCTTGGTGGATGCTGGATTCCATCCTTTTACATATCTTTCATACCCCATTTCACGAGAAACTTCTTTTACAGCATCTTCACGCACGTTTTTTAGCATGATTGCTTTGTTTTCATCTGAAGCTTTTTCGTATTTCTCAGTTTCAATCACAGCATCTAGTTTTGTCTTCACACGCTTTTGTACACCCGCTAAGTAGGTTTGATAGTCTCGATTACTCAATTCTTTCTTTGCCTCTTTTAGTGGCTTGTAGGTTGAGGCTGTTATCAGGGTTTTCACTCCCTCGTCCTCTAGTCTCGACATTTCGTTTAGCACCGGGTCGTTCATTGCTTGTCCTGCTCGTGATCCGAACAGCCATGTATTCAGTAATGATTTTGACTTTATTTCATTTCCAAAAGAGTCATACCTTGGGGTTAGTTCTTCACGCAATATTGGAAGGTTGGCTTTGAAACTTTCTTCTACGGCATCGGCTGGTCCTAGGGTGTAGTCTTTTTGTCTCTGATATGGGTCTAGAGAGTTTGCAACACTTGTTCGGATAAACGCTGGGATTGAGCGAGCCATTATTTGGTCTATAAAACCTCTTGCAAGTGGGGCTAGTTTTTCGTCTCCTGATTCATTGTATTCGTCTTTGGCAAATTCAAATGTTTGAAAGAGGTGGTTTATCAAAGGAAGTTGTGAGGTTGCTGCAAAAACCGCCTTTCCTGCACCAGTTGCTGTGTCCACCACCATTCCCTCTGGGGTTGTTGAATCTTTTTTTCTCATTTCTTGTCTTGCCTGCATGATGGCTGCAATCGTAATTCCTACTGCTCCAAAATAAACTAGTGACACCCATTTGTCTCCAAGTCGAACACCGTAAAATACCCCGTTGCCAAGTTTTTGCATTTCTCTTTGTTTTGTTGAGGCTTGGATGTAGTCGGGCATGTAGTCATCGTCATCCAACGCTCCTGCTATCGCCAAAGCAATCGTTTGTCCGATTCCGGCTGCAATCAAAGTTCCTGTTGATCTTTCAATAACTTTCGGGTCTGGGTCTGCTTTTTTGGTCTCAGTCCACAAGGTTGCCAAGGCTACTGGTGCAGTTAGTCCTGCGTAATCTAAGGCACTCATAAATACATTGGTTGGTGTTTTAATGAACGGATCTAGGTTAGTTCCAAGGTTCAGATTTGGGAATATGTCGTCAATTATTTCTCTGGCTTTTAGTAGCCCTTGGGTCAAGGCTCGGTCGTTGTTTTGGTAGGTTGCATATTGTGCAGAATATGTCGCTCCCTCTCTTAACATTTCGGCTGTTGCTGATCGTGTCCCTTTCAAGTTGGTCGCCTCTTTGAATAGTTCGGCTGCTTTTTCTTTTACTTGTTGTGGAGTTGCACCTGTTCCAGCTAGGACTTTTCTTGCTGCGATTGTGGTAGTTATGTTTAGGTTTGAGGCAAATGCATACGCTGAGTAAAGAACGTCAGGAGCACCCAAGCCTTGTTTGAAAATTGTGTCCTCATAGAACTTGAAGAATCTGTTTGTTGAATTTCCTTTTTTCTCCCCCAATATCAAAGCCTCGTCTGCTAGACTCATAATTCTTGTAATATCTACACCTGTCTTTTGAAAAATATTGAACGCATCTTTCATGAGTTGGGCTACCAATTCTGGGTTTGATCCACTCTCGTAAATTCTCCCGTTGATAGAATAACTTTTGATTATGTTTTGCTGAATAATTCTTTTGATTTTTTCAGTCAAAGACATTGAGGTGTTCGATACTATGTTCGTCACTATTGAGGGTAGCGAGAATAGGAGGTTTCCTCTTCCTACTGTTCCTGAAAGTTGTGCAAAGAATGGGCTTTGTGATCGTGAAGAAATGTATTGCTCTACGTCTTTTCGGGCTTTTAAATACTCCATAGTTCCGTCGCTATTTGGGTCTCCGTCGTGTTTTATGTTGTTCATTTTCTCCACCAATTTATTGATTTGTGACACCTCATCGACTGTCACTTTGATTCCCAGTTTGGCTCTAACTGCATCCTCAATAAACTTGTCAAATACTTTCTCATTTAATAGTCCTTTCTCGGCTAGTTTTTGAGCTGAACCTATGATGCTTTTTTCTATTGCATCTTTTTGTTCTGGTGTGGATTTCGTATCTTCTTCTAGGTAGGTTTTTAGCCATTTAGTCAACGCCCCTTTTCTTTGGCTTTCTACTGCTTTTTGAAATCTGTTGTTTAGCTCCGTTGCTAACTCTCCATTTTTGAGTGCATCGTTGAACACTAAAACACGCTCTTCTTTCGTCATGCGTATGATGTTTTTCCCTTTCTCTTGTAGTGCTTTTTTTACCGATGCCATTTGGTCAGGCATCAAACAGAATTTTGCCATATATTTTTAGTTTAACACGCTAGTGCGTTTAGGAAAGAGTCCAACTCAAACTCTTTTTCTTTTAATAGTTTTTCTTTGAGGTCTTTGGTAGACTTTTTGCGTTTTGTTTTACGCACCTCGTCTGTCACAAGGTCTTCAATAACCACCGATTTACTTCTCGTAAATAGGGCTTTGAAATTCTTTTTTGCAAGGTCATTTTTGAATGATTGAAGTTGGTTAATAAATTGGTTTGGTGAGTCGATAGTCAAAAGTCCACTGAGCATCGAAATTGATTGTCCTGCTTTTCTTGCCTCTTTTGAGATGTTGTTAATGATGTCGATTTGGTCTTCGGCACGTCCTTGTTGTGTCACTTGGTACAGTGCGTATCTACCCAAAGCTAGGTAGTTTATGTTATCTGGTCCATCCTCTAATCCTTTGGCGATGTTGATTGCTAGTTCTGGGTTTTGTTCGTATAGTGCCGCTGCTTTTGCAAGTTCTTGTCTTATGATTTGTGGAGTGTAAAAACCACCTTTCAAGTCGTCGTCAATTTCTTTGGCAATTCTTTCTATCAAGGTTTCTTTTTTCATTGTTCGTGCTGCATCTCCTTTTATTTTCAAAAGCAACTCCCCCATTCTGTCGTAAGTATCTTTTTCTTGAAACTTTGTTTTGTTTACTTTATTGTATAGGTCTTCCAAAGTAGTTTCTTTACCAAGTGTATTTTTGGGTATTGTTCCATTTTTAACATTGTTAAAGTATTCTTTTGACATGGTCTGGTTAGTAGCAAAATATTTTCCTGTTTCTTTCCATATGTCATCAGCTCTTTTACTTATGGCTTTGTAAAAAGCCTCAAATGTACTGTATTTATCAGCAAGGTCGCGGAACTTTTCATCAAATCGTTGGAATGTTTCGATTGGTGTACGTATACCTTTTGATTCCAATGTTCTAGCAAGTTTCACATATTCTATTCCCCTAGTATTAGTGTTTTTTGTGTATTCGTACCCATTGTCAATTAAAAAGTCAGTTAGTTTTGTTGGGTCTACTAATGTTTGGTCGGAAACTATGCCATTATTTTGTTTTTTAAAAACATCTAGGTCAAATATTTTTGTCCCCTCAGGGATTGTGTGTTCAGTAACATTTCCGAATGTTTTTGCAAATTTTTCACTGTCTGCGAAATATTTTCCATTCACAAGTGTAGTATTCCCAATACCACCACCTTCTCCGCGGTAGACCTTTAAATCATTTTTTAAAGTTGTTGTGTGCTTATCTAACTGTGCTTTCACAAACTCTTCTGCACTCTTGTACTTCCTAGCCTCTTCCATAAGCATGTCTTCTTCTGTTTTTTGTTGGAAAGCCTCTACACGTCCTGCCATTTCTGGTTTTATTTCAACTTCAAACCATGTCACACCTTGTGAGTCTGTTACTAGTTTTGCTTGGAAAGTATTTTTTAGATATTTATCTAAGGTTTCTTGGTAGAATTTGTAGATTGGATTATCAGTGTCTGTTTTACCAGAAATATCAAAGGTTTCTTTCATCGCTTCTGAACTAGCACTATTTTCTCCTCTTAATCTCTCCTCGTGTAATTGTAGAAATATTTTATAACTTCTTTTGGGAGTTGCCTTAAACTTACCATCTCCAAGAATATCTGTTACTATCCATTTATCATTTCCGTGTCCAGAATGGATTATTTCTTCTCCTATCTTAATATTTTCTGGTGTTACTTTTCTATCTGCTAAATCTAACGAAAAGTCAGGGCGAGTGAATGTATCTGTTTGTCCTAATCCCTCTATCTTCATAGCAGTTTCACCTGTAGGGAATTGTAGTTTAGATTTACCGTCTTGTGCTGCTTTCTTTATTTCTTCTCGCACCATTCGGAAGTGAGCTGTTGGATTGCTGTACTGTTGGAGTGGGATTGTACGTTTTTGCCCATCTTCTTTCAGTGTTTGTGCTTTTGCTATTAGTTCTTGACTTGGATTTTGAATCCTTTCTGTCCATCGCCCATCTTGACCTTTAGCAAAAATAAGTGGAATTTTACGTCTTTCATTTTCTGGTGAAGAGTAGTATCTTTCTCCATTAAATTCAAATACACCTCTATTAACAACTTCCTTTTCTAGCATACCTTTCTGGTATAAGTCACTTTGCACTTCAATAACACGTCTAGTTTCCTCACCTTTCATGTCTTCTATACGAGTATGACCAAAGTAGCTGTCTGTTTTACTACCAAAATGAATATTTCCTGCACTGGTTTTTATAGGACTTTCATAAATATGCTCTCTATAACTTTTTACATTTCCTTTTAAATTATATGGAAGGGATATCCTTTCATAACCTGGTCTAAATTCCCCCTTTAGAGTTCCAAATGGCTGTCCGTCTTTCATTGTAATGTCTATATAACCAGAAGATTTTACACTAAGTGGCAATAGTTCAGCTCTTACTTTTTGTTTAAACTCTTCTACATTTATGGTTTCTGATTCACCTTTTAATACGTCAGTTATAATTTCTTTTTCTTTTACTTTTACATCTGGCATTTTCGCAAGGTCTGAGACGAATGTTTTGGACACAGTTTTTCTGTCTCCTAGTCTATTTAATATTTTAGTTGTCAGATGTTCTTGTTGGATTGCCTCGAACACGTCAGCAGTTTGAAAACGTTGTGCAATCATTTTTGCACCGTTGCTTGGGTACACTACCCAGTTTCCACCAAACCCGTCGTCTTCAAATTGTGCCTCTGTAAATTTCTCCAAGGCAAGGGACAGTTCTTTCCCATACACTTTCTCTGCTACTTCCTCGCTCATTTGTGGGTTCACAAGTCTTGCTTTTTCTACCGTGGGGAACTTTATTACTTTGAAATCGTTTGCCGCCATGTCTCGTAGTCCGATCACGAATGCATTCATGTAGTTTTTGTTCAATGCCAAAACTTCCTCCTTTTGTTTAGGAGTTGCATTGCTGTTTTCTAGTTCCGGCTCTAGTATTCTATTTGAGATTTTTTGTATCTCTTTTACTTGGTAGTACCCGTCTGCGTTGGCTACGTTTGCCCACCCGATTGAGTCTGCACCGTCTGTAAATCCGTGACTTGTATTTGCTCCATGTTCTACGTCTGTTTTTATAAGGTATGCAAAACCTGAAGTGTTTTCAGGTAGTCCGATTTCTTCGTTGCCTCTTTCGATCAAGGCTACACGCCCGTTTTGGATTTTCCCCTCTACTTGCAAGGTTCTCACTCCTACTTCTTCTAGGAACGCCTCCCAATCTGTTTTCTTTGCATAGGCTGGGTTGTCCAAAATGTTCATTAGGAAGTTCTTTTCTGCTTGGCTTATTTCTGCACCGTCCACAATTTCTCGTGCCTCTTCTATCGATTCTGGGTTCATTGCAACTACAAAGTCCCCTCGGATAGGCATCATCTCGTTGTTCGGTTTTAGCATTTGTCCTGTCTCGTAATCAAACACCGAGTTGTAATAATCGTTGATTGTTTTTTTACTTTGAACTAGTGACTTCAATGCTTGAATTATTTTATCAAACCATTGTTTGAACGCACTCTTTTCTGTTTTTGTGATGTAATAGTCTTCGAATCTTTCTGCTAGGTATTCTTCTATTTGGATGTTGGTCATGTCCGATGCATAGCCATCTTTTCTCATTTCAATTTTTGCTAGGTCAAACAGGTTCGCTCTTTCTTGTGGGGTCAATATCAAATCTACGAATGCGTGAAAAGCCTCGTGTGGTATCGTTCCGTATTTTGGATTTTCAGTGTATTTAATTAGTCCCTCGAAGTATGACCCCCACGCTGATCCACCTCCTGGGGTTTTGATTTCACTTACTCTTTGCACGGGTACGTACTTCAAGAATGGAATGTTATTGAACGCATTTTCGATGTCCTTTTGAGTTGCAAATCTATTTCTACTTGATGTTTGAAACAGGGTTGATTTTTGTGGTTCAAAATATTGTATTCTTCCTACGATCGAGTTTCTATTCCAATCTCCGTAACTTGAATCGATAAGGAATATCTGGTTTCCGTCCATGTAGAAACGTATTTCTTCTATGTCTCTTCCCTCCATAAATTCTTGGTACTCGTCGGTTCTGAAAATGTAGTCTACCCCATCTTTTGAGATTGTAGTTTCAAATGGGTTTGAGGTTACACTAGTGGCTAGGTTTGTGAACAAATTTTCGTCATTTATGATGTCAACTGTTTCTCCTGACATTTTGTCAAAGGTTGTTGGCTCTATTTTCATATCCAAAAACGAACCCTCTGCCTTGGCTCTTTTTTCCAACTGCTTTTTAGTGACTTTCTTGGTGTCAGTTATCCGATTTACTCGGACAACTCCTTTTCCATTTTTCACTACCTTGGTTGTTTTCTCCTTTCCGACTTGGTTCAGTACACGGTTGGCTTTCTTTGGATTTTTCTCCTTTTGTGCCTTTTCCACGTCTGCCTTGGTTACCTCGGTGTTATTCTTCTTGTATTCCTCTTGCAAGGCTCGTTTTTTGCCCTCAATTCTTGCAATTTCGCCCTGTACACGGGCTTTGGCTGCTCTTTGTGTGTATCTCTGTTCTAAGCCTCTTAACGCCACTTCTTGCCTGTTGTAGTCCCCGTATTCCACCTTGTAGTTTCGCTCCCAATCAGCCTGCATTTCAGCATCATTTTCCATGTCTTTTACCACGTTCGGTGCTGTTGCCTCGTCTTGTTGTAGGGTCTGTTCAGCAAGTGATTTTAGTTGATCCTCTTCCGTTGCTGGGGCTGTTTGTTCAGGTAGTTTTTGTCCTAGAAGTTGCTCTGCAATTTGTGAGATTGGGTCTGCCTCTTTTGGTCTCGTTTCCAATTCTTGGATTGTCGACTTGATGTCTTCTACTGGTATTCCTGTACGATCTGACAGTTCCTGATAGATAACGGTAGGTGATATTCCGGCTGCAACTTGTTGTTCGTATACTCCTAACAATTCTTCTTCTAAAGCCTGTTGTTCACTTTTTACTTGATTTATTACTTCCGTGAATTGTTCCACTTGTCCACTTGTCAAAGTTTCGGACATTATTTCCTCGGTTCTTTGTTCATTTGCTCCCTCTAGTAATTCTTCTGCTTTTTCAATTTGGTCTGCTGGTATAAGTGCTTTGTTTTCTTCTATGAAGTTTTCAATGATTTCTTTATTTTCTGCTGGAGTTGCATTAGGTTTGAACACCCTAAAAAATTGAGAACCTAAATTTGCCCCAACAGAAGTTGTCCCTTTCAATGTTCCTCCGAATATTGCTCCTACCAATACTGCCCTATCCACACCGTCCCATATTGGTCTTCCTGTGTTTACGTTTGCAATAACTTGTTGCAATCCCTCCTGTAGTCCCTCAAACCCAGTGGCTGTGGCTACGGCTTTCATAAAGCCTTTTACTCCTTGGGTAGATGTCATATCAAATATTCCACTCCATTTATTTGTAAGTCCGATAGCAATAGCATTTAATCCTAAAGTAGCAACATACCCCTCGGCTGCCTCTTCCTCTGTTCCTCCATCTCCTAGTATTTGATTTCTCACTGATGTTGCCTCCATTCCTGCCTCGGTCACAAATGCTAATACTCTACCACCAATCTCTATCCCTTTAGCAGTTTTTGCTAGACCTGCCATTTTAGTTAATGCTCCTACTCCACCAGTTCCTATCGCAGTTCCCGCAAATGCTAAACCAGACGGGAGGGCTGCTGCCAAATCTTGGATAAGGTCATCATCTTTAATGTTAAATTCTTTTTTTCTTGACTCCAATTCTTCCTCCATTGGCTTGATAACATTTTCGTCATTGTATTTTTGGAATGCTTTTAATGTCCCATCAATCCAGTTATTATCATTTTCCAATTCCTCTGTTAAAAGTTTTGTGAAAAGAATATTTCCTTTAGGATTACTGATGTCTCTTTTTTCATTGATGTCAAAGTTTTGTATTTGGGTTTTTAATGTTTTCCCAAATGCTACGGCTGTATCTTTTAGGTTTGATGCTGTTTCCGGCAACGTACTCAAAAGAAGTCTACTCATTTCTGTGTTGGCTGTGGATGGTTTCGATATGTTAAGTGCTACATCTAGTCTCTGTGGTATTGTTGGGTCTTTTTTGGGTTCATAAGGTTTTAGACCTGTTTTTGCCTTTTCTAAATCTACAGGGTCTTTTCCATCCAGTTGCTTTTTTGGTGCTGATATTACTGAAAGTGAACCGTCGTTTAGGTTTAGTTTATTCAAATCCAAAGACGCACCGTTTGATGGTGCTGGTGGCTTTGGTGAGGGTTGTACTGCTCCCGTGTTTGGTTTTACTACAACTCCTCCAACTTTTTTTAGTAATTCTGGGCTTATTGGCATATTTTTATTCTGTTCCTAGTAGGATTTTTTTCTCATTTGCGGTGAGACCATATTTGTCTATCATTGGAGTATAGAACAATTCAGGATATTGTTTAATAAATTCTTCACGAGTTATCCCCGATTCTCTCAACACTTTTGAATTTAGAAGTCTGAAACCTTGTGGGGTTATGTATCCGTTGTCGTCTTTCAGTTGCACTGGCTCTGATTTTCCGTCCACTTGGAATGCGAAGTTTTCCTCACCTAGTAGTGAGTCCACATCTCCATACCCGGCTGTTTCTTTGTAGGCATTTCTTTCTGATACTGTACTTCCACTTCCTGAACCTGTCCCCGTTGTTTTCTTCTTGTCGGCTCTTTCGTTGGTGTAGTTTATTAGTGAGCCTTTGATTTGGTTCACGTCTACTCCATATTTTGAGGCTACTTGTTGTAGGAATGGTTCTTTTAGATTTTCAGGGAGTTTATTTAGTTGCTCTGAAATACTTGGGGCTACTTGCTCTATCACTTTCAGTTGGTCTGACACACTTTGTTTTTTTGCTTTCAATTCCTCTAGGATTTGGTCTTTGGCTTGTTTGTCGGCTTGAACTGACTGTTTGTATAGGTCGGCTACCACCTTGTTGGTCTCCGATCGGATGTTATTGTATTCGTTCCATGTCTTGTATAGCATGTTGAAATCATCCTCACTTCTCGCTTGTTCTGCTTTTGCAATTAGGTCTGCCTCTTCTACGTTCAGTTTAGTGATTCTGTCGATGCCTTGTTGCATTTGGTCAGCCATTATTCCTTGTTGAGTTTCTGAGGCATATCTTGCACGTCCTGAAATGTTTCCGGCTTTTTCTGTACCCGCTAAAATGTTTGCATTTACTTTTTCCTGAGCAATTCTTGCTTGTTCAAAGTTTTGTTTGATACGGTCAATAATTCCTTGGTTGGCTGCATTCAGTCTCGCTCTTGCTGGTTCTAGTTGAGTGTATAGCGTGTTGATTTGCTCTGCTGCGAAAGCGTTTTGTTGGTCTACAATATCGTAGAAAGATTGTTGCAACGGGTCTGTTGAACTTCGGTTTACTTTTGGTGCATTTTGTCCTGCCTCTGTTACGTCGTAGTTTCCTGTCTGTGGATTTTTGAATCTCTTAAGTCCATCTGGTCCCGTTTGGTAGTCATTTGAGTTTGTATCTACTTTTGTGTTTCCATTTGCACTTGTATTTCCGTTTCCTGATGGTGTCGGGTTTCCTGTAGTCGCACCGGTTGTTCCTGATTGACCATTTAGCCATCCATTCACATTGTTTACAATTCCTGCATCTTTTGTTGCTTGGTTTCCAGTTGTTTGCACCGCCCCTGTTGGACTTGTGATTCCACCTGAGGCTTGAAGAACTTTCAAATTACTCAGGATTTTTGTATTAGCATCTGCGTTGTTTGCGTT
>ERZ869925.1052-NODE-1052-length-14385-cov-3.554501_pt1 | contig 14385 bp, 8 predicted proteins | sample MGYA00579311_ERZ869925 | MGnify/ENA primary metagenome ERZ869925 (study PRJEB32216, sample SAMN09231817) | wastewater metagenome | place: USA: Maryland | collected 2016-07-30 | study: EMG produced TPA metagenomics assembly of the PRJNA472060 data set (Reclaimed...
GTACGCATCGGCCAGTTTGCCCACCTCAGCCACGGGCCGGATCTGGCTCTTGAGCAGGTCGAAGGCGGACATATCCCCCGTCACGTCGTCCGGCCCGATTGAGCGCCCGGAGAAGAACTCCGTCCCCGTGCCGAGTTGCAGGGGCACCGACGCAAGGGGATTGATGTTCCCCGCGAAGTAGTGCAGGAACGACATGGCCCCTTCCACCCCAACCACCGGGGCAAGGGCTTGGAACAGGTCGCCGGAGGGGAGGGTGTTGCCCAGCATGACCGCGAACCGGCCCGTGGGATCGGACCCCACCTGCGCGGCAAGTTGGTTCTTCATCCACGACGGCCGCTGGTTCTCAGGAACCGTCGCCTCGCCCGCCGCCGCTTCCTCCAGCGCCACCTTGAGTTTGGGCATGAGCGCCGCGTACGCCGGACGCTCCCCCAGCAGCATGATCTGATACCCGAGGTTCGACCGCATCCACGAGTAGAAGGGGAACATCGTGCGAAACAGTTGCTTCTCAGACTTGGTGAAGTCCGAGTAGTCGAACATCGCCCGCAGCGTCTTGGCCTGCGCCGTCGCAACGTCGTTCCCTTGGTTCAGGAACGAAACGAACGCCGTCATTTTCATCACATCTTCAACGATGCCGTTGATCTTGTAGCCTGGTCCGCTAGCCCACCGAACGAAACGCTCGGGGATGTTGCGCCAGAGTTTGGGATCGAGCTTCACCAGTTGGGCCATTTGCTCGGCCGAGAGGGCGTTGTTGATGATCCGGTTCTCGGTGGCAAGGTCGAGCAGTTCCTTGCCCGTCATTTCCTGCCCCGTCCGCAGCGTCACCACCATCTTCTCCAGTTTCTCGGGGGTGTGCTGCGCCATCCGCACCGCCATGATGTCCCGCAACTGGCGAACGTCGGCAAAGTCCTTCACCGACACCCCGCCGGCGACGCCGTTGAACAGGTTGCCAATCACGTTGAACGCGACCCACGAGGGGCTGAATCCAAGGGTCATCTGCTTCCACATGCCCGTGATCCGTTCGGCGGCCTGCAGCATCTCTGGCATCCGCTCGGGGCTGGCAAGCTGGACGAATTGCTCCATCCGGTCGGCAAGGGCCGCCGGGAACATCTTGCGTTCCATCTTCAAGCCCGGCAGATCGCCGTACATCTGCGACACGATGTTGTCGGTCTTGCTCCACGCGCTGTTGTCGAGCTGGCGGTACACCTCCTTGCCGATCCTGATCGCGTGCGACTCCCCGCCGAGGGCCGTCTTCACCTTGCCGAGAGGCTGGGCCACGGTCCCGCCCGTCAGCCTGATCGTGGCGCTGGGGTTGGAACCGTTCAGGGCAAGTTGATCCGGGGCGACATCGAGGCTCTGGGCTTCCGCAAACTGGGCAAACTGGGCCATCGCCCGCGCCCGCGCATCCTGCCCCAACCGCTGCCCGTAGACCGTCGCAAGGTCCGTCTCGAACAGTTCGTCCAGAGGCATCCCCCCGGTGAGCCGCTTGAGCCGGTCCTGATTGGGGTCGGCATACAGGGCGTTGAGTTCAAACGGGTCGGTCGCCCGCGGCAGATTGTCGAGCGCCCACTTGGGGTCCGCCTCAGCCTTGGCGAAGTATTCCACCACCGCATCCTTGATCGCCTTGGATTCCGGCGTCAGAGCCTCATCCGGCACATCCGCAAGGTACACCTCGCCCACGAAAAACTGCTTCCACCGCTTCGGGGCGCCGAGGGTGTCTTCCGCAAGGAATCGCACCTGATCGGTGGTCCTGGCTTTCTGGAATCGCTGGGTCCATGCCCCGCCACCCTTGGTGTTGGGGGTAGGTGAGCCCGCGCGGGTGTGCTTGGTCATCGCCTCCTGCGCAACCTCATTCGCGCTCTTGGGCATGTAGGCCGGGACTTGCAGGCCAAGGATGCCCGACTCCTGCCCCTTCCGTCCGAGTTCATCCATCTCATCAATGAACGCCTGCGCGGTCTCGTTGAGTCGCTTGACTGTCTCAGGGTTGGCATACACCCCCGCCGCCTCAGCCCGCTTGATGACTTGCAGCATATCGCTCGCGCCCAGGTCCTCCCCGTTCGGGCCGATCTTCCACCAGAAGTAATTGCCCTTCTCGGGATCCCTCAGTCGGTAGGCATGAGCATGGAGCAACTGCGCGGCATCGTCCGGCTGCATGTTCAGGCCAAGGTCCGCGATCTTGAGACGCATCCGGGCAATGGCATGGTTGCTCGCGGCAATCGCCGCCGTCGAGTTCAGGGCCGACAGTTGGGCCATGGTCTGATTGGCCGTGCCGCGACGAACGCCAAAGGTCCTCCGCCAGAAGGATTCCATGCGATCGGCGATGTTCGCCGCGGACTTCCGCTCTGCAAACTTGTCCCCAACGTACTTCCCGAGTGGGGCAAACGCGGCAAGGGCCACCGCCTCATCGTCGGTTCCGATCAGGGCCTTGGCGAGTTCGGCCATCTCCAGTTCGTCGTCGTTCGCCACGGCTTGCAGGGTTGACCGCAGGGCCTCGCGCCGGGCAAGTGCCGCCTCCATCTGTGCCGCCGCCGTGTCCGCGATCAGATCCGCCGCACGGGAGTCATTGGCGACAAGGTGGTACACCTCTTCCCCCAGTTCCTCCATCCGCATCGCGGCGTCGTCGGCGTCCAGATCCAGGGCCTTCGCCATGCGAGCCGTTCGCATCCGCGCCGCCGCTTGGTCGATCGCGGCATCCGCCTCGCGGAGCAGTTCCCCGACCCGCAGCAGGTCGTTGACGTTCTCGATGTTGTCCGCCGCCTCATCGGCACTGAACGAGGCAAGGTCGGCGTGCAGGGCCTTGCGCATCTCTTTGAGCCGTTCGGTTTGCTCGGCGAGTTGGGCGTTGAGTTGCTTCTCGCGCTCGGTCCACCGCATCTCTTCGGCCCCTCGCGGGCTTGGGAAGTCGGGCAGGTAGGCGTCCACATCGTCTTGGAATAGGGTGTTGGTGTTCTCGGTCGCACCCTGGAACTTGCGGTGCAGCCGCACCCGCTCGGCGTACGCGGCGTCTGATTCGTTGAGCATCCGCACGGGGTCGGTGGTCGGAGCCTGCGCAGGGACCGCCGCCGGGGCAGGCTTAGGCGATCCGAACAGCCCGCCCTGAGTCTCGCCAGAGCCGATCCGCCCGACCATGGATGTGCCGCTCGAAGACTTGAACAGGGCATCCTGCCCCTGAACATCGTCCTGATAGAGCGAGGAATCTGGATCAAGCGGGATGTCCTCACCCGCGTCTCCAGCGTATCCGGTCTGCCCGTGCAGAGCTCGGATCTCATTCATCTCTTCCGGCGTGATTGCCCGCGTCGATCCAGTATCCACGGGGATGCTGCCAAGGTCCGATGCGCGGGTATCGAACAGGTCTAGGCCGGAGAGCGTGACAACCTTTTCGCCATCTTCGTTGACCGTCACGAACGCCGACCGGCCGTTGATTGTGAATTGCGTGTCGATCGGCAGGGCTTCGGCTGGCACCATGCTCATATTCGTCACGCGGGCCTTGCGGCCGTACCTTCCGCCCATCGGCCATGCGTCGTAAATCTCGGCGTAGAAGGCAAGCCGAGGATTCTGGCTCTTGCCCATCTTGATCGCCGCGAGCAACTTCCGCTCATCACTTCCGACCGCCTCAAGGATTGATTCAGCGTCGAGATACAACATCTCTTCGCTGCCGCGTGATCTCTTGGGATCCGATGACACCAGCACGCGCTGGAGCAGGGTCCGATCGCCGTCGATCGTGTCTTTCCACTCTGCCGGCACAGCCGACATGAACTTTTTGTTGCGCAGCACCGACACGGGCTCGGACGGTGCATCGGGGTGGTAGAACGTGGTTTGGACAACATCGGCTGCGTCCGGAAGAGCCGCCGTTCCGCCCACGCCGTAGTCGTTCAGGTCGAGGTCCAGCGATCGAGCCAACCGCATGGCTTCCGTCGCCTCATTCATCTGGAGATATTCGCCAGCGAGTAGTTTCACCTCATCCCGGATCGTGGATCGGGTCATCTTGCCCGAGGCCGTCGCCAGCCCCTCGCCATGATCGACCCCACCCAGCATCCGATCCATCACGCCACGGATCTGCGGCGAGACTTCGCCCTCCAGTTTCGTGCCGATGATTGAGGTGTAGAGGTCGATCATCCACTGGCGGATCTTGGCGAATGCCCCCTCCAGTTCGGGAGTCGGGGCCTTGCCCGTCTGCATGTACCGCTCAAAGTCCTTTGCCCACTTCTCATGCCCGGCCCGCCATGCCCGCTTCTGCGCGGGGGTGAACCCGGCCAACTGTTCGGGCGTGCGAGCCAGCAGCAGCTTCGGATCGACCCCGTAGAACTTGGCGACCGTCTCAGATTCGCGGGTGGGCAGCGTGGCGAGGAAGAGATGCCCGGATTCGTGGAGCATCGAAGATAGATCAGCCTTTCCAAACGACCGCATGATTGCCGTGCCGTCGTCGGCGAATGAGAGCGATGCACGCTTGCCGGGCTGGAAGACTTCGGCGATCGACACATCGGCGTCGTCGAAGATGACGAAGTTCTTTGCTCCTGATGTGCGGCCTTTGTAGGTGATGCCGCGGATGCCAAGATTCCGAAGTTTCTGCGACACTGCCTGCTGGCTCTCGCCTTCTCGGGTAAACCACTTGTAGAGGGATTCTCCGGTTTCGGACGGATGAAAGCCGCCAAACGGATCTCCGGGCGATAGACCTTCCAGTGCAGCAATCACTGGCTTTGGCTGTTCATTGAGCGGCTTGTGCCAATCGAGCAGGTGATCGTCGTCAGGAACCTCCGTCTTGTACAACGCGCCGGGCCGTCGAAGTTCTGCGTTTCCATCTCGTAGGCTTTTCAGCCAATCCACCATCGCTTGTTTTTCGGCTTTCGGAAGATTCTCGTTTCCGTTAATTCGGGCCAAGCGGACGGATATGCCTGATCGCAGAGCTTCGGCATCTGGCACGCCGAGCCTGCGATACCGCTCTACTTCTTCCATAAGCTGATCGGCGTCTCGGCCAAGTTGCGGCACGCCGTCAAGGTGAATGGAGCCTGTTCCGGCCAGAGTGCTTCGATACCACTCGGCCACAGCCTTCTTGCTCGACAGATAGTGACCGAAGCCGTAAGTGTCCTCATACGCATCCGTTCGAGTTCCAGGCGCAACGCTGGCTTCTCCAGACCCGATGTACTGGGAATCGAACTTGTCGAACTTGTTTCTCGACCCATGCCACGCCGGTTGATACAGCGACATCTTCCCGCCGGGGCCAGTCTCAATCCTGAGTTGTGCCCAGAAGTCGTCCGGCGTGCGGCCCGGCCCCTCGCGAGCCCACTGACGCGCACGGGCATCCATGATCGCGGACCACGCTTCCCGCTTCTCTGGAGCAACAGACTTCGCGAATTGGCTTTGGTCGAGTTCGGCAAGCACCCGCTCGCGACTGGAGGCATAGACGGGCTTGGAAACTGGCGACGGCGACGAAACCTCCGCAGGGCTCGGGGATTGCGACGGTTGTGTCGCCGCCCCGCGTTCCGCCGCGCGGGCTTCCATCCGGGCCATCTCCAGAGCCTCATCCATCTCGCCAGCCTCGCCGGACTCCAGAAGTTCCTGCGCCCGGGCATCGACATCGAACCCGGGATCTGGCTTCGCGGCGGGGAAGTCGTCCGTGTTGACGATGTACTTACTTGTTCCAACAGGTGATCCTTCGGGGATCTCCAGACCGCCGGGGACGATCGGCGTCGGGCCATCGGGCGGGGGGGTGTACGGGACGGTCGGGCCCGGCGGCGGGGGTGGCGGGTCGTTGGGCAGGGCCTTCCGCAGTTCCTCGCTCTGCGCCCGTTCGTTAGCGAGGGTTTCAAGCGTGTCCGTCACCTCATCGGAAACCCCGTTGATCGCTCGGCTTGCGTCCAAGTAGGGATCGACGATGCCATTGACCGCATCGCTCGCCCCAATCGCGGCGCTCTTGGCGATTGCGAGATTCCGGGCGTTGACCTTGGCACCCCCCGTCCACCGGCCCGCTTGGACCGTGTAGCTGCTCAGTAATGGAATGTGGGCGATCTGCGTGCCGACCGATCCCTTGGCCTTGCCGAGCCGCAGGGCCTTGCCCGTCCCCTCCCCGTACTTCTCGATGAACGCCTTGGCCGCAGCGCTGGCAGGATCGACCGCATCCGACCGGAAGAAGTCGGCCGCGAGGTTGCCCCCCTCCACCGTGCGTTCGCCGCCCAGTGGCCGCAGGGTGGTTTCCAGAATCGACCGCTTCTTGTTGCCAAAGACCGCCTCTGCCATCTCAGACTGGAGTTTCTTGGGTGTTGCCCCAGCCGCCGCCCGCGCCGCGATTGCTTCCGGCGTGAATCCCTTGGCCGCGAGGTACGCCCGCGCAGCATCGTCGCCGACACGGGCCGACCCCGCCGCGACCGCCGCGATCTCTCGCCTGCGCGCCTTGGCCCCAGCCGCCCGCAGCCCGACCTTGGCGACCCCCTGCCCGGCCTTGGTGGAGAGTTGAGCCCCCCAGCCCGCAGGCCCGACGTAGGTAAGGGGATCGAACGCCAAATCCCCAACGAACCCGAGCAGGCCAGCGGCAACGCGGTTAGTCACCCCTAACTCTTTGAGCACGTCCGAGAAGTTGACCCGCCCCAACCCGCCCGTGCCCGTGTTTCCCTCAGCCTCAGCCTTCTCGCGGAGTTTGGGGGCGAGGGTGGACATGACGACGTTGCGGGGGGCATCCAGCAGATCCAGCACCGTCGCCACGGGGGATCGGGTGTCCCGGTGAATGGTCAGGAACCGCGAGCGGATCTCATCCATATCCGTCTGGTTCAGTTCGGCGATGGAGGACCGCTGCACGCGCCGGGCGGTCGTCTCGGCGGCTGGTGTCCTGGCACGGTTGGCCGCGATGAAGGTGTCGAGTTCTTCGCCTGCGGGCTTGCGCACGGGGGCCGCGGGCTGTTCCGGTGCGGATTCTTCCGGCTCGGAGAATGGATCGTCGAGCGTGACCCCCTTGCGGACAGCGCCAAGCACGGGCAATGCAGGCAGTTTGGGCAGCGCAGGCAGGCTGGACGGATCGGCGAAAGCGTTGAACGTGGTCATGTTCCCCCCTTGACGGAGGGAGTTTAGAGCGCAGAAGCAGCCAGAAAAGAAACAAGCCCCACCGGGTTAGCGGCGGGGCTTGCAGTTCGTGCCTCAGCGGGGTACGCTTTGGCTCGGGACCACACACCCGGATGATACCGGAATCCCGAATACAAGTCGAGACGTTCAAGGCGCGTTTGCGAATGCGTCGAGCCGACCCGGGGCTTCGTGCCGGGGGGCAAGACAGTCCCCGGTGGCAAAGTGACCACGAACAACCGCTGGGGCCGCGAGTGTGTAGCGAGGATTGACGGGGGAACCCGGTGTGTCCTGCGCCTTGCCAGCACGAAATACATCACCGGGTAGGTTTCAACCGCTCCGCTCATTTGAGCGGGGTGGTTTCGCAATCGCGGCAGAGCCGCTTATGCGGCGGGGTTAAGAAACTTACAGGGGATGCTGTCCCATCCCGAAAGCCACCACAACCACAAAGACTCCGATAAAAGGCAAAAACCATTGTTCCTGATAGCGCGCGCATACATCGCCGCGTTTTTGCTTTGCGTCGCTGGCGTCGCCCGGTACAGTGGGGTGGGTGGGGATTGAGGAAGATCCATGAGCCCGGGCGAAATTATCGTCGTTGTCGTCGTTGGTCTTGTCGTGATCGGATGGATCGCGATGACAGTGTTTCGTGGCGCATCCAAAGAGGTCGATCGACAGGGTGCTATGGCACGCCAGCGATCGCGCGAACGCGAGCCCGAACAGCGTTGAGGCGTTCGACGTATTGCATCAGCGACGGATGCAGCCGGTTCACGAAGCCGGATGGTTGGTAAGTGCCATCGCCTTTGGTTGGAGGGAACTTCTGCAAGAGCATCCCCGCCTCTTTTTTAGCCTCTTCCGGCGACAGCGATGCGAGTTTTTCCAACGGCGAAAGAATGTTTGCTTCAAACGTATCCATGTCCCGCATTGCGCCAGTGACGTTGGGAATCAGCCCGGCGTCTACTCCGCCCTCGTTCATGCTGCCAGTCCAGAAACCGGCGCGTTGCACATGGGAGCCGAACCCCTTGATGAGTGTATCGGCCTGTACACCAACCTGTTCCGGGTTGTACCCAGACACCGCGTACGCGTTCGATCGCTCCTGAACGGTGCGATCGGCATTCTCTCGGCTCAGTGGATTGGCCGCATCCCTCTCGGCCTTCGCATTTTCGCGGTTCGTCTGATTCACAACCGCGTTGGTCTGTGCTCGCAACGCATCATTCTCGATCTGCGTGCGTTCGTTTGGCTTCCCGCGCTGTCCCAGTTCGCGGATGTTGGCCTGAATCTCGGCATCCTTGATCGCCTGTTCAGACTCGCCATCCAGCACGCGCTGCCGGCGATCGAAATCGAGCTGTTCCATCGGGGATCGACCGGAGGCTGGATCCTTCGTGGTCAGCGCGGTCTGAGCGGCGTTCTGCCGATCCTGCCGCTTCTCCATGCGATCGCGGAAGTCGCGTTGCTCCCACTCGCCATTCAGGGCGCGGGCTTCCAGTGCCGCAGCATTCGAGGTGTCGCCCATGTTGGCGAAGTCCGCCGCCATCGCCAGCACCTTCTCGCGCGCCGGGCGCACATCCACCCCGGTCTTCATAGTGAGGTTGTCGCGTCCCATCTGGGCCTGAGTCGGGGTCACGCTCGGCGCGGGTGTCCGCGCAGCCGCCATCGTGCTGCCAAGGCTTTCGAGGCTCTGTCGCTGGGCGATGAGTGCCGCGCGGCGTTGGGCCTGCCCCGGCACGCGGGAATCGAGGTACGCAGGGCCAAGGGCCTGCAACTGGGTGATGATCGCGTCACGCTGGCGGACCATGCCCGGTTGCCCAGGTGCACCGTTGATGTTCCGGTTCAGGGTCGCGTCGTCGATCCGCGCGGGAGCGGGGGTTACAGGAAACTCATCCGGCCCCGGCTTGCCCGTGTCGAGCATGGCCTGAGACATCCGCGACTCGGCCACGCGGAGAGCCCCCATCTGACCGGCCTTTCCGGGTTCGGTCGCGGGCGGAGTTCGATCAGGAACGGGCCGTTGGGTCCAGGTTTCCGTGGGCTTGGATGCAAACGGGCCATAGCCATAGTTTCCGTTTCCGTCCTTCTTGGCACCGTACGGAACGGGGCGGAATGGCAACTGGGCGGTCTGGAGTTCGTCCGAACGATTAACGGTTCGACTCAGGTCGGGATTCTCTCCGATCCGGGTGGGCGGGCGAGACGGCATGATTGAGCGATCGGCCTTCCTCGCGAACGGCGGGTAGCTGTAATTCAGATCGTGATCCAGATCCGGCTTGCCCGTGTCAAGTTCGTACTGGGACATCGGCTTGGGCTTGCGAGCCTTCACCGCCGGATCAGCGCTGTAACCGAATCGTGACATTTTCAAACCCCCCTGAATGCGTTGAGTATACGACGCGGAACGCTATCGACCCACCATCGCTTGAGCGGGACGTAGCACCCGCACCCCGGCATCTTCACCGCCTTGGACCCACACCCGATCCGGCGACGAAACCACCGGCGCTTCACCAGCCAGCGATGGAAGATCGGCGGACCCTCCCACGGGAGATCCTGCCACGTCACATGCCCGCTTGGATCCAGATGCCGACCAAGTGGGCAGGCTTTGACCCCAAGGACGTAGAGCGTCACGGACTGCCCATCGAGTCCGCAAGCGTCGGACGCCTCTGGAGGGCGATAACGGCATGTGGCGCACATCAGGGCGTTGGCCAGCATTCTCGGCGTGTGTCCGCAGTCGCAGCTCATGGAGGCCCCAGGATGGTTTGCAGGATCGAACCGCCTGTAGACTTCCGCAGGGCTTCAGGCACGGCCCCGCCGCACCCGCCCGAGCAGAGCCCGCCCACGGCGTCGTTGCGGACCACGGTGATCTGAGAGTCGGTGTCCAGCACTTCGTTCAGGGTGCCGGATGCCCCCGGACGCAGAACGCGGATCGAGGTAAACGCCCCGGTCGCGCCGCACCCGACGACAAGGTTTCCGTCCACTAACACATACGCTGTCCCGCTCCCCGTGGCAAACTCCTGAGAGTTGCCCCACCGCTCCCCGTTGCGCGGGTGTCCAGGGTCCGAGATGATTGCGGTCGGGCAGGATCCGGGAATCGTTCCGTCGCCCGCGTAACCCGCCATGACGTTCCCCGGCGTCTTGATCGGGAGCTCGGGGACGTACGGGCAGGACCCCCTTGTATCAACGTCCGTGGACACTTCCTCATCCAGCACCCGGTACGTCGGGTTGCCGAACGCATCCGGCCCGTCGTAGAGCGATCCAACATACCGCACGATCAGGGGGCGAGTCTCCACCACCACCCCGGCGACGTACCGCACGAACCCGGATTGAACCGTCGTCGCGGTCAGGCTGGCATTCAGGTCCACATCCTCGCCCGTGCCGCGGAGGTCGCGACGGGAGACGTACCCACCCGCCATCGTGACCGTGATGTCGTAATCCGTCTCGTTGCAGCAGCATTCGAGCGGCGTCCCCGTGGCTGGATCGTCGAGGTCGAAGCAGTTGGGAACCACCGCCGCCTGCCGATCGCAGTCCACAAGGCAGTCGCAGCACTTCCCGCCCGGGAGATACCCGTCTTGATCCACCAGCAGCCCGATGATCGTGAAGTGGGTGGGCTGGATGAAGAACGACGGGAAGGCCGCGCCGGGCTGAACGAAGTAGCAGAAGCCTTGGAATCGGAACGTCGCGCAGGTGCAGACTTGGCTTGCGGGCACCCAGACCACCGGGGGGTCAACCTGCCCGGGGCACGGATCGGCTTGGATGTAGGTGTCGCAGTAGCCGCACTGGAAGGTCAGGGCGTTGCTCGGGGCGATGCCGGGAGGCACGGCGCCAACGGTCCCGGTCGGGACGTAGCACCGATCCCCCACCTTGATGTAGGGCGGGAACCCGAGCGAGAGGATCGGCACCCCGGACCCCTCGCAGACCGCCGCCGCGCACACCCAGATGTTGCAGGCGGTGTCATTGGGATCGACCCCCGCGGGCGTGAGCTCGGCAAAGACTTCGCCGGGACACCCACCGGGCGGACCATCCCCGCAGCACACCGGGGCGCACTGATCGGTTGCGGCGTTCCCTTCGCGGGCAAGGGCCTGCCCATCTTTGGCGAGAGCGTTGGGCAAACTCAGCCCCCGATCGGATCCTCGCCCGTGATGGTGACGGTGATGCTCGGATCGGTGCGGACCACGTTGGACCCCTGCCATGGCCGAATCACGGTCCAGGTCAGATCCTTCGTGGAGCCGGTCGGATCCAGCGTGCCCCCGGAGAAAATCTCGGCGTTGTAGAGCACGCCCGAAGATTGATCATTCAGCCGCCCGGCGATCTCCATGACCGACGAGGAATTGCCATTGCTGGAGGTTCCTTCGCGGATGAGCAGGCCACCCTGCCCGACAGTCACCGAGGAAGAGTTTGCCGAGCCGCGAGCGTCGCGGACGGTCGAGCGGATGATGATGACCTTGGTGGGCTTGGTCCCGTTGCTCTCGATCGACACCTGTCCGCACCCGCTGAATCGAGCGGAGAGGAACACGACGCCCGCACCAATGACCACGGTTCCGCAGTTCTCGAACCGCACATCGTCGATCGTGCCCGTCGTGAGCACCACGGTCGGGACATTCTTGATCGTGAGTTTGGCAACCTTATTGCCAGACGTGCCGGCGCTGAGGTTCACATAGTCCAGCAGCCCGCCACCCTTGATCGTCGCCGAGGTGGAGGCAGACAGCGTGACAGCCGTGGTGGGCGTGCCGATCTTGCGGCCCGTCCAGCCGCCCGCGGTGCCCGTCCCACCCGAGCCGCCCCGGAAGTTCCAGATTGCGGGGACGATGCCGGAGAATGTTCCGGCGGTGCAGTCGCCAACCAGCGGAAGTGTCGTACTAAGCACGTTGATCGTGTCGCCCGTAGTGGGCGCGGTCGGCGTGCCGCCAACTGCGTATTGCGTTGCGAGCGTTCCGGCCAGATTTCCGGTTGCTGCTGCGTCGATAAAAGTAACAGTTGCCATGCCCGCTCCCCCTTATGCCGTGTTCCGCTTCCCGAAAGCATAGATGTCCGCGAGGCTCGCGGAGACAGTGCCGACGTTGGTAACGATCCCGATCAACCAAGGGAAGCCCTTGGTCGAGAAGTCCGCGGTCATCATCACGGTGTCGCTGAGCGAGGCCAGTGCGCCCTTGCCAGTCGGGACCGTGACCCCATCCGCCGACGAATAGATGTCGATGTCGAGGTCGGTGAGCGCCCCGCGAACGAGCGTGATGCCGACAGAGGCGGTGTCCGCCTCCCCGACGTACAGCCTGAACTGGTTGTCGTCGATGGTGATATCGAACGCGCGAGCGATGTTCTCGGCTTTGATGCTCATACCCCACCCTCCACCAGTTCTCGCGGGATCCGCACCGAGGTTCTGAACAGGCCCGGGAGTGGCACGTTCGCACACTGAACAAACGTCAGCGTCTCAGGGATGTTCCACGCCGAAGCCTCTTGCGTGACGTAATCCCACATGATCGTGCAGGGGGCGCCGACCGGGGCTGCGATGCCCCCGACACCACGGAACATCGGCACCCGGCTCCGCACACCCTCCAGCACGATCGAGGCGTTGCCATAGGCCCGCACGCGGTAAGTGACCGTCGTGATGTCCTGATCGCCCGTGTCGATCTCGCCATCGGGTTGCAAGACGCCCGCGAGGTATCGAGCCTCAATGTAGCCGTCGAACAGGCGGATGGATCCGTAATGGCCGTTCATGGCAGCAAGCCCCCAGGCTGCGCCATTGCGCCGGGTCCGAGCACGGGAATCGTGGGCGTGCCGCTTGCAGAGAAGTACGGCGCACCCCATTGCTCAAGGTAATTCAGCGCCGGAATGGCGATGTCCTGCCCCGGGTAGGTCAATGCGGGAATCGCCGGCGTCGGCCCGAACGTCTCAAACTCGTACCGCACCAGATTGGACCCGGAGGGCAGGGGCTCCACCGAGAATCGCTTGAAGATGTAGGGGATCCCGGGTGGAGTCGGATCGCCCGGAAGCAGCCAGCCAGAAATGAAGTAGTTCTCACCGAAGATGTACCCACGCCCCCACTGGGCCATGATCTGAACAGTCAGTGCGTCGGGATCGCCCGCGATGGTCTTGGTGAACTTCCGGCAGATCCTCGCCCGTTCAATCGTCGGCAGCAGCGCCGGATCGCTGGCAATGGCCCACCCCGTCGAGAGCGTCGGGGCTTGCGTGATGATCGGCACCACGTCGATCCTGTCTGGCAGGGGCGTTACCGAGGTCCGGCTTGCGTAAAGCGTCTGGCCCCGCGACCGGGAATCGAACGTCACGAGCACCTTGGCGCAGCCGTTGACCGGCCCGTAGATCAGTTCCTTGGATCGGCAGATCGCCCCGGCAAGGCGAGAGTCAGGGTGGCTGGATCCAATCGCCCGCGGCACCGAATCTTCGATCGCCGACACCGTGTTGACGTACGGCGTCGTGAGATCGGTGCAGATCCAGGTTTCGACGGCGCGGCGATAGTCGAGCGCAATCTCGCGCCTCCACCCCGCCATTCGATACCAGTTCGGCATCCCTCATCCCCCAAGTCAAACCCCTACTGATCCATCGTCACGCGAACCCCGTTGTCTTTGATTTCCCGCAGGTCGTCGCGGATGTCCCGCAGCACCCGCAGTTGCTCATCTTCGCCAGCCCGAATGGTTGTGGGCGGAATCCCGGGGGCTTGGGCGGTCGCGGCGGACTGTCGCATGAGTTGGATCGCCTCATCCACCTGCCCGCGCAGCTCCCGCATCTGATCCCGCAGGGCAGACATTTCCGACGCCAACCCGCTTTCCGCACCCTCAGCCTTCGCCATGATCGCCCCCGCTTACGACAGCACTTCCGTCGTGACGCCCGACCGAACCAAACGATAGGTAACGTACTGCCCGCCGCTCCGATCCGCCGAGTGTTCCATGGATGTCACATACACCGGCTCGGTCCATGACTGCCCCGACTGCCCGGCCTTGTAGAGTTTCAATGACGCCAGCACCCCATCGGGGATTCTCGGGTTGGCACTTGTGCCGCTCCCTTGAACGGCGCTGGTAACGGCCATGCGCAGCGACCACGAGGACTTGGACGCCCCCGGCCAGACCAGTTCGATATCCGGGTTTGCATCGTCCGTGGCATCCACCATCGGGCGGGAAACCCCGTGGTCAAATGTGTTGACTTGGCCGAAAAGGATGGTCACGCCGCCGCTCCCCGCGGTCCACTCCAGCCGAGCCCGGCGCCCGTGAAGTTGCACACCCTCGACCCCGACGTGGGCGACGAAGCACTGGAATGAGTAGGCTGTCACCACTCGACCCGATGAGGCGTCCGAGGTTCTGACATCCCCACCGACGCAGTACGCCATATCCAGTTTCCAATCCGATGAGGATT
>ERZ869925.1053-NODE-1053-length-14375-cov-5.034777_pt1 | contig 14375 bp, 17 predicted proteins | sample MGYA00579311_ERZ869925 | MGnify/ENA primary metagenome ERZ869925 (study PRJEB32216, sample SAMN09231817) | wastewater metagenome | place: USA: Maryland | collected 2016-07-30 | study: EMG produced TPA metagenomics assembly of the PRJNA472060 data set (Reclaimed...
CGTCAACCTGTCGAGCGCACTCTCCAAGATGGTCGCGAGCAACGTGCTGTCGCGCGAAGCGGCGCAGATGGCCGCGGCGAAGGCGTGGGAAGAGTTCACCGGCGTGCCGTTCACACCGGACCTCGCCGCGCCCGACGTCGCGCCGGCAGACGTGCAGAACGTCGTCGACGAGAACGCCGACACGGTCGCGACGGCGCCGTTGTCGACCCTGATGTCCGCCTGAGCGCGGCTGAACCCCGGGAGCATCCCCATGAGCAAGATCGACCTGGCCGATGTCGCGCGCGAGCTCGGCATGAAGCCCTCCGAGCTGATCGACGTCGAGGACACCGATGCCGGCCGCATCATCCGATGCACGGACGGCACAACCCTCATCGACGTGCCAGCCGACGCGCCCGACGCGGACGAGAAGACAGGCCTGATGTTCCTCGCCGCGCCGACGCCGTCGTACACCGGGGACTTCCCGATCTACGCGCAGCCCGTCGAGGACGACGTCGTCGACCCGGACGGCAACGCCGTCGTCGTCGACGAGTACCCGGCCGACGGCAGCGTGAAGGACGTCCTCGCGTGGGTCGCCGGCGAGCAGGACCGCGCCGAGTACGCCCTCGCCGCCGAGCAGGCCGCCGCCAAGCCGCGCGCCACGCTCATCGCCGAACTCGAGCAGATCCTCGCCCAGTACCCGATGGTCGAGCACACCGGCATCATGGTCAACGGTGCCGTCGCCAGCGAGATGGGCGGCGACGGCCACGTCCGGGCGTACGACGCGGACGGGAACCTCGTCGCGAGCACCGACCCGGCCGACGCCGCCGACGGCGTCGAGATCGTCGCGGGCAGCTGACCATGCGGCCCGAGGAGCTCGTGCGTCTCACCGAGGCGAACCTGACCTTCGACGAGACCCGCACCGCGGTGCAGGACGCGATCGAAGACCTGCTCGGTGAGGACAACCCGCCCGCCGACGGCACCGAACCGATCGGCTGCGTGTGGGTGCAGGACATCGCCGAGGACTGGGTCGTGTACCGAGTCGACGGCGGCCCCGAGACCGTCGAGGACGGCCTCTGGCGCTGCACGTACGCCGTCGCCGACGACGGCACCGTCACGCTCGGCACCGCCGAGCAGGTCCACGTCGAGTACGCGCCGATCACCGAAGCACGCGAGTCGATCGACGGGCGCATCATCGAAGCGCTCGGCACCGACGCCGACGGCGGCCGCGTGTTCGCCGTGCAGATCATCGAGCGCGGTACCAGCAAGAACGGCAACCGGTACCCGGCCAGCGTGCTGTCCGAAGCCGCGCACCTCTACGAAGGTGCCAAGAGCTTCGACCACCACCGCACCGAGGCCGAGCACCGCTCCAGCAGCGTCGCCGGCCTCGTCGGCCACTGGGAGAACGTCCGCGCCAACTTCGACGGCCTCGAGGGCGAACTCCACGTGCTGCCGTCCCGCGTCGAGATCTCCGAGGCGTTCGACGAGTCCCTCGCAGCGCAGGAGCGCGGCCTCCCGCCGATCATCGGCGTCTCCCACGACGTCCTGGCCAACCACCGGCCCGTCATCGAGGGCGGCCGCCGGTTCCGGGAGGCCACCAAGATCGTCCACGTCCTGAGCGTGGACGTCGTCGCCGATCCGTCAGCAGGCGGGAAGGCGCTTCGCATGGTCGCCGGAGGTTCCGGCGACCTCGACCCGTCCGGAAAGGACAACCACATGAACCTCAAGCAGCTGCTCGCGCTGCTCCGAGCCGCGGACCCCGCGAAGCGCGCGGAGCTGCTCCAGGAGCACGCCAGTGTCATCGAGGCCGCCGGCCTGTCGGAGACCGACGTCGAACGGATCCTCGTCGTCGACGACCCCGCGCCCGACGCGCCGCCCGCACCGGCGGAGCCCGCCGCCCCGACCGAGGCCGAGTACGCCAAGGACTCGATCATGGGCAAGCAGCTCGTGAAGACCGCGGTCGGTGACGCCGGTGTCGGCGCCCAGGCCGACCAGGTCACCGAGGCCATCATGGCCCGCCTGCCGCAGCGGTTCACCGAGGCGCAGCTGCAGGCGGAGGTCGAGAACTTCTCCGCGGTGCTGCGCATCGCCGAGAGCTCGAACCTCACCCCGCGGGTGCCGAACGCGTCCGTGACCGACGAGCAGTACGACAAGCTCGTCGAGGGCATGGACCAGTTCTTCTCCGGGGACTTCTCCACGTTCCACTCGTTCAAGCAGATGTACGCGGCGTTCACCGGCTCGCACGGCACCGCGTTCGACGGTGAGGACTTCAACCGGGAGATCCTCCGCGAGAGCTTCGGCGGTGGCTTCGACTCCCGCATGGTGGAGTCCGCGTCGTCGACCACGTGGAGCAAGGCGCTCGGCGACTCGGTGACCCGTCGCCTCGTCACCGAGTACAACGTGCCCGGTCTCCAGGACTGGCGGAAGATCGTCTCGTCGATCGTGCCCGTCAACGACTTCCGCACGCAGCGCATCGACCGGGTCGGCGGCTACGGCATCCTCCCGACCGTCGCTGAGAGCGCCCCGTACCAGCCGCTCACGACCCCGTCGGACGAGGAAGCGACCTACGCGCTGTCGAAGAAGGGCGGCACCGAGGACCTCACCCTCGAGGCGATCGCCAACGACGACGTGCGCTGGATCTCGAAGATCCCGATGCGTCTCGGGCAGGCCGCGGGCCGCACCCTCCACGACGCGATCTTCGGCATCCTGTCGGGCAACCCGACGTGCACGTACGACTCCGTCGCGCTGTTCCACGCGTCGCACAGCAACACCACCGCGGCGGCGCTGTCGTACTCGAACTACGTCGCCCTGCGCGCGCTGATGCGTCGCCAGGCCGGCTACGGCGACACGGCGAACATCCTCGACATCCTCCCGGCGTTCCTCATCGTGCCGCCGGAGCTCGAGGGCATCGCGCACCAGCTCGTCACGAGCGAGTACGCACCGCCGGCCACGACCCCGGGCGCGACGAACGTCGCCAACCTGGCGCGCGGCACGGAGCTCATCGTGAAGGGCGTGTTCTCCGACACGAACGACTGGTTCCTCGCCGCGGACCCGTCGATGGTGCCGACCATCGAGGTCGGCTTCTACCAGGGCCGCGAGAACCCGGAGCTGTTCACGCAGGCCGACCAGTCGGTCGGCTCGATGTTCAACGCCGACAAGATGACCCTCAAGATCCGCCACATCTGGTCGTACGCGGTCGTCGACCACCGTGGCCTGCAGCGCGGCACCCAGTAGCCGCACTGCCTCTCTGTCGCCGGTCGGGTAGCGCGCGGCGAGCACCCGCGCTGCCCGGCCGGTCCCAACTTCCGATCCGAGGAGGATCATCATGCAGAAGTCAGAACTCGCAGGGGACATGCTCCAGCCCTGCTCCGTCCCCGCCGAGGCTACGGCCGGCAACGCGGACAGCTTCGTGCTGTTCCGCGCCGACCGTGCCATCAAGGTCACCGCGGTCTACTGGACGCCCAACGCGGCGGTCACCGGTGCGAACACCAACAACTTCGCGCTCGGTGTCGTCAACAAGGGCGCGGCCGGTTCCGGCACCACCGCCGTCACCACGGTGAAGACGTACGCGTCGGGCACCAACTCGGCGGCGAACGTCGCCGAGACGTTCACGCTGTCGTCCACGGCGGCCGATCTGAACCTCGCCGCCGGCGACGTCCTGGCCCTCGCCCGCACGGTGAACGGCACCGGTCTCGCCTCGCCCGCCGGCGTGGTGAACGTGCACTACCAGTACCGCTGATCCACCGCGGCCCGCTGGGCCGTGTTCCTGTCGGCCGCGGCCGGCTCCTGTGCACCACCCCCGAACAGGAGCCGGTCGTCGCCGCGTCACCCCGCCTCGAGGAGCCCGCCGATGGAAGTCCCCGGCCGTCCCACACTGGTCACCGCGACCGCCGTCATCAGCGCGAAGCCCGGCTCCGTCACCTCGGTGATCGTCGGGGTCGTCGCCGCGGGTCAGACCATCAAGCTGCACGACTGCACCAGCACCGGCGCCGCGGGCGCCGGCAACGAGAAGTTCCGCATCGCGACCGACGCCGTGGGCAGCTTCCCGATCCCCGACGGCGCCTACTTCGAGAAGGGCGTCGTCGCAGTTGTGTCTGGCGGCACCCCGATCGCGACCGTCACCGTCGCCTGACCATGGCCGACGCGCCTGTCGTCGCGTCCCGGCACCTCGCCGGCGCAGCAGCGACGATCTCCGTCACCTGGAACGACGAGTACGGTGAACCGGCCGCGGCCGGCGGTGCTGTCACCGTCCGCGTCCAGAAGGCTGACGGTACCGACCTCATCACCGCCGGGTCGAGCACCACGACGGGCTCGTCGACCGGCGTGTACACCCGCACCATCACCGCCACGCAGACCGCGCTCATGAACGTGCTCACCGCGACGTGGACCGACGCGTCGACCGGCGCGACGCGTCGGACCCTCCACGAGATCTCCGGCGGGTTCTTCTTCCCCATCAGCGCCGCGCGCGTCGCACCATGGTCGATCGGTACCAGCAAGGCCGACGACGTCGCTCTGCGGAACTACCGCCGCATCGTCGAAGACGAGTGCGAGAAGATCACCGGCGTCGGCTGGGTGCCGCGCTACGCCCGCTGTGTCGTCTCCGGGAACGACGAACCGGCGATCGTGGTGCCGTTCACGCCGGTGCGATCAGTGCGGTCGGTTCGTCAGTACACCGACGGCACCACGTACACGTCGCTGTCGGCCACGGAACTCGGGAACCTGGCCATCAGCGCCGACGGCACGATCACCCGCGTGGACGGCAACGTGTTCGACGACGGTACCGAGAACATCGTGGTCGAGGTCGAGTACGGCGCCGACCAGCCACCCCCGGATCTCCTCGACGCGGTGATGAGCCGTCTCGTGGACCGGGTCGGCCGGCCGAACAGCGGGGTGCAGGACCGAGCGGAGACGTTCACGATGCAGGCCGGTGGCACGATCCGGTTCGCGCAGACCGGCTTGTACTCGACGGGCCTGCCCGACGTCGACGGCATCTACCGGCGGTACTCGCGTCGCGAGGCGCGCATCCCGGGCCGGGTCGTGGACTACGACCCGCAACGCAACACCCTGTTCCACGGCGGCCACCAGTGACGCAGCAGCTCACCTCGTCGATCCCCGCGGTGCTCGACGCGCTCGATGACGGGTTTACCGAGCTGCTCGCAACCCGCGGCGTGAACGGTGACGAGATCCTGGTCTGCCAGGGCGAATGTCCCGACCCGCCGAAGGAGTACCTCGAGATCGGTGATGTCGTCGGCAACGCCGATCAGCAGTGGGCGCACCTCGGTGCACTGACTCGCGACGAGACGTATGCCGTCAGCATCACCATCGTCGTGCAGGACGATCGACACACCACGCAACGCGCAGCGAAGGACCGGGCGTTCGAGATCCTCGGGTTCTGTGAGACGTGGCTGCGCGAGAACGTCACCCTCGGCCTGACGCAGACGTCCGGCCAGTTCCAACGTCTCGAGGTCCAAGTCGCGACCATCGGCACACTCGGCGAACCAGCCGAGCGTGGCTGGCGGTACGTGATCGGCTGGGCCGTCAAGATCGACTCCCGACTGAGGGGTATCAGATGACCACCAAGCAGTTGCAGTACATCGGCCCCCACGCCGAGATCGAACTCGCCGCAACCGGCGACCTGGTGGAACGCGACGACATCGTCGACGTCCCCGCCGAGATCGCCGGGCGTGCACCAGCGGCCCGACTCGCCGGTGCGCTGGACGACCTCGCTGCCGCCGTCACCGCGGCCGCGGAGGCCGACCTCGACGTCGACGAGCAGATCACCCGAGCGCGGGCCGTCGCCGAGCTGCGCGCCGAGATCGCAGGGCTCGACCACGGCGAGGGTCTCCTCGCCCAACCCGACAACTGGAAGCTCGTGGCGGCCTTCGCCGGCACGAAGAGCACCGACGAGGAGCAGTAGACCATGGCCGTCGAGAAGTTCCAGGTCGGCTTCAAGAAGGAATCGACGTACGGCACCGCTGTGACCGTCGACCGGTTCTCCGAGTTCGTCTCCGAGAAGATCAAGCCGATGTCGGGGCGCGTGAAGTCGAACGGCATGCGGTCCGGGCAGCGAGTGCGCCGCAAGGACCGTCAGGTGCCCTTCAAGCAGGGCGCTGCCGGCCCGGTCGTCGTCGAGGTCCTCTCCAGCGGCTTCGGGTTCTGGCTCGAGCACCTGCTCGGCACGGTCGGTACGTCGGGCCCGACGGACTCGGCGTACACGCACACCGGCACGCTCGGCACCCTCCTCGGCAAGAGCTTCACGTTCCAGTCGAACCGGCCGTTCCACCCGGCGAACACCGACCAGGCGATCACGTTCGAGGGCGGCAAGATCCCGAAGTGGAAGCTGTCGAACAAGGTCGGGGAGGTCCTCCAGATCGAGCTCGAGACCGACTTCGAGGACTGGTTGACCGCGACGGCGCTCGCATCGGCGTCGTACCCGACCGCAGCGGAGCCGCTGTCGTTCGTCGGCGGCACCGTCACCATCGCCGGCAGCTCGGTCGACGTGTCCGAGGTCGAGGTGTCGTGCGACAACAAGCTCTACGGCCTGTCGGGCACCGACGAGCGTCGCTACCTGCGCGGCTCGCCGCTGCACAAGGAACCCGTCGAGGGTCCGATGCGGGAGATCGGCTGGACCCTCGGGTGTGACTTCGAGTCGCTCACCCAGTTCAACCGGGTGCATTCGCAGACCGCGGCGGGCGCCGTCGCGACGATCGTGCTCACGTGGGCCGGGTCGATCCTGATCGGTTCGGCCTCGGTGGCGTCGCTGACGCTCACGATCGACGAGGCCAGCTTCGACGACTTCGACTCGACGATCGACGGGCCGACACCGCTCCACCAGAAGCTGTCCGGCGCGGGCCTCTACGACGGGTCGACGTCGCCGATCACGATGGCGTACGTGTCGGGCGACTCGACTCCGTAGTCGTGGGGACGTCGACGCCGCTCGAGTACGCGGCGAAGATGAGGCTCGCGCAGGCGGCGGCGTCCGACACGCCGCACATCGCGGTGCCGGCCGCGGCGCTCCTCACGAAGAAGCTCGTGCAGGCACGCACTCCTGATCGGCTCCGCAACGTCGGGAAGGGCGGCCGGAAGCTCGGCGTCCGGTACAACGTGGTGCACGGCGACGACCAGTCGCAGGCGCTCGTCTATGTGACCGGCCCGTTCCAACTGATCGAGCGGGGAACCCGTCCGCACCCGATCCCGAAGTTGAAGAACTCGGGGCGGTCGCGAGCGGCGAACCCGATGCTGGGCCCGGCGTTCGGTGGTGTCAACACCAAGAAGATCCTGTCGACACCGTACGGGCCGCGCCGCACCGTGTGGCATCCCGGCACCGAAGGCCAGCATCCGTTCGAGAAGGGTGTTGCCGAGGCTGTCGCGGTGATCCCGAACGTGCATGACCAGATCCTGATGGCACAACTGCGTGCCATCTTCTGAGGGGGAACCAGTGGCCGAAGAGACCATCGCCATCGCGTACGAGCTGCCCGACGGCACCCTCGTCGACCTCCGCAAGCTGCCCTGGTCGGTCGTCGCCGACCTCGAGGCCACGCATCGCGTGTCGTGGCTGACCGTGGTCGACTTCCCGTACACGAACGGCACGTTGCTCGTCGACCTGGTCACGAAGATCCACGAGCTCCACGGCCTGCCCGCACCCGTGATCCTCACGCCGGTCGATGCCGTCGATCTCACGTTGCGGCTCGTCAGGATCGACGCGACGACCGGTGAGCGAGTCGCGGTCGCGACCACCGTCGAAGACGTCGACGGGCCGGCGACACCGATCATCGACTGGGTGCCGACCAGCCCGTAGGAGCGTGACCCTGTGCTGACCGAGCGCATCGAGACGCTGCTCGTCGGCAACGCGACGGGTCTCGTCAACACGTTCAAGGAGGGTGGTGCCGCGTCCGACGCGTTCGCGGCGAAGACCACCACGACCGGGCGAATCATGAATCAGCTCGGCCTGCAGGGGCTGAGCACCGGCGAGATGATCTCGAAGGGGATCAGGGTCGGGTCGGGGGTCGCCGCGCTGGCGCTCGGGAAGATGGCGTTCGACGGGGTGCAGGCCTTCGCCGATTCGACCGCGGCAGCGCGCGGGTTCCAACGCACCCTGGGTGGCACCGCCGAAGACGCCAGTCGGCTGTCCGCAGCGACGGCGCGCATGGGCATCGACGCTGGCACGGCGCAGTCGGCGTTCGGCCAGCTGGCGAAGCGGATCGGTGAGGGGAAGGACACGCTCGACCAGTGGGGCGTCGCAGTCGCCCGCAACAAGGACGGCTCGGTCAACATGGCCGAGACGCTCGCGAACATCAGCGAGAAGTACCGGTCGATCGAGGACCCCGCGAAGCGTGCCGCGTTCGCCAGCGAGAACTTCGGCAAGGGCTACCAGACGATCAACAGTCTGCTCGGCCAGGGCAAGGAGAACTTGCAGGAGTTCTACCGGGTCGCGGCGGAACACCATCAGGTGTTCTCGCAGGACGACCTCGACAAGGGGCTGCAGTACTCGCGGTCGATGAAGGACTTGAAGTCGGCGACCGAGGGGTTCGAGATGAGCCTCGCGTCGGGGCTGATCCCGCTGCTGACCGGCTTGGCGAAGGGCCTCGACGCCGTGTTCGGTGTCCTGTCGTCTGCGTCGGACGAGATGGGTGGCTTCAACCTCAACGCGGTCGCGATGGGCGCGCTGATCGGCACGGCGATCAACCCGGGGCTCGGCACCCTGATCGGAGCGGGAGCGGGTGCTGCAGCTTCGCTGTTCAACCTCGGTGATTCGGCCGCCGACGCCGAGTCGAAGATGGAGAAGTTCGACCAGCAGCTCTCCAAGGAGACCGCCCGGAAGGCCGCGACGGACTTCATGGCGTTGGGTGACGCCGCCAGCCTTGTGGGCGCGTCGGTCGATGAGTTCCTCCTCCAGCGGTTCCGGAAGCTGGCTGAGGACTCGCCGGCGGCGGCTCAAAAGGTCATCGCCGGAATGCAGGCGATGGGTGAGGCGACCGGCCCGTACGAGCAGGTGCTCGCGAAGGTCGTCGAGCGGAAGAAGGAAGACCAGCGCCAGTCGGACGCGACGAAGGCCGCGAACGAGCAGCTGACCGGCTCGTACGACGAGCAGCTGCGGGCGCTCGACGCGTTGCAGAACGCGGAGCTCGCGAAGTTCAACAACGAGATCGCCGCGGAGCAGGCCACCCTGCGCGCCAAGGACGCGACGAACCAGTACACGCAGTCGCTGACCGACGCGAACGCGACGACCGACGACCAGGCGAAGAAGCTCCTCGATGCCGAGAGCGCGGCCCTGTCGGCCGCGGCCGCGGCGGGGAAGAAGGCCGAAGCCGACCATGCGGGCGAAGGCGCCGCCGCCGCGCACGCGGCCGGCACCTACGCGCAGATCCAGTCACTCATGGGCTTGCGGGGCACGGTCGCCGACGGCAGCCCGCTCGCCATCGCGCTCGACGGGTACATCGCGAGGCTCGCCGACCCCAACGTCAACGGAGTGCACACCACCAGGGTCGAGGTCACCGGCGTCGCCGAAGCCATCGCCCAACTCGAAGCCCTCCACAACAAGGCCGCCGAACCCGTGATCGCCACCCTGCAGATCATCGGCACCACGAACGACGCGGCCCGCAAGTGGCTCCAATCCACCTGAGAAGGACGGCCCGATGAGCTTGTCGGACTACCAGATCAGCTTCGGGGGCCTCCTCGTCGGCGACGAGACCGACTACGACCTGAAGAAGGAAGAAGGGCTCACCAGCTGGCAGGTCCGCACCGACGACGACGACTTCCCCCTCCAGTGGGGCTCGATCCCCGGCACCGACGAGGTCAACGCCCGGGTCGTGAAGCTGTCGTTCGAGATGCTCAACGACCCGACCACGATCCGAGCGTTCCGCGACGCCTACCTGCCGTCCGAGAGCACCCTCTCCGACTTGAAGGCCAAGTTCCCCGAGTTCGAAGAAGAGATCACCGTGCAAGCCCGGGTGCGGAACCGTCCCCGCGTGCGCACCATCGACGACGTCAACGGCGTCGTGAAGTTCGAACCCGTCGAGCTGTACATCCCCGACCCTCGGCTCTACTTCACCGCGACGGAGAGCGAAGCCGTCCCCGTGTTCTTCGTCGGCGGCGACGCCCTCGACCTCACCGCCGGTTCCGGCGCCGACCTCGGCTTCGACCTCACCGCCGGTTCCGGCACCGACCTCGGCTTCGACTTCACCGGCGTCACCAGCAGCGGCGAAGTCATCGTCACGAACCGCGGCAACGTGAACACCTACCCGGTGCTGCTCTTCACCCCCGACGGCGGCGGCCCCATGACCCAATGGGTCCTCACCAACGAAACCACCGGCGAGACCGCCACGTTCGCGACGGACCTCAACCCCGGCCAGACCATGACGGTCGACATGGCCATGGTCGCAACGTCGAAGACCGGATCACCCGTCACGATCAACGGCTCGTCGCTCTACCAGGCATGGCAGCAGCCACGCACCCCGCTGCGCATCGTGCCCGGCCCGAACACCCTCCGCTTCGACGTCCTGTCCGGCACCGCCGGCAACGCGTCATGCCTCGTCACCGCGTCGAGCGCCGTTCTCTGAGGAGTCACCTGTGGCCAGTGTCGGATCCCTCAAGGTGTTCGCCATCGCGGGTCGGACCGACTCGGCCGGCAGCGCGCAGACCGACGTCGACCAAGAAGAGCTGCGGATGGGCATGTTCTGCGGCGGCGCCGGCCCCGGCATGATGCCCAACTACGTCGACGGCACCCCGAACCCGAACGGCTGGCAGGTCCGCCAGAACACCGGCTCCGACCAGAACGTGAAGATCGGCTCCACCGTCACCAAGGCCGACGTGTACGTGCTGCGCGGCACCGTCGCCGGCCAAGGCCAGTACGCAGTGCGCCTCGACACAGCAGGCCTCGTCGTGCCGTTCTCCGCGGCGCCCGACGCGGCGCTGCCCACCCGGTACGGCGTGTACCTGTTCATCAACGACGCGGCCTACTCCGGTGACGCGTCACGCGCGTACGCCGGCGTCTCCTGCCTTCGCGGCACCCCCAACGCATCACCGACGACCCCCGCCGCGCTCGCGACCTGGTCGGCGTACGCGTTGCTGTGGGAGTTCCAGATGACGGCCGGCGCAGCGAACCCGATCACCAACACGATCCTCGACCAGGCGTCGTCGATCGACCAGCGCACCACCGCGTCGAACCCGATGGTGCAGAACTGGCTCGAGACGCAGGTCTTCAGCTGAGGAAGGGGCCCTCGTGGCACAAGTAGCGAAGCGGAAGTTGTCCGGCTCGACCGACGGCAAGGGCATCAAGGTCGCCGCGACCAGCACACCGGGCACCACGCTGCACACCGCGCAGTCGGGCACCACCGCCGGGAAGTACGACGAGATCTGGCTGTGGTGCGTGAACAGCTCCACGTCGGCGGTGAAGCTCACCATCGAGTTCGGTGGCACCGGCAGCCCTGACGACCAGATCGAGTTCACCGTCCCACCCGAAGACGGGCTCTATCTGTGCGTCCCGGGCCTCATCCTGCAGAATGCGTCGATCGTGCGCGCGTTCGCTGGCACCACGAACGTGCTCATCGTGCACGGCTTCGTGAACCAGCTCACGCCATGAGCCGCCAGGACCGCACCCCCGGCCGCACCGGCGGGCTCTGGACGCCGTTCGTGCGAGCGAAGCGGCGCGTCATCGCGAACAACCAGTCGCTCACGAACCCGGCGGCGTACACGGTGACACCGAACGCGACGGACCGCACCAACCTGCAGCTCAGCTTCCGGAAGGAACGCGGCGACACCCGCCTCGAGCTCACCGTCCTCGGATCCATCTACCAGTCGTCGGGAGTCGCGCAGAACGTCTACTTCGGCCTGACCCCTGACGGCGGCACCACCACGTGGGACGTCGGCCAGATCTTCCTCAACAACAACAACGTGCACACCCCGATCGTCGGGACCAACGAGGTCCTGGCGCTCGCCGCGGGCACGTACACGATCGAGCCGATCTGGAAGTCGTCGGGCGCGTCGGTCATCAACTGGGACGCGAACAACGACATCGTCTCGTTCTCCGTCGTGGAGACCCGCTGACCCGTGGCGCACTACGAAGCCACCTTCGTTGCCCGCATCCCCCAGCAGGCGGACAGCCCCCAGTTCGTGGAGCTCGGCCACCTCAAGCACACCGGGCTCACCTGGGTCGACGACCTCGCGGTCGGCCGCCTCGACGTCGCCTGCAAGATCCCCTCACTGCCCGACGAGATCAAGGCACGGCTCCTCGAGCTCGACCGCACACCGAACGAACTGTGGCTCCACCGCGACGGTGAACGCGTGTTCGCCGGGCCGATCACGAGCTACCAGGTCCAGAAGCAGACCGTCACCATGTACGCGCCGGGCCTCCTCGCCTACCTGCAGATGATGCTGTGGGCCGACGCGTACACCGCGACTGACGGCGACCAGGCCCTCATCGTGCGCGATCTCCTCGACCAGTACCAGGCGTTCGACTACGGCGACTTCGGCCTCGACACCACGGGCCTCACCGCCACGGGCGTCACCCGAGACCTCAACCTCCTCGCGACCGAGCCTCGTACCCTCGACTCGATCGTTCGCGAGATGGGCAACCGCGACAACGGCTTCGACCTGTCGGTCGACTACTCGTCCCGCAAGATCATGATGCACACCCCCCAACGGGGCACCGACCTGACCGACGTACGCATCGTCGATCGCCGCAACCTCACCGAAGCGCAACTGGCGATCTCGGTCGCGCCGGGCGTGTTCGCCCCGCGGGTTGTCGCCACCTCCTCCAGCCCGACCGGCGGGGCGCTCGCTGCGACCGCCGTCGACGCTGCGGCCGAGGCACGCTTCGGGCGGGTGATGCTCGCAGCATCGTTCTCGAACATCGAGCGGCAGGCCACCCTCGATGACCATGCGACGAAGCTCGTGGCCACGATGGGATCACCGGCGTTCGTGGTCACTCCGACGATCGTGCCGATCCCCGACCTCGAGGTCGGTGACGTCGGCCCGGGCGACACGATCACCTACGACTACGACATCGGGTTCGGCGCGCAGACCTTCGAACGGCGCATCAAATCTGTGTCGGTGACGGTGAAGAAGGCGAAGGAACGGATGGGGGTGACGTTCCTGTGAGTGGTGTCGAGGACCTCCGCACCGACGATCTCCACGACCGGGTGAAGTGGCTCACCCGTGAGGTCCTCGAACTGCGAGCTCAGCTGAACGGCCGCGCCGGCGGCACCGTCTACCCGAACGGCGAACCGGCCATCGTGCAGGGGCCCTTCTCCGACGGCACACACGGCCAACGCTTCTACGACACCGATGGGAACCTCCTGGTCGCCGTTGGGCAGCTTCCCGACACGACCTTCGGCCTCGAGGTCTTCGACATCGACGGTGTCGTCCGAGCGCGAATCGGGCAGCTCGGCGGCAGCCGCTATGGCACCCAGCTGCTCGACTCATCGGACAACCCGATCCTCTCCGTGGACGACACCGGGTTCCTCTACCCGGCGATCCCGCTGCAGCCACGCGACTCGTCCCTCAGCGTGATCGGGAACGGCGCCGCTTTCAACGTGACTTCGTGGTGGGCAGGCGTTCCCCGGATCTACTCGGACGCGCTCACCGTCTCCGTCGGGTGGGCAACGGGTGCAGCCACGACTGGCGAGCTTCGCGTCATAGCGAAGGCATCGCCGACTACGGGTGGAGCTGTCGTCGCAGCGACCAACGCGGTGACTCTCGGCGCGAACACCAACGGCACGCAGGTGTTCAACTGGAAGCACGGCCTCACGCTGAACACCGGACCCTGGTACTTCGGTGTCCAGACCCGCCGCACCGCCGGCGCGACCGACGTCGTCAGCTACGGGCCCGACTACATGGCGCTCGTCGGCAGTTCCGTCGTGAGCGCCACCGTCACCGGCCTCTAGGAGCAAGCGGCATACGGCGCGGTATCCCAGAGGGTCCACCGCCATTTGCCATGCAAGTGCGTGAGATAGAAGGTCTGGGTCTCGCTGTGGTCGCGGAACCTGAGGCGGGCGACGATAGCGACGGACCGCGTCGACACCAACGTCGTGCCCGGCACCAGGTACCCCTTCGCGGGGTACGCGGTCTTCACGTCCAGGGCCAGAAGCTTGTGGCCCTTCCACTGCGTCGAGCAGGAGACAAAGGCGGCACGGGGCACGACCGCCTGTTGCGCAGGGTTGAGCCACCCCCATGCGTGGGCGTCCCTGCCCTCGGAGAGCTGTTCGACCTGGCGGTGAAGTGCGCCGAGGGCCCCCTGGTACTCGTCGCCGAACAGCGGCGACGCGGTGGCCGGGTGAGCGATGAAGAGCGAGATCGCCATTGCTGCGAGGCCTGCCAGCAGACGCTTCCTCATACCGGAATTCTCGCACGAATCAGACACGAAGGGAACCCACCCGTGGACAAGTCCGAGCAGCGCATCG
>ERZ869925.1054-NODE-1054-length-14373-cov-4.758765_pt1 | contig 14373 bp, 15 predicted proteins | sample MGYA00579311_ERZ869925 | MGnify/ENA primary metagenome ERZ869925 (study PRJEB32216, sample SAMN09231817) | wastewater metagenome | place: USA: Maryland | collected 2016-07-30 | study: EMG produced TPA metagenomics assembly of the PRJNA472060 data set (Reclaimed...
AGCGGTTAGATCGATGAAGTCGAACATTTCGTCTTTGCATTAGCGTGCAACCAGACCGTCACATGGTCTATCGTCGGCGGCGCGGATCAGTCTTCATTCGAAATATCTGGATCGACCTTGCGGTGGGCTGGAGACGGCACCAAGACTTATGTTCCGGGCGGCGCCAACACCTATGAGGTAGTTGTCCAGGCTCTCAACGCCACGACGCTGCGCTACACCACGCAGACGATTACGATCGGTGTCGACGAGACGCCAGTGACCCAGTTCAGCAGCGTGACGTTGCGTGTTGGATACCTCACGCGAGCTTCCAGTGGGTCTGTTCCGTTGGATAACCCCGGCACCGGAGTTCTCAACTCCGGAACGGTGACTTCGTGGTCGCTTGTTCGAACAAGCGGCGATTCAGGTGTCTGGTCGACCCCTATAACTTCCGGCCGCACCCCCGCCCCTTCCCGTGCGCTAACTTCCGCTGACGGCGGGACTTCGGCAGTTTACGAGATTTGGGCCGACACCGGCAGCGGCCTAGCTAACACCACGCGGACGCTCACGATATCGGTCCAGTCTGCTGCTGAATCGGCAGGCGCCTTCACTGTCAGCGCCAAGAACGACATTGACTCCACCGCTTCTACCGGATTGCGCAACGCCAGCGTCATCGGAACAGTCGGGGGCAAGCGCATAGAAGTCCAGCGTGGCTCCGACGCCGCGTGGGCAAATTCAAATTTCGGAACCAGCGCAGGAAATGCGGACATCATGCGTGTTCGCGGGTTCAAGACCCACACCGGCGTCTGCACCATAACTAATTCCGACGACGCGCATCCGGCGCGTGTCGGCCGCATATATCTCGAAGACTCTATCAACTTCAGGATCACCGGCTTGACGCTTTGCTACGGACTGACGCAGTGGCCGGAAAACGGGGTATCGGCAAGCACGCAGAGTTCTCGCCAGAGCGTTGTCGCAGTCTATCTTACAAACAGTTCCGGTCCGGTGTCCGGGATCGAGATAGACAGCAACACCTTCGGCGCGCCGACAGGGTACGACGACAATTCCCAGTGGATTTCCGGAATAGACGTTCGCGGCTCGACCTATCCGAACTGGATCAGCGATATCAACGTCCACGACAACACCTTCACAAAGGTCAGACAGGGTGTCTCCGGCGGCGCATGGACCAGCGTTTCCATCTCCACCAATTCCATAATTACTTTCTGCGGAGACGCGATCAGTCCTTTGACCAGCAATGGTGGAACCGACATCACCGTTGAGTACAACTACATAGCTGCACCGATGACCTTGCCGACGTCCACCGGGACGCATCCGGATTTCATACAGGTCGGGTCTACCAACTGTCTCAACGACGCCGAACGGATCAAGATCAGGTACAACATCTGCAACACCAACGGCGGTGAGAAGACGGCTCAAGGTCCGTTCTTCAACGACATCGGTTACTGGGGCAGCACCAGCGGCGGCCATCCGGCGGGCGATCTCCTCAGCAACGGGCAGTATCTGACCGGCTACCAGTGTGTCGATTGCGAAGCGCACAATAATATCTACATCGGCGGTTTCACCAATGGCCTGACGCTTGACTATGGCACCGGGTGGCTCGTTTACAACAACACGCTCGTGCGTGGAGCAATGGTCGATATCGCTGACCAGTCCAGCTTCGGAGATCCGATTGTCCGCCCGACGGTGCTCACCAACACTGTGACTTCGGCGGCAGTGACTTCGGCCGGAACCTACGCAGGGAATGTCTCGCACTCGACCATATCCAGCGGGTCCGGCATGACGTTGACAGACAACATCAACATGGGCGCGTCGCCAGGCGGCGGCGTGGCGCATGAAGCCGCGCTGTACGCATTCCTCGATGCCTACTTCCAGGACTCAAGTGCCATTGCCGACGAGACCGACATCAAGACAGGTTATCGCGCCAAAGTCGGAAGTTCGCTGGATCTCGGAGGAGGGAAGTACGCAGGCGCATTGAACCCTGACGGAACATGGGCAGACGCACGATGAAAGGCTACAAGGACAGCACCCGCACACAGTACAGCAAGGGTGGCCCCGCAGGCGGTCCAAAGGGAGCCGCCAAGATCAGCAAGGTGATGAGCGAGTTCAAGTCCGGGGAACTGCACAGCGGTTCGCGTAACGGCCCTCCGGTCACGTCGCGCAAGCAGGCTGTCGCCATCGCGCTGAGCGAGGCGCGGCGGGGCAAGAAGGGCTGACGAGCGAATCGGCGGAAAGCGGCGCGCGGTTGTAAGCATCGGCACCGTCTGATATACCGCTGAGCCAGACAGAGACGCGAGCCCTCGCCGGCACGCTGCTGCAAAGCAAAGAGGCGAGGGTATGGGCTTTTCAGGAACAGTCTCGCAGACCACGTTCAGCACCCGCGCGCTGATCGACCGCGCTTTCGGTCGCTGCCGCATCAAACCCGAACTCATCAGCGCCGAGTACATCGACGTTGCGAAGGATAACCTCTACCTGCTGCTGTCCGACCTCGCGAACCAGGGCGCCCCGCTCTGGTGCATCGAGAAGCAGATTTATCCGCTCTACGCCGGGGTCGGCAACATCACGATGGACCTCGGCACCGTCGACATCATGAACAGCAACCTGCGCTGGTTGCAGGAAGTCACGGGAACCAACACCGACGCGGCCACTTACCGCATCGTCGACTTCACCAGCGACACCGCAGTGTCCACCGTCGGCATCCTGTGGAGCGCGGCAGCGGTTCCACTGGCTTTCGCCCGCTCCGATGACGGGGTGGTGTGGGACACCATCCAGACCGAGACGCCGAGTGCGTCGGCCGGCGAGCGCACGTGGTACGACATGGAAAGTGTCGTCGCGGCGCGCTATTTCCGCGTCCTTGCCACGTCGGGGACGCTCGGCTTCGACGAGATATACACGGGCAATACCCCGAGCGAGATACCCCTCGGACGGCTTAACCGCGACGACTACACCTGTCTCCCCAACAAGGTGTTCCAGTCCAACCGCCCGCTGCAATACTGGTTCGACAGGCAGATCACGCAGCCGATCATGCGGCTGTGGCCGATCCCGAACGCGGCAGCGGAAGCGTCGCAGATCGTCGTCTGGCGGCAGCGTTACATCATGGACGTCGGGACCCTCGTGCAGGAGATCGAGGTTCCACAGCGCTGGTATCAGGCCATCGTGTCGATGCTGGCCTTGCGCCTTGCCTACGAGGTCGCCGAAGTCGATCCGAACCTCATCCTCCCACTGAAGAACCTCGCCGACGAGGATCTGTTCAAGGCCCAGGCCGAGGAGCGCGACAATTCACCATTCAACGTCGTGCCGCAGTACGGCGTGTACACGAGGTAGTTGTGGCAGTCTGGCTCAACACCCGAGGCAAGAACTCGCTGGCCATCGCCGTGTGCGGTCGGTGCAACCGGAAGTTCCCGATCGGTGAACTCCAGCCGGACCCCAACGTGCCCGCGCTCATGGTCTGCAAGAAGGACCGCGACAACTTCGATCCGTACCGTCTGCCTGCGCGGCAGACCGAGAATATCACCCTTCGCTTCCCGCGCCCCGACGTACCGATCAACACCGATCCGGCAGGCGCCATCAGCGAGGACGGGGACTATTTCCTCATAACCGAGGACGGAGATGATTATCTTGAGTTCTGATCCCGAGGATGCTTGCCCTCGGGGCGCAGCGGTGGCCGGGGCTTTCGCACCCTTTCCCCCGGCCGCTGCTGCGCGCTCGGCAGGATATAGCGCATGACCGACGTCCCCAGCAACCTGATCCCATCGCGCCTGACGTCCATGCCCATTTACGATGGCACCGATACCGACGGCTCGATCTACTACGTCTTGTCGGGGGTTAGCTACCAGGCGCAGCTATCCACGCTGCTGGCTGAACTGGCTGGCGGCACCGTCACCTCGGTCAATGCCTCGGGCGGCACCACCGGCCTCAGCTTCTCGGGCGGCCCTGTCGTGACGACCGGAACGCTGACACTGGCAGGGACGCTGGCTGTCGCCAACGGCGGCACCGGCATCACCTCTTTCGGTTCCGGTGTCGCGACGTGGCTCGGCGCGCCGACCAGCGCCAATCTTCTCGCGGCAGTCAGCGACGCCACCGGCACAGGCTCGCTCGTTTTCGCCAACTCGCCGACGCTCTCGACGCCCAACCTTGGGACGCCGAGTGCGATAACCCTGACAAACGGCACCGGGTTGCCGCTGTCCACCGGCGTTACCGGGGACTTGCCGGTCGGCAGGCTCAACAACGGCCTCAACGCATCGGCGGCAACGTACTGGCGCGGCGACGGCACCTGGGCCGCGCCTGCTGGGTCCGGCACCGTCACCTCGGTCGATGTCTCAGGCGGTTCGACCGGCCTGACGTTCTCGGGCGGTCCGATCACCGCCTCCGGCACCATCACGATGGCCGGAACGCTCGGCGCGTCCTACGGCGGCACCGGCATTACGTCGCTCAGCAACGGAATTCCAGCGTTCCTCGGGTCGGCCACCAGCGCCAACCTTCGCGCGGCCATCACCGACGAAACAGGGACCGGCTCACTCGTCTTCGCGACATCACCGACCCTCGTCACGCCGGTACTCGGCACGCCGGCTTCCGTCACACTCACCAACGGCACCGGATTGCCACTCTCCACAGGTGTCACCGGCAACCTCCCAGTCACCAACCTCAACTCGGGCACTGGTGCATCGGCTTCGACCTTCTGGCGCGGCGACGGTACTTGGGCGCTTCCAGACTCGGGTTGGACGCAGATCGCGACGACAACGACGACCGGCGCCGGACCGTGGGACTTCACGTCGATCTCGTCCTCCTACGAGGAACTTTATATCTACATCAATGCGACGCCGAGCACGTCGCTGTCTGTCAGTGTCAAGGTCAGCACCGACAATGGCAGCAACTACAGCGCGTCGGGTCTGGGGCTAGGCACTGTGGGCAGTGCGTTTAAGGGCGGATTCTACCTGTTCGGTTACAAGAACGATGTGTCGTCCGCCCTCGCTGGCGCGACCACGACAGCCAGCCCGGCGCTGGCAACATCTTCGGCTGGGACATTCATCAACACTGGTGGCGTGAATGCGCTGCGTGTGAGCCTGACAACCGGAACGCTGACCTCAGTTACCGGCATCACACTTTTCGGAAGGTAGACCATGGGCGTCGTGATCGACTGCGGCACTGGCCAGGAGACGGTTGAACCCGGCCCTGTTCTTTCAGTCGCTGAGCGCAAGCTGGAGATGGTCGAGAGCATCAAAGCCATCCGCGACACGCATATCGCGGGCGGTACGACGGTGCAGGGTATCGGCGTGTTCGATTCCGACGATGCCGCTCGTCTCAACATCACAGGTGCCGTCGTCATGGCGCAGGTTGCCCTCGCGGCAAACCAGCCGTTCTCGATGTCGTGGAAACTGGCCAACAACACTCTCGTTACGCTCAACGCGACACAGATGATCGCGGTCGGCATCGCTGCCGGAACTCATGTCGCGGCCTGCCATGCGCGAGCGCAAGCGCTCGGCGTTGCGGTGCAGGCAGCGGCCTCGCACGACGATCTCGACGCCATCGACCTAAGCTCCGGCTGGCCATCCTGAGGGGTATAGATGCATGCCAAGTGAGCCTGTCTCCCATGAAATGATACTCCTCAAGCTCGGCGAATTGCAGGGCGAGAGCAAGGAGCGCACGGCGCAGATGGGTGAGATGCGCGGGGCAATCGTCGAGATCAAGGACCGCCTGACGAACGGGGAAGTCCGTTTCGCCGGCTTCGACAGGCACGTTCTCGACACGCAGCGGGTGCTCGGCGAGATCAAGCAGACAATCGAGAAGGCGATGGAGCACGGCAACCTGCGCCACGAGGTGCAGGACGCGCGCATCAAGCTCCTTGAGCACGCGGAGACGATCAGGAAGGCCGAACTTGGCTTCTTGAAGCGCATCACCGAAAGCAAGCCGTTTATCTGGCTGCTTGGCGTACTCGGCGCAGCCGGCGCGTGGCTGCTTGGCGCCAACCACGGGGGCGGGTCATGAAACTGATCGCGCACTGGCAGCACATGTGGTTCCGCCGCGTCTCGACATGGCTCGCCATGCTGAACGGCATATTCGTCGGCTACGTGTTCAGCCAGCCCGTGCTTGTCGTGGGCCTGATCGGCTTCGCGCCGGGCGAACTGATGATCCCGCTCGCTGTCGGCGCGGGATTCTTCGCCTTCGTGCTGCCGGTGATCGTCGCACACACCGCGCAGCCGAAAATGCGCGCGAAGATCGAGGAGAAGCTGAATGCCGATCAGTCCGAGTGAAGCCATGCGCCGGATCGGCAAGCCGAGCGGCAAGCAGGCGCTTGTCGGCACCATCGGCGCGGGGGCTGCGGCTTTGTTGCTCGCTACCGTCGCGCAATGGGAAGGCAAGCGCAACGAGCCTTATGCCGATCTGGTGGGCAAGATGACGGTGTGCTTCGGTGAGACAAACGTGCCGATGCGCCGGTACTCCGATACCGAGTGCGAGGACATGCTGGGCGGTAGCCTGACGACCTATGCGAAAGCCGTGCTCGGCCGCAATCCCGAACTCGCCGGCCATCCCAACCAGCTCGCCGCCGCGATCAGCCTGACCTACAACATCGGCGTCTCGGCCTACTGGCGCTCGACCGTGGCGCGGCGGTTCTCTGCCGGCGACTGGCGCGGCGCCTGCGATGCGTTCCTCTCATGGTCCTATGCCGGCGGCCGTCGTGTCTCCGGCCTGCTCAACCGGCGCAAGGCCGAGCGCGCGATCTGCTTGCGGGGGCTGGCGTGATCTTCGCCGCCCTCACCTTCGCCCGCGCGCACTGGCGCTGGTTCGCCTGCGGCCTCGCGCTGCTCGCCGTCGCGTGGCTCTGGCACAGCCGCTCGGAATGGCGCCAGACGGCCCGTCAGTGGCAATCGACGGCGCAGGCGTGGAAGACTGCCTTCGGGGCGCAAAAGAGCGCCTACGAGGCCGCGCAGGCGGCTGCTCGGGCAAAGCTCGACGCGCAGCGCAAGGTTCTCAAGAACGACTACGACACCATCGCCGAAAGGGCCGACAATGCCGAACGCAAAGTCAATTCGCTGGTTGCTGCTTCCGAGCGTTATGCTCGCGCTAACCGCGTGCGGGCCAAAACCGCTGAAGGTGGTTCCGGACAACCTTCTCCCGCCGGTCAAGGTGACGGTGCCTCGGGCGATAGCGGACCCGGTGAAGATGCCGTCGTGGTTCCGGCAGCCGACTTCCGAATCCTCGTCGAGAACACCGGCCGACTGATCAAGGCGCACGACTGGTACGAGGACTTGCGGGCCAAGGGGCTTGCTGAAGCGACGCCTGAACCTGTTGCGGAGCCTGCGCCATGAGCATGACATTCACTTCACTGAAGGAAGACGTGAAGCGCTATCTTGAGCGCGGCACGACCGCGACGCAGGACCCCGCCTTCGTCGCGCAGCTTCCGAGCCTGATCAACTTCGCCGAGCGCCGCATCGCGCAGGAACTCAAGATAGAGGGGTTCATCAACGTCGTGACCGGCACGTTCACGACGAGCGAGCCGGTTCTCGCCAAGCCGGATCGCTGGCGCGATACCGTGTCGTGGGCCGTCGGCACCGGCACGGGCTACAATACCCGGCAGATGCTCTACACCCGCGCCTACGAGTACCTTGGTTCCTACTGGCCCGACCGCACGGCGACCGACACGCCTGCATTCTACGCGGACTACGACGCGACGCACTGGCTCGTCGCGCCGACACCGGATGCGCCGTACCCCTTCGAGATCCTGTACTACGAGCTGCCGCAACTGCTCAGCGACAGCGTGGAGACCAACTGGATAACCGAGTACGCGCCGCAGCTTCTGCTTTACGCGACGCTGCTCGAAGCGGCCACGTTCCTCAAGAACGACGAGCGCGTGCCGACGTGGCAGGCGCTGTACGACCGCTCGGCGGCCACTCTCAACGGCGAGGACATCGCCAAGATTCTGGACCGCTCGGCGGTCCGCAAGGAGGCATAGATGAGCTTCGTCAACGTCTTCGGCGGGACGGTTATCTATCCGTCCGACGTCAGCCTTGTGGCTTACGAACTCGACGCCGACATCACCCTGAGCTGGCCTCTCGACGCGCAAAGCGGCCCGGACGTGGCTGCGCGCATCATCGACCTGTCCACCACCGGCTCGGGTTTCAGCGTGACGCTCCCGGCAGCCGACGAGACCGGCGTCGGCCAGACCATCCTGTTCAACAATCTCGGGCCCGATGACGTCGATGTTCTCGACAACGCGGGTGGCGCGGTTCTGTCCATGGCGGCGGGCGAGCAGTGGCAGATATACCTGACCGACGTGTCGACAGCGGCGGGATCGTGGCGCACGTTCCGCTACGGCGCGGCAACGGCGCAGGCCCAGCCGTCGGCGCTGGCGGGCGAAGGGCTGGTCGCCATTGGTTCGTATCTCGCCCAGGCCATCGAGACCTCGACGATCAGTTCCACGCCATATTCGCTGACGCTCACAGACCGCGCGGCGTTCTACGTCTGGACCGGCGCGCTCGGGACGATCAATCTCATTGCCGCGGCAACCGCGGGCAACAACTGGTTCGTCAACATCCGCAACGGCGGCACGGGCGACCTGACTATCGAGCCGTCCGGCTCCGAGACGATCAACGACCAGACCAACATCACGCTGCAGCCCGGCGACAGCGCGGTCGTCGCCACCAACGGCGTCGAGTGGTGGACCATCGGCCTCGGCAAGCAGGCGATCTTCGCGTTCGACTACACTACGATCGACGTCGACGGGCTCAGCGGCACCTACACACTGAGCGGGTCGGAACTGAACCGTATCGCCTACAAATTCACGGGTGCGCTGGCCAACGACCTTACCATCATCATGCCGGCGACTGTCCAGCAGTATTGGGTCAACAACGCCACGACCGGCGGCTATGTCTTCGACATGCAGGCCGACGGCGGCTCGTCGACTACCGCCATCACCGAGGGCACGCGCGGCATCTACTACTGCGACGGCTCGGAAATCATCAAGGCTGACACAACGTCAGGCGTGCCGCTGCCTCTCGCCGTCGTTGACGGCGGCACTGGCTCCACGTCGGCCGCAGGCGCCCGAACCAACCTGTCGGCGGCCAAGAGCGGCGCCAACAGCGACATCACGTCGCTCACCGGCTTGACCACGCCGCTCAGCGTCGCGCAGGGCGGCACCAACGCCACGACTGCCGCTGGTGCCAGGACCAGCCTGAGCGCGGCGCAGAGTGGTGCCAACACCGACCTGACGTCCATCACCGCGCTCGGCGCCGGATCGGCGGCTTCACCTTCGGTCGGGCGCAACAGCGATGGCCTGTACTTCCCGTCCGACAATGTGCTTGCCCTCGGTGCGGGCGGTTCGCTCGTCTTCCAGGTCGGGTCCGCCTCTGGCTCCGTCGTCATCCTCGGGAAGGCTTCAAGCGGAGGAACGTCATCTATCGCGATCGGCGATGTTTCCGACGGTGGCGGCCCGGAGTGCATCGCTGTAGGAGCCGGAGCAGACGCAGGTGGTGATGGCGGTGGTGCCGGACGGAATGTCTGCGTAGGCACGAGCGCTGCCCTGACATCCGGGGTCAATCAGTCAACCGCCATCGGCTACTCGGCAAACGTCACCGGGTCTGCTTTCAACTCGACCTCGGTAGGCGCGCAGGCTTCCACAACGACGTCCGACACCATCACTCTCGGCAACACCTCGATCACGACGCTGCGGTGCCAGGTTACGTCGATCACCGCCATCTCGGATGAGCGCGACAAGACCGACATCCGCGTGCTGCCCGCAGGCATGGACCTTGAGTTCATCAACGCGCTGCGCCCTGTTTCGTTCACGTGGAACATGCGCGACGGCGGCAAGGTCGGCGTACCTGACATCGGCTTCATCGCGCAGGAACTGCAAGCCGTGCAGCAGACGCTCGGTGTCGAGGTGCCGAACCTTGTGTTCGAAGCCGATCCCGACCGGCTGGAAGCGGCTTACGGTACGCTGATCCCGATCCTTGTCCGCGCGGTCCAGCAGCTTTCCGACATGCTGGACTGCGAGAAGGCCGAGCGCATGAAACTGGAAGGACGCATCGACGCGCTGGAGAACTATGTCTTCTGACGTCAATCTTCCTCCGCTCAAGATAGCGTCGCTTCCGGGCGTGAAGCGCGATGGCACGCGCTTCGAGGGCGACTACCACGTCGACGCGCTGTGGGCACGCTGGCAGCGCGGGTTGCCGCGCAAGATCGGCGGCTTCCGCTCCATCAACCGCTACATGCAGGGCATCGTGCGGACGATGCACGGCTACACCCGCGACACCCTGACCTACGTCCACGCGGCGTCGGCCAACCTCATCGAGCGCTTTACCGTAACCGGCGCCGGGGTGTGCTCGGTCATCACCGACCGCACGCCGTCGACGTTGACGGACAGCGACCTCAACATGTGGCAGTTCGACAATATCGCCGACTCCAGCAACGGGACCAACCTTCTCGTCGCGCAGGTCGCGCCCAATCTCGAATGCATCTGCAACTCGTATGGTGGCCAGTTCTTCACCGGCGACCTGCTCGGGACCAGCGCGCTGGTGGAAGTGACCGGCATGGCGTTGCCGTCGAACTTCAGCGCAACCGGCGGTGTCGTCGTGCTCCACCCCTACACCTTCGTCTTCGGCAATGACGGCTATGTCGCGTGGTCGGTGCCGGGCGATCCGACCGACTTTACCGGCTCCGGCGCGGGCAACGCCTACGTGGCCGGGCAGAAGATCGTTCGCGGACTGCCGTTGCGCGGCGGCCCCGGCAACAGCCCGTCGGGCCTGCTGTGGTCGGCCGATGAACTCATTCGCGTGAGCTACATCGGCGGCACGCCGGTCTTCCAGTTCGACACCATCGCCGGACAGATGTCGATCCTCGGGCCGCAGACGGTGATCGAGTACGACGGCATCTTCTACTGGATCGGCACCGACCGCTTCCTGATGTTCAACGGCGTTGTCCGCGAGATCCCGAACAACCTCAACCTGAACTTCTTCTTCGACAACCTCAATGCCTCGCAGCGGCAGAAGGTCTTCGCCTACAAGGTGCCGCGCTACGGCGAGATATGGTGGTGCTTCCCTTACGGGACGGCCACCGAATGCACGCACGCAGTGATCTACAATGTCCGCGAGAACACGTGGTACGACACCGAGCTGCCGAACGGTGGCCGCGCCGGGGGCCTGTCGCCGTCGATCTTCCGCAAGCCGATGCTGTCGGGCGTCGAGCCGCAGGACTTCATCGCCACCGACGCCGTGATCGACAACGCGGGAAGCGGCTACGCGGTCGGCGATGTGCTGGAGGTGGTCGGCGGACTCGGATCGATCCCGGTAGAGCTGACCGTGTCGGGCGTCACGCTCGGCGCCATCGACACGGTGTCGATCAGCAACGCCGGGCGGTACGAGGTCGTCCCGGATAACCCGGCCAGCGTGACCGCCAAGACCGGAACCGGCGTCGACGCCACGTTCACCCTGACTTTCGTTGCGCCCTACAACCTGTGGATTCACGAGAGCGGCCTGAACCAGATCGACGGCCAGAACGAGCAGCCGGTGCGCTCGTACTACGAGACTGCCGACCTCATGCTGCCGTTGCTCGATGCGAGCCTGCCGGACAGGTGGCTGAACATCAGCGCGCTGGAAGCCGACTTCGTGCAGAGCGGCGACTTGACGGTGACGATCACCGGGCGCGCCAACGCGCGAGCCCCGGAGGTCGAGAGCGACGCCATGGTCATCCCGGAGGTGGCAACCACGTCTTCCGAGCAGATCGTCCACTTCAAGACGCAGCGCAGGCAGCTACGTTTCCGCTTCGAGAGCAATACGATCAACGGCGATTACCAGGCCGGACAGATCCTCGCGCACTTCCAGGCGGGCGACGGGACGATCACGTCATGATAGATCCTCGCGGCCTCGACCTAACGGACTGGGCGGATAGCGTCATTCTGGAGAACGGCGACGCTTTCAGCTTCGGAAAACTGACCGATCCGGCGCGCTGGCAGGATTGGGCCGTGACGTTCGTCGTCGCGCAACCGTTCTCCGAGCGCGTCGTGCCGGACCCGTACCAGTTCACGGATTGGCGAGAATGGGCTATGCGTAGCTACACAATGCTCGAAGGGCAGGGCTGATGGCTGGGACTTCCGAACTTGCGGTCAACACGACGGGCGCGGCTCCCGCGCCCGCCCCGGCCTATGACACCGAGACGCAGGCGTTCATCAAGCGCATCGACGACTACGCCGCCGAGATGGGCGGGAAAGGCTACACGGTCAACCGGCAGGCCATCGTCGGCCCCGAAGGTGCTGACCCATACAAGGCCCTGATCGCAGCCGGGACCGACCCTCGCAGCCTTGTCGATGTCGGACTGGCTTTCAAGACCAACAAGGGCAACGCCGCCAAGGTCAGGAACAATCCGACCGGCACGATCTACGCCAATCCGAACTACCAGTACCGGATCACCAACGAGGCCGGAAAGAACAAGGTGCTCTACACGGGCACCGGCCTCGAAGGGCTCCAGAACGTCTACGCCATCGCGCAGGAGCTGTCGCAGAAGGGCGGCAAGAAGGCCAACTGGGGCGTCGAGGAACTGAACCCGGCTACCGGCCAGTGGCAGCGCGTGGCGGACGACGACCCGGCCAAGAACACGCTCGGCAAGATCGCCGGCATCGTGCTGCCCGCGCTCGGTGCGTTTGCCTTCCCCGGCCTCGGTATTCTCGGAGGCGCACTCGGCTCGGCAGCCGGAGCGGCGTCCGGCTCGGTCGCGTCCGGTGTGCTCCAGGGCAAGAGTCTCGGTAACATCCTCAAGGACGCAGCCATCACAGGTGGCTTGTCTTTCGCGGGGGGCTCCCTGTTTGGGGGCGCGGGGGCAGGCGGTGCGGGGGGCACCGCCGCTTCCGGCACCAGCGGCGCTACAGGGGGTCTCGGCGCCGCTGGCGCCGGGGCCACGGGCTCCGCGCTCGGCGGTGCAGCCGGAGATATCGTCGTGTCAGGCCTTCGTAACGTGATCCCCGGCGCTTTTGGCGGCGCGGCAGGCGCGGCTACCGGCGCGGCTGCGTCCGGCGCGCTGAGTGGTAGCAACGGATCGACGCCGCAGTCCGTCGAGGAGATACTGGTCGAGGCCAACAAGCCTCTGGTAAACCCGGCAGGCGTTCTCGACGCGGCTACTCTGGCGTCGATCGGCATTCCGGCCAGCATCAGCGGCGGCAAGCCGATGAAGCTCAGCGATGTCGCCAACTACCTCAAACTGGCGTCGCTCGGCGTCGGACTGGTCGGCAACATGTTCACCGGAAGCGGCGACGGCAAGCAGGGAACCATGCCGGGCGCGCTCGGCGTCACCGCGCCTGTGTTCGGTGCGTCGCTGCCGACGACGACCACGGTGTTCGGCAGCAATGGCGCGCCGACGCCGCGCCGCATCGGTCCCTACGACTGGAAGACTTACGGGCAGCGGCCCGAGTTGAGCTTCTACAGCAATGTGCCGCAGCGCTTCGCAGAAGGCGGCTATGCGGTGAAGCGCGGTGGCCGCGCCGTCGAAGGGTCCGGCACCGGCCGCAGCGACAGCATCCCGGCCGAGTTGTCCGACGGCGAATATGTCGTCGATGCGGAGACTGTCGCGCTGCTCGGCGACGGCAGCAGCAAGGCCGGAGCCAAGGCGCTCGATGACATGCGTGTCAGCGTCCGCAAGCACAAGGGACGCAAGCTGGCGAAGGGTGAGTTCAGCGTGAAGGCGAAGCAGCCGGAGCACTACATCGCAAAAGGAAAGCGATAGATGGCATTCACCGATTTCCTCACTGAGGGCGCGGCCATCCCCGCCGGATCGGCGGTCAAGTCGGTCACGAGCCAGACGGTGCTCCCGGACTGGTACACCAACTACGCGATGGACGTTCTGTCGGCGCAGAAGCTGGCGTCGTCCACACCCTACTCGACCTACGAGGGGCCACGCATCGCGGGCTTCAACCAGACGCAGCAGCAGGGCATGGACGCCACGCGCGCTGCGGCGGGGGCCTACCAGTACCCGCTGATGCGCGCCACGCAGGGCACGCAGGGCGTTATGGGCAAGTCCACACTGGACCTCGCCAACCCCTACTTCACCAAGGCGCAGACCTTCAGTCCATCTGCTGCCGCCGCGGGCGATTACGGCGCCGCGCGCGGCGCACTGGACACTGCTTCCGGCTACAGCTCGCTGGGCGCGTCGCAGCCGCTCTACGCCGGTGCGCTGTCGATCAATCCGTCGAACGTCGCCGATCCGAACTACCGCGCGGCCGAGGGGCTTGTCGGCTCGTCTGTAGGCGCGAACGGGGCTGCCGCCGCGCAGCCCTACTACAGCAGCGCGGCAGGCATGTCCGGTATCGGCGCCGCACAGCCCTACTTCGGCGCGGGCGTGAACACGATCGCGCAGAGCACCAACCCGTTGGGCTCCAACGCGGCGATGCCCTACATC
>ERZ869925.1055-NODE-1055-length-14371-cov-9.082495_pt1 | contig 14371 bp, 15 predicted proteins | sample MGYA00579311_ERZ869925 | MGnify/ENA primary metagenome ERZ869925 (study PRJEB32216, sample SAMN09231817) | wastewater metagenome | place: USA: Maryland | collected 2016-07-30 | study: EMG produced TPA metagenomics assembly of the PRJNA472060 data set (Reclaimed...
AATACAAGGAATACCTGGACCAACTGGAATACAAGGAATACCTGGACCAACTGGACCAACTGGAAATGCTAATGTCACATTACCAACGACTACAAATAATATAGTAATAGCATCGAATACAGGTGGTACTCTAACAACATCGAATATTTCAATATCAAATGTTGTAGATCTTACTACAGCACAAGTCTTATCTAATAAAACGATTAATTCTGCAACAAATACCTTAACGATAACAAGTGGAGGATTAACAGCTACAAATATCAATTCAGTGATTGATCAACAATTACTGACTACTTCATCACCATCATTTTCTATATTGTCATTAACACAATATAGATCACAATCCATCGCAGATCAACAAGTATACGATGTATTTAATTCAAGTTCTAGACCTCTTAATTATAAATGGGCAATAAGACAAACAATAGCAGCTGGAGCTAGTAATGTAGTAATATGGACATATAATTATCCGATTAATTATTCAACAACAGTAGATTTTTATGGAACAGGATATAGTAACACAGGAGGAACTGGATCTGGTTCGTATCATTATGCTAATAATTATTATCAAATATCATCTGTACTTACTAATGTAGGTACTCTCTATAATGATAAGAAAGAATCAGGAGCTCCATATGGTGGAAAATTATCAATTACATTTGGTATTAGTGGAGGAAATAATATACAATTACAAGCAAGTAATACAGCAGTATTTGGAATATCATTGAGCGGAATTGTACAAATTATTTCCACATTCTAAAAGAATGAGTCGAGTCATGGATGCTAGTGTTTTTATCGGTAATGATGATACTACCTATGTATCAACTAGTAGCGATTATCATTATTTAACATCATGGGGTGATACCTTACAAATCGTTACTCCTAGAACAATAACTAATAGTAATGATACTGGTAATACTGGTGAAATATGCTGGAGCGCAGATTATATTTATGTCTGTATAAATACTAATACATGGAAACGAACAGCACTATCAACGTGGTAAGATATGCCAGAATAGAATCAGCGCATAATTATATATTAGTATGTATTAATACTAATATATTGGAGAAAATAGTATTATCAACGTAGTGATTTTTTTTTTTTATCATTAAATGAACCGTCACTACGTTTTAGATTCTATCAATGAAATCAAACAATTATATAATCTTGAGAATGGAAATAATGAAGAAATCCATTCTCAACCAATCAGTTTTGAATCAGAATTAATTGGTGGTGGAAGACCAAGGAAACATATACCTCTAATGTATAGTCAAAGTTCTGTTCCATATCCTTATAGTCATGTTGGTGGTAGTCTCATTTCATATCCATCTCCATATGGATACGGCGGTAGGAATATTGCAGGATGTAATTTATATGGTGGAGCAGATCATACAGGATATAATACCGCATTAAAGCAACTAAAAGTTAGGATGATGGAAGCATGGAATGCTCAATCACAAGAACAAAAGATGGCATATTATAATCCTACAACAGGTAAATATGATTTAACATCATACAAAATAAAGTTATTAAATGCTGCTAGAGATCAGTTTCAAGATCCCGAATTTGTTGATTATGCTATCAAAAAGATACAAACTGGTAAAAATTTAGCAGCTAATATGGCAGCATATAGATCCCAAAATCCAGGATCAATATCTACAATTAGAAAAACTAGAAAACCGGCATTATCTGCTTATAATTGTTATCCTTATGTTCAATCTGCATTTTTAACTCAAGGGTTAGTACCTCCACCTAGAATACCAAATCCACGTAGAAAACGTGAAACAAAATTATTTACGTTTTAAGAAGATGAAAAATGATATCTATTAAATAGATATCATTAATTAAATTGGGGTGGAAACGATTTAATATTTGTAATATAGATATCATCTCCACCTCATATTTATTTAATTGGGAAAATATCCATATATTTAATTTCTTCCCAATTTCCTATACAATACATATTTATTAACATTTCGACATATTTTCGAAGAGTAGGATATAAACCACCATCCTCAGTATGAATAAATGTATCTGGATAAAAATCACTTAGATATCTTATATTCGTGTAGTAAGTATTTGTATCAATATCTCTAACTATCCAATGAAGTTTATCTACATGTATACAATTATGACATAGATGGAAATATTTAGTAGCTTGAGTCTTTGGATCTATAATTTTTCTATAGATTAATTCACAATAATTCATGATATGAGAACATCCATCACATGGATCAATATTTTCTTTTTCATATTGTAACATTTTAAGTAATCTTCTATTTTTAATTTTAAGATCATCATGTATCAGTATATAATGTATATCATATCCATTAGAATTTATGATTGAATCGATGAGAAATTTGTTATTAAATCTTAGATCGAGTATATGTATCATCTCAAAATTTGCTATTATATTTTTATATGACGACATAATTTTATTCTCACGATTGAAACATATTTCCATGTCTCTCGATTTCATAAAATTATATAAATATTTTTTGGCTTCATGGTAAATCTTTAATCGAGTAATATAATTTTTAGGTAAATAACTATCGATTAATTCTAAGATTTCTCTTGGTAAGTATATACTCTTATATCCACGTTCTTCAACATTCACAGTTATCCCATGATATTGTTCATTTTTACATATTGTCAGCATGTATTAATTTATTGATACATGTGTCTTTTTATACTTTCATCATCTCTGGGAATAAATTACATATCATATTTGATAGATTAATATCAGGATTTATTCCTAACATCAATGGTAATTCATAAAATTGTCTATAAAATTCATCATCTCCCATATGTTTATTCTTTAATCTCAATGTACACCATAATCCACATGTACTGATCAATTGTCCATTATATGGATTAGGATCTTTAACGATCAAGATTTCTCCTTGTAAAATTTTATCATTATAATATACAGAATCTTTATCATAATATTTACTTCCCATTATCAATTCGAGTAATTTTGGTTCTATTTTATGTGATTCTCTGACTTGAGAATCATAATCAGCAATCTTAGAATCTATATAACATCCATAACTATCGAAAAATCTAAGTTTATCCTTTCCATCATTATTGACCATTATACAACACCAATGTCCTATATCATCATTAGGTGGTGGATTTGGATATAATATAATTACTGACATATATGGTTCTAATAATTCATCTAATGAATCATATTTATCTAGATCTCCAAAAGGTATTATCTTAACCTTATTATCAAACATATATAATATGTCATTACGACTAGTTGGACTTATCGTACGTTTTCTTAACATATCCATAGTCTTATTATTGATAGATGACATTTTATATTTAATATCAAAAAAAAAATATGACTATCTACTAAGATCTATAACATCCCGCTACCGAATGTATAAAGACTTCTAAACATATATAAAAAAAAATATCATATACCTACCATGACAATTGGTAGGTATATAATCATAGGGGAGATTATATATAAGGATTTTTAATCCTAGTGTTGTCAGCTATTCATTAGAAATATATGCGCCCCTCGCGCATATATTCATAATTTTTTTTCCATTATAATAAATGGCATTGAGTTATCAGAAAATAGCAGGACATTCCTCGATTAATGATGGTATACAAATCGCAAGAGATGGAGACATCAAACTTTATTATATCGATCAACCGATAGATTTATTACGAGAACATGACCAGGATACTGCAATGTATATGGTGAGTGATATAGTCGATGATGTTGTTAAGGATATGATGATTTTTGGTCTTGGTACTGGTAAATTAAATACTATTGATTGTGATATAATGAGTAAATCTTGTCCTACTAATAGGATACAAAGACGAATATTCAATGATGTCAAGAATCGGATAGCAGCAATGGAATCAAAAATTTATTATCCACAAAATGGGAATATTTCAATACTACCAAGAAAATTAGAAGGTCAAAATAATAGGATTTATGTGTCAGGATCTTCAGGATCAGGTAAATCTTTTTGGAGTTCGAGATATGCACTTAATTATCTATCTGAGTATCCTAATAATAGAATCTTTTTATTCTCTCGAAAGACATTTGATCCAGTATTTGATGATGTCATCTCTAATATTATTAGAGTACCTCTAGATCGTAAATTTGTCATGGATGTCGAACAAAATCCTGAATTTATTTCTAATTTTCATGATAGTCTCTTAATTTTTGATGATTTTGAAGGTATTCATGATAAAGATATCAAAAGATCTATTATGCAATTTAAAGATTCGGCTTTTCAGTTAGGACGACAATATAATATTGATATCATTTCAGTCCAGCATAAAAGTCTCGGTGGTGCTAAATCTATCGTTGACCTTTGTGAAAGTAATATTCTCGTTTGTTTTCCTAAGATGAATCTTGGTGAATGTCTCCGTATGATTAATAAATATTGCTCTTATTCTAAAGATCAAATGGAACGCATCTTTGACGATGATATGAAGAGAGAAAGATGGTTATGTATTATTCGCCCTAATATAGCTATAACTGAACATTTCATTAAAATTATTGATTAATTTGCAAAGAAAAGCAATGTAGTTTCCTTCCGAACGTGATATGTTTGATTGAAATCAATCATATGTCCCTTATTAGATGAATATATATACACGATTCCATTTCCTTCTTCGAATTATCTTCTTTACAATATGTCATTTTATAATGGTATATATGTTTTTTTTTTATATATCATAAACTTCGACTCTCTCGTAATCTGTGCTCTCCAACATATCAATATATTCTTTCAATTCTTGTCTCGTATAATATACATGTTCATAATCCACAGCTAACGAATCATCACAATTACATTCATTAGATCCTTCTTCTGAATCATCTGAATTGAAGCCAAGATCATGAATCACACATGTATTTTCCATATACTTATGTAATTCATATCCTTTCTTTGGATCGATATATTCACATAATGAGTTAATTAAGTCCTTTGGTAATCCATATTGATTTGCTGCTATCAATGCCATCTCACACTTTGATTCCATTTTTACTCAATAACCTAAGTAATGAAATTAGAAATCAATTATATCACTTTTGTGACATAATCGTGTTTTTATATATCAGATATTACAACTCTAAGCTTTGTTGCTTTCGAGTTCTTCTTTGGTGTATCTAATACTCTATGATTGTCTGCCCATCTTTGTGCATGTTGTCTCTGTTTATTCATCCTTTCTAATGCTCTTTTGATTTCTTCTAATTGATATCTATCCACTCGAAGCACATATCCAATGCCTTCTTTCGTTGGTGTCACTATACTTTCGTTTGTCATTATTGTCTCCATTTTATTCTTCTTTTATAATGTTTGCATATTTTTATATCATTGATCAATTCTTCTATTTATTGACAACAATAAATCCATGGAATTTATTTCATAGTACATTGTTGAATAAGTTGTAGTTATTGACCACAAAAAATCCATAGAAAAATTTGTTCATAGTACTTTGTTGGATAAGTGGTAAAGTGGACAAGTGGACAACCCTGTTTATTTCTATTATATTTTTATTATATATTTATTATTAGCAGTGTCCACCCAAAAATTCATGGAAAATTTGTTCATAAGACTTTGTAGGAGAAGTGGCAAAGTGGACAAGTGGACAACCCTGTTTATTTCTATTATATTTTTATTATTAATAATATCAGTATAAAAATAATTCTACAATTGAGAATATTAGGGTTGTCCACTGTCCAGTTAACCATTTTAATAGATACTCCTATTAAATAGGATTACCGTTAAATTTTGTGTTTTTGTTATGGACAATGTTTAAAATGAAAAAAATATATAAAAAAGAAAATATATGTACTAAAAGGTAATACATATGGATAATATAATGAGCCTCGAAGATTTTTCTATTAAAAGCCCATCGACCTTTAGTGCTTCCCGAAGTAAAGGAGAGAACAGTACTCAGCCAACAACATCAGTGACTGTTCAAACTTTTAATGATGATGACTTCTGGGTTGCGAAAAATACTAATACGACTGTTTCCTCAATGGAAACATCTTTTATTAATTCTGAAAGAGTACAAGCTCAACTAATTACACTCAAATCTCCTGTTGAAAACGAATCACAGATGTTAGTATTAAAAGTTCAGGAACAAGTAAAGGCATTAAATGTAAATATTGAGGATGAACAATCAATAGAGTTAAAAGAAGAAGAACAAGATCAGGATCAGGATCAGGATGTAACCGCAGAAGAATGGTCTGAAATATTTCAAAAGGGAATATCAGCATTACATCAAGATGTAGCTGATGTATTTATTAAATATTGTCTATCGTATCAGAATGGATTGGGATTTATTAAAGATAGTAAATCTGGAATGATATACAAATATGATAATAATAAATCCAGTTGGATAGTGATTGATTGGGTTTTTGTAGAAAGAAAGAGTAGAAGAATTATAATTGAAAAATACTATGAAATCATAGAAACATTGAAAAGACAGATATCACAAAATCCTAATGAATCCTTACAAATTAGGATTAGAAGAATTGTGTCTTTAATTGGAAAATTAAAGACACAATCATATATTAGATCGATCGAAGCTAGGATACAATCAGATATAACCACAGTAACAACATACAAGCCCTACCATAGAGATATCGGTGATGATGTTGCAGAAACTTATAATGTATTTCCTGGATTTGTAGCTAACAAGGTCAATATTACTAATCCAAACAATTTAGATATCCGATTGCAAAGATTATTAAGTCACATCTATGAAGTATGGGCAAATCAAAATGTAAACTTATATTGGTATATATTGTCATGGTTAGCATATCCAATTAGGAATTTGAGACCATCAAATATCGCTTTAGTTGTAATTGGAAGACAAGGATGTGGTAAATCTATGATATTTGAATTTATGAGTAAATTTATATATGGGAGTGCTTGTTCGGCAATACTTGAAAACTTTGATCTTCTACTCCAAAGATTCAATGGTATTAGAGAAGATAAAATGTTTATTGTAATTGATGAAACAAAGAACGCGGATTCAAAGAAATTCAATGGAGACTATCAGAGATTTAAGCCTTGTGTGACACAGAGTACAATTCCAATCGAAAGAAAAGGATTAGAAGTATACCATGTTGATAATTATAATACCTTCGGTATATGTTCAAACCATGGTGTTCCTGTAAGACTAGAAGAGGACGATAGAAGATCATGTGTGATTGAATGTTCTGATAAATATGTAAATAACACTATTTATTTTAATACAATTTACAATGAATGTTTTAACCAAGAAGTAGGAGATTTGTTTTATTCATTCCTTCGTGGTGATTTCCTACAGCAAATGTTAGTATCATTAATCCCTGTACCAATGACTGCTGCCAAACAAAATGCTATTGATGCATTACGTCCAAATAGTTCATGTTTCTTTGATGACCTTTTTGTTAATGGACCAATATCTATTCCAGTCTCAATGATAGTTATTAGAAACAGAGAGGCCCTTATTTCGACTAACGATGTCTTTTTATTATTCCAAGACTGGTGCAAAACCAATAATGTACATTGTACATATAAGTTACAAGGTCTCACTTCTTTACTTCATAAGTATCCTCATATCTCAGATAGGGATAGAATTCAAATGAATGGTGTTCGCCTACGTTATGTTTCAATTGGAGAACAATACCATAACACAGTTATTGTGAATAATGTTTCATTAGGTACCACACAATCTTTATCACAACTGTTATAAAAAAAAACATACATTGTTTGTTCAAAACAAACAATTTCATAGGACACTAAAGTTTAAATTATTATATTGGACACTGTTGACAACAAAAAATACATGGAAAATTCAATCAAAGCACTTAATAGGAGAAGTGGTCAACTGGACAGTGGACAAACCTAATATGATTGGTTATGGAATTATTGTGATACTAATATTAATAATCGCACATAATAATAATAAAAATATATAATAGAAATAAATAGGGTTGTCCACTTGTCCACTTTGCCACTTCTCCTACTAGATGCGATAAACAAATTTTCTATGGGTTTTTTTCGTGGCCACTACTAAATTATTAATAATCGCACATAATAGTAATAATAAAAATATATAATAAACTTAAAAAGGGTTGTCCACCTGTCCACTTTACCACTTTTCCTACTATGTACTATAAACAAATTTTCTACGGAATTTTTGGTGGTCAATACTTAATGTATCATAAAATTGAGTAAAAATATAAAGTAAAGATGTTTTTGTTCTTTATTTAACTTATTTGATATTTTCCTTCTCAAGTACCACAATTTCAATTGTGATCCTAGTCCTTTCGTCATAAAATCACGATTTATTCTAATTATCTTACTTAATAGGATAATGATCATGGTGAGAAGGGTGAGATGGGTCAAATATTACTCCTACTATATCTTTTTTTTTTATTATTTCTATTAATTAATAATACCCTCCTCACTCTTCTCACCTTTCTCATTATTCTATTAAGTAAGATAAATAGAATAAATCGTAATTTTAGACCGAAAGCACCCTGCTCAATATTGAAATTATCCCACTATTTTAATGCTTATCTGATTCACATATTATAATAAAATTGAGTAAAAATATAAAGTAAAGATGTAGACTAAAAATGGAACAACAAACGATAACCCGAGTCAACATTAACTCTCCTCCATCATCTTCTAATATTGATGATGGAGCTCTAATTAGAAGATCAATACATGAGTATACAAAAGAACAGAGAGAAGCATATCGTGAATATGTAAGAACGAGTCTGGCATTCTCTGAGAGTAAAATTACAAACGATATGACTTCATTGTTGGAAAAATATGGAAACACATATGTAGGTATAAATAAAGCAGTATATTTGCATTATAAATGTGTAATGTGTAAAAGAATGATAGTAGGATCTAGTCTTTTCAAATGTCATGATGGAATTAAATATTATGAATATGACAATAAAGGAAATGAACCTCTGACCTGCATCAAATGTGAAGAAATAAGCTATTGTAGTGATTCGTGTAGAAAATCTGATAAAGTACATATATGCTATCAAGATCATAGAAATACTGGACACGTGTGCAAATTATATCATTAAAAAAAACTATGATACCTATCGATAGGTATTATATCTTCATACACTGTATCATCATTGTATGAAGATATACCAAACAAATGAGTCACACGACTCATTTGTAATAGAGTATAGATAATAGATTTTACGATTCGAGGCCTTTCTTGAGGAATATGAGTTTAATATCCATATTATCGAGAGGACCAAGATATAATCTAAAGACAGAACCAAAGACATCAGCGATATAAACATTTATATTAAGAGTGCGTAAGACATTATTACCGATCATAGATACTAATCGTAAGAATGGAGGAACATAAATCCAATGTTCAGCACGAGCAATAAGTTCTTCGTCTTGTCCAATCAAAACATCAGTTAAGATACCAATAGTGTCATTAGATTGATTACCACTAAACTGGGTATATAATTGTTGACCACGAAATTCCTGAGCGATAGGAATACTATTAGTAGTAATTAATAATCTAGTAATATCAGTGATACTACTAGACCATTTAGCGTCTTGCTTACAAATATAATAAGTACCAGTTATACCTAGAGGATTTTCTATGACATCTATATTATTTCCTCTTGATTTCTTTATAAATGTTATATCATGTCCATTATAAAGGAGAGGAGAATTTTGAGTAACAGAAAATCCTTGAAATCTATGATATAATTCATAAGACATAGTGACATCGATACCACCAGTGATACCATAATAAGTTGGAATATTGACATCATAAAATCCACTAACATTATCAAAGGTTATAATTGTTGTTCCATTACCAGTTGGACCACCAGCAGAAGTTACCGATGACTGAGCAGTAACAAATGCTTGATTGAGAAGATCAAGAAAATCGTTAGTATTATAGACTAATTGTTGTTTAGTACCATCTTGTTGAGTGACGATCGGTAATACGATAGGAATATCATAAAATATATTATTATATGATAACCCTACAAAAAATTTAGTGGTAGATGTTGTAGTAGGATAAGGTTGATAGACTCTGCCAACAAAATTACTACTAATTGAGAAACGAGCGATAGCTACATTCCATTCAGAAGGATTTTTAATGATGTCTCTATCATAAGTTTCAGTGATACTAGCAGGAACATCTTGAGGTAATGAAGAATTCTCATTACTATTATTGAAAAAAGTCAGGTTGAAATAATACCGATCAGGAGATTGGATCATATTTTTTTTTAATGAAAAAAAAATTATTTAGATAGTATCCAAATAATGTCTAATTTATTACAATTACCTGATAGCTTATCTGTAGATAGTAGATTATTGATATCTCCATCAAAGAAATGCCAAATAAAGCTCGGAGCGTCACAATGTACTCAACAGAGACAAACGAGTAGTAGTCTTAGTAATAATAATCTCACATTTAACGTAGTATTAAGTAATCAAGCCACTACAGTAATTGATTCATATGCATATGTTGAAATTGGATGTTCTGTTACAGTAGGATGTATTGGATTAACTGGTACGACCGTAAAAGATTATGTCGATGATAACTTTGCATTAAGAGCGAATCCGTTAGCGAGTATATGTACACAAGTAGTGGCCCAAATCAACAATCAAACAGTATCTGTCGAAACTCAAAAATTTTATAATGCATTTGCTTGGAATCAAAATTTTGTCGATAGTGAAGCTATCAATCAATCTATTGTTCCTATACTTCCAGATGGATCACAAGAATATCATGATCTTAATGGTAGTTTGCGTAATCCATTACTAAGTTATGAAGGAGGAAGTACACAATATTTTGAACCGAGAGGGAGTCTTAATAAAACATTCGATACAATAACAAATACTGCATCAGCATGGACTTTTAATTTTCTTCTAACGTCACCTATTCCACATCCATTATTTGAATATAATCCTACCAAAATAAGAGAAGGATATGCCAATATAAATTTATTAAATTTACAGTTACTCATGAATGGAAACCTTTCAAGAATGTTTAGTCTAGATGCTATAAATTGTCCATTAGTTAATAATATTACTGTTAATTTTACTTCAGCAACCCTAATTATGACATGGTTAACTGTACCTACTACTCAACATCTACCAGATCGAACTTTGCGCAGTTTTTCAAATATTACAGTGAAAGAAACGACTACAGCACCATTTTTACCGGGATCAACAGCACAAGTTACTGCTCAAAATCAAAATTTTAATCAAATTCCATCTGCTATATATGTGTGGGTAGCAGATCCACAACCATTAAATTTGGTAGATGGATATAAATATACAGACTCATATTTTGGGATAAGTAATGTTGTAGGTTTATTCAATAATAATTCTGGTTTATTATCAAATTATTCACAACGTGAATTATATAATATCTGCTCGGCCGACGAAGGTTCTAAAATGTCTTATGTACAATTTTCTGAAATGGTTGGTTCTATTCTTTGTCTAGATCCAGTTAAATTATTTGGTCTTGGACCACTTCAAACTACAGGACAAATTGGTCAATTTAATTTTTCATTACAAATAACATGTACTAATCTATCTACACGTACAATAACTCCTAATATTTATATAGCAGCTGTTCTTGATAATGTTCTTGAAATTTATAGAGATGGTACCGCTCTAGTATATCAAGGATATATTACTGAAAATGATGTTCAAAAGGCTCTATCTCTTCCCGCACATCCTACAAATTTTGAACAATCTAATATTTATGGTGGTAGTATTGGTGATTTTTTCGGTAAAATTTTTGGTTTTGTTAAACCTATATTAAATGCCCTCAAAGGTACTAAAGCTATTTCAACTGGATTATCAATGGTTCCACATCCAGTTGCGCAGGGCTTATCTTCAGTAGCTGATATTTTTGGATATGCCAATCCTGCTATGGGAGGTAAGAAAACATCAAAAGCTGAAATGCAACGTTATTACAGATCTTTGATTCAATGATATACCTTTCCTACGGGCTCGACCATCGAAGGTGGTGAAGGGAATATATATATATCACACATGTGATATATATTTCAGTACTGATAATTAACGCAATGAATTATCCTTAATTATATTTGTTATATATTGACGGTATATCTTCTTACATTTCCGAATTTTAATATTTTCATATTCGAGTATCTTACAGATATTACTCACTGTGATATCCGGATTATCATTGATTATATCCCGTATTCTTTGTATTACTGCTTGTTCTTCTTCATTAATAACCAATTCTCTAGTTTTATCTTCTTTACTACCTATAACTTTATATCCAAATCTCGGTTTAGTTCGTAAAGTTCCTTTAGATGACATATCATTGAGTACTATACTAACTTTTTCAGCAGTATTCTTACGTTCAAATTGACTAACAGAAACCATGATATTATACATTAAGTCACCAGTAGGAGTATTAGTATCAACATCAAGATCTAAGATCACTAAATTACTTCCTTTATTTTTTACTATATTTAATAATTCTAGTCCATCTTTAACTGATCTCGTTAATCTACTTAATGAAATCACAACTATTGCAATTCCTGGTTCTAATGCTTCAATCATCTCTATTAGATGTTCTCTTTTCATATCTTTACCAGATTTCCCTTCATCTACGAAATATCTATCAAAATTATATTTCTTATATTTACAATATTCATAAATTCTATTCTTTTGTGCTTCGATCGAGTGTCCTTCTTTTACTTGTATATCAGTAGAGACTCGAACATAACCAAAAACTTTAGTAGGTTTACGTTCCATGATTTAAGTTAATTTATTAGATGTCCAATAAATTAAATATATAACGATTTTTTTTGACTTATATTAATCGTATAATTATATAAATATAATGGATGAAATTTATGACGATATCGATATATTAACAACGATGCATCTTCCAGAATATAATCTAACTATATGTAAAGATGTGGATCATCACAAAACTAGAGATTGCCACGAACAATGTAGAAATCATAGATGTATACAAGGACAAAATAGATGCAGTAGACGATCTGATGATATATGTATCGAAACTATCATCAGAGAACGAAGTATTGATAATAAATAATAATAGAATAGAGATATATAAAAGAGAAAATGGATGGATATATGGTAGGAATAAAATCTTAGAATACGTATATCAATTATTATATCATGAAGAAACTCAATGTGTATGTAGTTCTGAGATGTTTGTGAGAGATTAATAATTGATAATAATATTAAATTGGGGTTGGAACGATTTGATATTTGTAATATAGATATCATCTCTGTCTCATATTAATGTTAAATTTTTTTTTATTGTTATTATTAAATAACAATGTCTGTGAATCAATTATTCCAATCACCACCAGTTAGAGGTACTGATATATCAGTACAATCAATATCATTAGCAGGAGGAGATCCATTTGATAATTATATGAATACTACATTAGATACGACATTTTTCTTTGCTGGTATAACAGGGTCGAGTCTAGGAACTGGTACCTCAACTGGAACATTAGAATTATCATCGATAGGAGACCAATATTTTATCAATGTACCGCAATATACTGGCACAGTTGGAGTTACTGCCTCTTATCTTATATCAACTAGCTCATTACCTACTGAATACATACCATCAACAAGACAATTTTCTCCTAGTATATTAGTATCTAATGGGTCAGCATATAATTCAGCTATTTGTTCAATCGAAACAGATGGGAAAATTAGATTTTTTAATAGGGAAGGAATATTTCCTGGTATGATAGGTAATTGCGAAATAGAATCACAAGTAATATCTTACCATATATAAAATTTATTGATAATGTCAATCAATTTATTGTTAAAAGATCCTCCTTATGATTGGTTAAAAATTAATGCTGAATCGTATAGTACTCCAAACGAAATTATAGTACAAGATAATAAAACTACCATTGGTACTGGGAAAATCAAATTAATCCAGAATAATTCATCTGATTCTAATGATATAGCATTTTATATTGATGATCTTACAAATGATAGAGCATATATAGGTATTAATTCTAATGATGGTAATACCTATATTTTTTGTGTTAATGGTAGTGATTTTAAAATATATACGGATGGATCTGAAAGACTTACTATAAGATCGTCTGGTATATCTAATGATAATACATCCATTAACCTATTAGCTTTACAAGGTAATGATCTTGTATATCGTACAGTTTCGTCTTTACCGATTAATCCAGGTCCAGCCGGACCAACTGGACCAACTGGACCAACTGGAATACAAGGAATACCTGGACAAACTGGAATACAAGGAATACCTGGACCAACTGGAATACAAGGAATACCTGGACCAACTGGAATACAAGGAATACCTGGACCAACTGGA
>ERZ869925.1058-NODE-1058-length-14355-cov-11.168042_pt1 | contig 14355 bp, 17 predicted proteins | sample MGYA00579311_ERZ869925 | MGnify/ENA primary metagenome ERZ869925 (study PRJEB32216, sample SAMN09231817) | wastewater metagenome | place: USA: Maryland | collected 2016-07-30 | study: EMG produced TPA metagenomics assembly of the PRJNA472060 data set (Reclaimed...
GCCTATTTGCACGACAAAGTTAGTTGTGTATTCTGAGTCACTATCTGCACAAACAAAGTGCGGATTACAACGGGGTCTGAAACTGTGGTCGAAATCATCGTGAAAGGCAAGCGTGGGAGCGGGAAGACAATCACCGCCATTCGGATCGTGAAGATGCTCCGTGAGGCCGGCATGGAGTGCGAGTACAAGGGGGAGACGATACGCAGCACGGATGTCATCAACGGGATCTTGGACGGCGAGTATTCGACCGACACGCTGGCCAAAGCGAATGAGGTGCGGCAGTTCGTGGTGGTTGACACGCACAAGGCAGAGTGAACACCGTGGCCAAACGCAAAACAGACCCCGACTACGAAGGCTACAAGAGTGGCCAGGCGGCCATCAGCCGCGAGCGGTCGAAGTCCGGTCGCAACATTGGCGATCTGCCCGAGGTGGCCGACCCGGAACGCAAGCTCGCCTGCATCGACAACCTCCAACTGTTCTGTGAAAGCTACTTCGCCGGCCGGTTCCCGCTGGCGTGGGGGCTGGATCACATCGACCTGATTGCGGACCTTCAGCGGGTGATCCTCGACGGCGGGCAGGTGGCGGAAGCTCACCCGCGTGGCAGCGGCAAGACGACACTCGTGGAGTGTGCCGCACTCTGGGCGGTGAGCTACGGCCATCGGCGGTACGTCATGCTCATCGGGGCGACGGAAACGGCGGCGGAACAGTTGCTCGACAACATCAAGGCCGAAGTCGAGACCAACGACGAGTTCGCGGCCGACTTCCCCGAAGTGTGCTTCCCCGTGCTCGCCCTGGAGGGTATCAACAACCGGGCGAACGGGCAGACGTTGGGCGACGGCGACGAGCGGACGCGGATCGAGTGGACGGCGAAGCAGATCAGTTTGCCCACGGTGAGCGGCAGTGCGGCGGCGGGTGCGGTCATTCAGGTGGCCGGCATCACGGGAAGTATCCGCGGTGCAGCTCGTGTCGTTAGTGGGAAGAAGGTGCGGCCCGACCTCGTGGTGATCGACGACCCGCAGACGGACGATTCGGCGCGTAGCCCGGTGCAGAACAACACCCGCGAGACGATCCTGAGCGGGGCGATTCTCGGCCTGGCCGGGCCGGGAAAGAAGATCGCGGCCATCATGCCGTGTACGGTGATCCGGCCGGATGACATGGCCGACCGCATCCTCGACCGGCGGCGGCACCCGGAGTGGTCGGGCCGGCGGTGCAAGCTGCTCCGCTCGATGCCGACGGATCTGAAGCTGTGGGACGATTACGGCGAACACCTTCGGCACGGGCTGAGGCAAGACCCGCCGAACCGCACCGAGGCCAACGAGTTCTACGCCAAACACCGTGCTCGCATGGACGCCGGCTGTGTGGCCTCGTGGCCGTCACGGTTCAACCCGGATCAGTTGAGCGCCATTCAGTTCGGGATGGATCTGTACCTACTCAACCCCATCCAGTTCGCATCGGAATACCAGAACGAGCCGGTGGCAGAGACGGGCGACAACCGGGCGGAACCGCTCGACGGGACGGCGTGTGTCGAGAAGGTGAACCGGGTGCCGCGGGGGACTGTGCCGGCGGAGTGCTCGCGGCTGACGTGCGGCATCGACGTGCAGGCCGAACTCATCTTCTGGTGGGTCCACGCCTGGGACGACAAGTTCGGCGGGGCCATCGTCGATTACGGGTGCTACCCCCAACAGCCGACAGCCAGGTTCAACGCGGCCGACCCGAACCCGTCGCTGTCGATGGCGTACCCCGGCCAACCCATCGAGGCGAGACTGTACGCCGGGCTGGAAGCGGTGGCAAAAACGGTTCTGCTCCGCGATTGGCCGCGGGCGGGCGGTGGTACACTTCGGGTGGAGCGGGCATTGGCTGACGCCGGGTGGGGGCCGCACACGGATTTGGTCCACCAGTGGGCACGGCAGAGCGCCGCGAATCAGGTGGTTTTGCCGAGCAAGGGCCAGTACATCGGAGCCGCCAAGACGCCGTTTTCAGAGTGGAAGCCGGGGCCGGGCGAGCGAACCGGGATGGGCTGGCGGGAGCGGCGGCAGGGGAGCAAGTTCGGCCGGTTCGTCCTGTTCGATGCGAACCTGTGGAAGACGTTTTGCTCGGAGCGGTGGCGGAGCGGTCAGGGTTCGCCCGGCTCGTGGTCGGTGTTCGGGGCCAGTCCGACGCACCACTCGTTGCTCGCCGACCACCTGAGTGCCGAGTTCCCGGTGCGGGTGCGGGCCAACGGCCGGACGGTGGACGAGTGGCAGAGCAAACCGGGCCGACCGGACAACCACTGGTGGGACTGCAACGTGTTGGCGGCGGTGGCGGTCAGTCACGCGGGTTTGCGGCTCGACGCGGCGGGCGTGGCCGGTGTTGAGGTGAAGCAGACGGCGAAGCAGCGGGTGAAGCTGTCCGACAAACTGGCCCAGAAGCGGGCCGCACGGGGCTAAGACACATGGTGAAGCCGGCCGACCAGAAGCCGACCAAACGGCCCCGCGGCATCTGCTGCCCGACGTGTGCGGTCAAGCTGCACACGCACCGGGTAATCCCGCTCGCATCCGGTGTCGTCCGCCGGGTGCGGCGGTGCAAGGGCTGCGGGCACGAGTGCAGCACCACCGAAACGCCGGCACTCTCACACCGGCGGTAGCCCTACCGCCGGTAACACTTTTTACGCAATTCGTAACACCGTCATCCCGCCGTTCAGCACCACGTCACGCCACACTGGTAGCACACCCACTCCGGTGCTACCGCCGTGCCCACCGCCGACGAGATCGCCACCGCTGCCGCCGAGGTCGCCGAGATCGGCGTCCAGAGCAGCACCACGGGCGACCAGACGACGACGGCAATGGACCCGGAGAAGCTGTTGCGGGTGGCTGACAAACTGAAGGCGAACGAGGCCGGCAGCGGGACCAACGTCAACGGCGGCCCCCGCAGTGCGTGGGGCATGACCCGCCCGGCCCGTGCAATTCCACCGGGGGCCGTCTAGCCCCCATGAACATCTTCTCCCGCATCAAGTCTTGGTTCACCTCGACCGTCACCCGGCACACGGTGACGGCGAAGTACGACGCCGCCCAGACGACGAAGGACAACCAAAACCATTGGGCGAACGCCGACGACTACAGCGCGAACGCGGCCAACAGCCACGGCGTGCGGCGGACGCTCCGCAAGCGGAGCCGGTACGAGCGGGCTAACAACAGCTACTTGAACGGCCTCGTCAAGACCATCGCCCACGACACGATTGGCGCCGGGCCGCGGCTGCAACTCGCACTCGAAGACCGCACCACCGCCCGCCGCGTCGAAAAGGCGTGGAAGAACTGGTGCCGGGCGGTTGACCTGGCGGACAAGCTCCGCGTGATGTGCGAGGGCAAGACCGGCGACGGCGAGGCGTTCGGCATCCTGACGACCAACCCGGCCGTCCGCGGGCCGGTCAAGTTGGACGTGCGGCTCGTGGAAGCCGACCAGATCACGACGCCGCTCCTGCCGACGCTCGACGAACTCGCGGTCGATGGCATCCGGTTCGACCGCTTCGGCAACGCGGTCGAATACCACCTGCTGAAGTCGCACCCCGGCGACCTCGTGAACCGGGTGCCGTGGGACTACGACCGCATCCCCGCCCGTAACGTGCTGCACTGGTTCCGCCCGGATCGACCTGGGCAGGCTCGCGGCATCCCCGAGTTGACGGCGGCCCTGCCTCTGGGTGCCCAGATGCGGCGGTACACGCTGGCGGTGATTTCTGCGGCCGAGTTCGCGGCTTCACTCGCCGGCATCATGAAGAGCAATCTTCCGCCGGACGAGAACGGCCCGGTCAGTGTCGATGCGATGGACGAAATCCCGCTCGCACGGGCCAACCTGCTGACGCTGCCGGCCGGGTGGGACGCCACGCAGTTCAAAGCCGAGCAACCCACCGGGACCTACAAGGAGTTCAAGGGCGAGATTCTGAACGAGATGGGGCGGTGCCTGAACGCGCCGTTCAACATCATCGCCGGGAATTCGAGTGGTTACAACTACTCGTCAGGCCGTCTTGACCACCAACTCTATCACCGCTCGCTGTGGATCGAACGCGAGCGGATGCGATCCCGCGTTCTCGACAAGCTCTTCCTCGCCTGGCTCGACGAGTGGTTCCTCATCCCCGAGGCCGAAGGCGGTGCCCCGCAAGGGCTGCCGCCGGTGGACTCGTGGGAATGGGAATGGCACTGGGACGGGTTCGCGTCCATCGACCCGCTGAAGGACGCATCGGCCGCCGAAATGCGGCTCAAGTTGGGGCTGTCCACGCTCGCGGAAGAAGCGGCGTCGGAAGGCAAGGACTGGGAAGAGCAGATCGAGCAGCAGGCCCGCGAACTGGCCCGGCGTGCCGAGCTGGGCATCCCGGCACCGGACGCACCGGCCCCGCAACAGCAGCAACAGGAGGCCCCGGCCAATGCCGCATAACACGCTCACGCACTGGCTCAAGGCCGAAGCCGAAACGCCGACCGACATCCGCATTCAGGGCTGTTCGGAGGGCTTCGAGCTGGAAGCCGAGGCCTCGCCGGTGCAGGCCGGCGACCGGCCGAAGCCCCGCAAGTTCAGCATGACCGCCTACACGGGCGGGGCAATGTCGGTCGGGTTCGGATACCCGGTCGTGGTTGACCTCGCCGGCGCGAGCGTCCCGCGGCAGGACGTGCCGATCCTGCGACAGCACGACGCCGAACGCATCGTCGGACACACCACGGCTATCGAGGTGACGGCCCAGCGGATCAAGGCGAGCGGGGTCATGAGCGGCACCGGCGAGGCCGCCGCGGAGGTGCAGTCGCTCGCGGCCAACGGGTTCCCGTGGCAGGCCAGCATCGGGGCCCGCGTGCAGCAGATGGAGTTCGTCGACCGCGGGCAGACCGTCAAAGTCAACGGCCAGAATTTCAACGGGCCGATCAACGTGGCCCGCAAGACGGTGCTCGGCGAGATCAGTTTCGTTCCGATGGGTGCGGACTCGGCGACCTCCGCAACCGTAACCGCAACCGCCACCACCCAGGGGAAACCCGTGACCCAGCCCACCCCCGTGGCGGATGCGACCGCCACCCAGACCGTCCAGGCCGCACAGCAGGCCCCGACCACGCCGCAACCGGCCTTCGACCCGACCGCCTACCGCGGCGCGGTCGCGGCCGAGATGACCCGCGTGTCGTCGATCCAGGCCGCCGCGACGAAGTACAACGTGGCCGGCGACGTGCTGGCGAAGGCCATCACCGACGGCACCAGCGCCGACGCCTTCGAGTTGGCCGCCCTGCGTGCCGCCCGCGGCAACGTGCAGATCATCACCGGGGCCGGCAAGCCGGCGGTGGACGCGGCGGTGATCGAGGCCGCCGTCGCCCAGCACGGCAAGCTGGAAAACATCGAGAAGCACTACGGCGAGAAGACCCTCCAGGCGGCGCACGACGCCTTCAAGGGGCGGATCAGCCTGAAGCAACTGTTCCTCACCGCCGCCCGCGCCGGCGGGTACGCCGGCGACTCGTTCTTCACCACCGGGGGGGAGATCCGCAGCGTCATCCAGGCCGCGTTCGGCGGCGGGGACATCGCCGGCATCCTGAGCAACACGGCGAACAAGTTCCTCCTGCAGGGGTACATGAACGTTGATTCGGTGTGGTCGCGGGTGAGCAGCCGCGGCACGGCGAGCGACTTCAAGCAGATGACCCGCTACCGGATGACCGGCTCGTTCGTGTACGAGGAGGTGCCGCCGGGCGGCGAGATCGAGCACGGAACCATCGGCGAGGAGTCGTTCACCAATCAGGTGAAGACCTACGGGGCGATGTTCGCCGTCACCCGGACGGACATCATCAACGACGACCTGGGGGCGCTTACCGCAGTCCCGATGAAGATCGGCCGCGGGGCCGGGCTGAAACTGAACAAGGTGTTCTGGACGGCGTTCCTGGACAACTCGACCTTCTTCGCCAGCGGCAACAACAACTACATCAGCGGGGCGACGACCCCCCTGACGAGCGCCGGTCTACTCCAGGGCGTTGAGAAGTTCCGCAAGCAGACCGACCCGGACGGCGAACCGCTCGGCGTCGAGCCGCGCATCCTGCTCGTGCCGCCCGAACTTGAGGTGGCCGCGCAGGAGTTGTACACGTCCACGAACAACAACACCGGCGGCAGCAGCACCAGCGACAAGGTGCCGAACCGCAACTTCTTCGCCGGCAAGTACCGGCCGGAAGTCACCCCGTACCTGAGCAACACGGGCTACACCGGGTACTCGGCGACCGCCTGGTATCTGCTGGCCGACCCGATGGACGAATCGGTGATCGAGGTGGCGTTCCTGAACGGTCAGGAGTCGCCGACCGTGGAGACGGCTGACGCCGACTTCAACGTTCTCGGCGTGCAGATGCGTGGCTACCACGACTTCGGCGTGGCGAAGCAGAGCACCCGCGGCGGGGTGAAGAGCAAGGGTGCGGCCTAACGCCGTGTGAGTTGACCACAACCACGGGTGCCGACCCAGGCCAACCGGCACGGGCAAACGGCACCCACTTTTCAGGGGATTCGACACATGGCGGACGCATCCTTCAGCAAGAGCGGCGACACGGAGAACGTCACGCTCGCGGCGGCGGCCTCGGCCGGCGAACTGCGGCAGATGTCGGACGGCAAGGCCGGCGTGATGGTGGGCACCAACGCGGCCGTCAGCGGCGACGTGCGGGCGTTCAAGAAGAGCGGCGTCCACACGCTGACCAAGACCAGCGGCGTCGTGCTGCTGGCCGGCGGACGGGCGTTCTGGGACCACTCGGCGAACGCCGTGACGTTCCGCAAGGTGAACGACCGCGACTTCTACGTCGGCACGGTGGTGGGGGACGCGGCGAGCGCCGACACGACCGTTGCGGTTGACCTGAACGTCGAGCCGATGCCGACCATCAACCTGCTCGAAGACGGGTTCCTGAGCGTGGCCACCGGCACGCAGGTGGTCGGGGCGTTCGGCCTGCCGAAGCCCTACGGCGGGGCGTTCTCGCTCGCCCTGACCGCGACGAACGAGGCGCAGTGCGTGGACATGCTGTCCACGGATCGCGTAGCCGTAGCCGCCAACGGGATCGCCGAGTTCGTCGTCCGGCTCGGGGCGAACGGCTCGACCTCCGACGTTGACCTCAACTTCGGGCTGGCGAACGGCACCAGCACGACCGACGCCGACGCGATCACCGAGAGCGTGTTTTTCCACATCGACGGCGGCAGCCTGAACGTGATGGCCGAGAGCGACGACGGCACGACCGAAGTCAACGCGACCGACACGACCGTGGACATCACGGCCGGCAGCGCGGTGGCGAACCGGCTGGAATGCTGGATCGACACCCGCAACCCGGCCGACATCCAGCTCTACATCGACGGCGTGAACGTGCTCCCGGCCACCGTGTTCACCCTCGCGGCGGCGACCGGGCCCATCGGCCTGCTGGCCCACCTCGAAAAGACCAGCGGAACCGCAACCGCCGGCCCGGTGTACTTCGACCGCGCCGAACTGCGGACGATGGAGCAATAACCCGTGACGACCGCGCGGCGGGTGCTGGTGGGCATGCCCGGTTACACCGGGCTGAGCGGGCAGGCGGCGGCGGGGTTCTACCGCTGCACGTCTGACCCGCGGCTCGCCCGCCTGTGGATGCAAAGCGGTTCACTCCTGGCCCACAACCACAACCTGCTGTGGTGCGGCGCCCTGAACGGGTTCGAGGCCGGCGAACTGACCCACTTCGCGTGCCAGCACAGCGACGTGGAGCCGGAAGCGGGATGGCTCGACGTGCTGCTGAGCGAGATGGACGCCACCGGCTTGGACGTGCTCGGCGTGCCGGTGCCGCTGAAGGACGAGCGGGGGTTGACCTCGACGGCGGTGGCCAGGGCGGACGGCGACCGGTGGCGGGTGCAGCGGCGTCTGACGCTGACCGAGATTCACACGCTGCCGGAGACGTTCACGAGCGAAGACGTGGGCGGGCCGCTCTTGCTGAATACCGGCCTGTGGGTGGCGAAGCTGGGCGAGTGGTCGCGTCAGTGCTGGTTCACGATCAACGACGGCATCGCCCAAGACCCGCAAGGCGTGTGGACGGCACTGGTGGAGCCGGAAGACTGGTTCTTCTCTCGCCGGCTGCACGAGTTGGGCGTGAAAGTCGGTTGCACGCGGAAGGTGCGGCTGGCCCACCGGGGGCCGGTGCCGTTCACCAACTCCCGCCCGTGGGGGCAGGCGACGGACGTGGACAACGAACACACTGCGGAGGCCGCGGCATGAAGTACAAGGTCGTGAAGGGGTGCCAGTGGCGCGACTTCAGCGTCTACGGGCAGGAAGGGAAGGAGATCGGTGAGTCGGAACTCAAAGCGGACGGCAAGCCGCTTCCGCCCGAAGTACTCGCCCACTTCGTCGCGTCCGGCTGTCTCGCGCCCGTGGGGGAGTGATGAACCTGCACGCCCGCGGCCAACGGCTGCTGAACCGGGTGACGAGCAGCACCGCCGGCACGGGCGTGGAGGTGATCTACACCCGCGGCGGCACAGCCCGGACGCTGACCGCCAGCCCGTACCGGCAGTCAATCGACGCGGTGAGCGTGCCGACGCCTGGGGCGAAGATCGACGACCGGCAGCGTGAATACCTGATCGTGTATGCCGACCTCGTGTCAGCCGGGTTCGGCGAGCCGGCGGCCGGCGACCGCATCACCGAGACGCTGAACGGGACCGCGACGGTGTTCGAGGCGAGCAAGCCGCCGACGGAACCGCTCTGGCGGTGGGCGGACAACGAGCGGACGCGGGTCATCGTCCACACGCGGAAGAAGGGGTAGCGACCAGTGGCCGCACGCATCGCCGAAATCCGAGACGCGGCGGTGGCGGTCATCAAGGCCGCGGCGGTGGCTAACGTCATCACCGGGACGACGGCGGACGTGTCGGCGGTCGCACAGTTGGCGGTGGACCCGGACGAGATGACGGCGGGCGTGCGTCAGGTGCAGGTGCGGGCGGCCGGGTACGCGGACGGCGGGCCTGTGACGCGGGGCATTGACGCCACCGACTACCGGATTCAGGTCGCGGTTGTCGAGGTGTACACGGGGGCCGGCGACGTGCCGGTGAGTTGGCTGGACGACCGGCTCGAGTGGTTCGACTCGTGCGTCGTACGGGCACTCGGGGACGCCCGCGACAGTCTCAGTGGTGCCTACGCCCTGAGCCTGGATGACGTGGAGATCGACGAAGAGCAACTGACGGACAAGTGGCTCGTCTGGCTGCAAGCCGGCGTCACGCTCCGCGACGAGAGGGCCGTCTGATGGCCGGACCCGACAGCCTGGCGAACCTGGCTCGCAGTGGGTCGAAGTCGCTCGCCCAGTGGAAGGCCCTGTTCTTCGACCGCGGGATAATCGAGCGGGCGGCGGGCAAGGCCAAAATCAAGGCCCTGAGCAAGTACGGGGCGGTGGTGCGACGGACGGCCCAGACGAGCATGCGGTATCGAAAGAGTGCCAGCCAGCCGGGTACGCCGCCGAGCGCCCACAAGAGCAAGCAGTTGGCGGCCCTCAAGAAGATGGGCCGCACGAAGTACAACGGGGCGCTACTGCGGGAGATGCTGTACTTCGCCTACGAGCCGAAGGGCGGCACGGTGGTGGTCGGGCCGCTCGGGTTCAAGTCGTCACGCGGAACGCCGGTGCCGGCCTTGCACGAGTTCGGCGGCGAGCGGACGCCGTACACGGGCGAAACACTGGCACTCAAGAACAAGCCGGGGCGTGACCAGAGCGGGCGGTTCGTGTCGAAGGGCGTGCGGGTCATCAAGCTCAAGGGCACGCTCCGCTACCCGCCGCGGCCGTTCATGGGACCGGCCTTGAAGAAGACCATCGCAAAGTTCCCGCTCGCGTTCCGTGACACCGTTTCGAGGTAAACGCCATGCCGAAGCTCGGGATCAACTCGAAGGCCTACTACCGCTCGACTGGCAACTTCGGCACGCCGACGTGGACCGAGATGAGCGGGTTCGGCGACATGGCCGTCAACGCCGCGTGGGACGTGGCCGACGCCGCCACCCGCGCCAGCCGGGTGAAGAGCGAGGCGAAAACGCAGCTCGGCCTGGAGGTGACGGGCCGGCTGCGGAGTGAGGACGCCAACGCCGTCTACAACGCGGTGATGGATGCGTTCCTCTCGCCCACCAGCAACATCGACATCATGGTGCTCGACGGTTCCAGCAGCACGAACGGCAGTCGCGGCTTCCGCTACGAAGCCATCGTCAAGCAGGCGAACCAGCCGCAAGGCTTGCAGGATTCGCTGTTCCAAGAAGTCAGTTTCACCCCGGACGCCTTCTCGGGGAACAACTACCAAAGCGTGCTGGTGACGGCTGGAAGTCCGGCGTTCACGAACCTCTAGTAGTCCCGTTCGCCGGTGTCGCCGAGCGACCAGATGAGGGCGATCAGCCAGCCGACGACGGTCCACCCGAAGAAGAGGCAGACGGCGGTAATGGCCATCCACGAGCGGTGCCGGCGGGCACCGGCGATCATGGCCGGGGTGAACAGGACGACCACGACGGCGATCAGCACGACGGCGGCCAGTGCGATCACGATGAGCGTGTCCACGATCCGACTCCGAAAACGGGTGAGGGCGAAATCGGCAATGTCCAAGTTTACCGATTGTATGGGGCGAGAGTGGACTTTGCGGCTAACGCTCGGCCACCGGGCACAACTGCGTGAACTCGGGGTTGACACCACGGACGTGGCGGCGGCGATGGTGTCGCTCGCCCAACTGACCGGGTTCGACGCCGACAAGCTGGCTGCCGTGTGTCGCCTGCTCACGGTCGAACCGATCACGGTGGGCGAGGACGAATACCTGCTCGGGTGGGACGTGGCGACTGTCGAGGCCGCCGGGGAGGCCCTGGCGGACGCCGTGCTGGGTTTTTACCTGGGCCGCCAGCCCGCGGCGGCGGCGGCCTTGAAAACAAAGGTGGGCGAGGTGATGGCGGTGGTGGACAAGGCAATGGCGGCGGCTCTGACACCTTCCGATTCGGCTACGAACTCGCCGGCCTCTGCGGCGTCGACCCCCGCCCGCACTCCCTGAGAGACGTGTGGGAAATGGCGTGCGGGCGGATCGACTTGGAGGTGATGAACCGGGCGTTCTGGCGACAGGCGTTCGGCGGCCAGATGTCGGACGAGGCGTACCTCGAAATGCACCCGCTGCGGCGTGCAGAGCGGCCGCCGCCGACCCCGGAGGCGGTGAAGGCGTCGGCGGAAATGGGGTGGGCGATTCTCGGCAAGGGTCTGGCGGCACTCAACGCGCAACGCAAGGGGTAGCGGCATGGCGATGGGCGGCGGTGGCGGTGGCGGCGCTGGCGGCATTCGTGCCGGTCGCGCCTACGTCGAACTGGGGGCGGAGGACAAGCTGTCCGACGCCCTCAAGCGGGTCGGCTCAGGCTTCGCCGCGTTCGGGAAAATGGCCCTCGGCGCGGCCGGGATCGGCGGGGCGATTGGCACCGTCCTCGGCGGTTTGTCCTTTAAGGACACCGTAGACGACATCGGCAAGATGAACTCGGCGATCAAGGCACTCGGCATGTCGGCGACCGGCGGGAGTGGCCTGTTCGGCGTCCTGAACCAGTTCAGCGACATCGGCGAAAACGTCGAGGGGCTGACCCAATTCAGCCAAAAGGTACAGGACGCGTTCAACGGTGTTGCCGGGCCGGCGGGCGAAGGCCAGAGGCTGTTCGAGGGGCTGTCGGTCAGCGCCGCCGACATCATCGACTTGCCGCTCGAGGAGAAGTTCATTCGCGTTCACGCGGCCATCCGCGAACTGCCACAGGCTCAACAGCAGTTTAAGCTGTCGCTGATCGGCGGCACGGACTCGATGAAGAAGTGGCTGCCGCTGCTGAGCATGTCGAACGCCGAACTGCGGGAGCAAGCCAAGAACTTGGCGTTCGGCAACGAGGAGCTGAACGACGCCGCGGCGGCGAGCAAGGCGATGACGCAGGCGGGCGGGGCGCTCAACCGCGTGTGGCAGCAGTTCGTGATCGCGGTCGCGCCGATGGTGGCGGACGCGGCCAAGTGGATCAGCGAGAGTATCAAGCCGCTCGTCGAGTGGAGCAAGGGTCGCACGCTCGGCATGGTGTGGGACGAGATCGCGGCCCGGTTCAAGGTGGCGTGGGAGGACGTGAAACTCGCGGTGGCCGAAGCGTGGATCGAGATCGGGGCACAAACCAAGCTCGGCCTGATCGCCGTGGGCGAGTTCCTCAACGACCTGTTCACGAACAAGTTCTGGGCCGGTCTGGTGCAGGGTGCGGCCCTGCAATTCGAGTCGGTCAGCCGCATGTTCGCGGACCTCCTCAACGGCATGCGGGACGAGGCGGTGAAGATCGGGCAGCAGATCGCCGAAGCGCTCGCCGACCCGCGGAAGTTGGCCCTGCTCCCGCTCGCCCCGCTCGCAGCCCCGCTGGTGGCCGCGGACCTGAAGCGCCGGGCCGACGAGGCCATCGCCGACCAGACGAAAAAACTGGTGGCCGACCTGGCGGCCGGCAAGTTCGGGGCGTTCGACCGGGCCGGCATTCGCGGCGAGGCGGACGCGGCGAAGGCGGCGGCGGGTGCTGGCGCGGCGGCGGCCCGCGCGGACTTGGCGAAGGTGCTCGGCGACATCGAGGCGAACCGCAAGCGGCGGGCGGGCGACGACATGATGAACATGGAACTCAACCCCGGCATGCGGGGCAAGCTCGCGGGAATCGGGCAAAGCGCTGGCACGTTCGGGGCCGGGGCGTTTCTGACGCAGGGGTTCGGCCGGCAGTCGGCGAACGATCCGGTGAAAGAGATGGTGAAGGAGCAGAAGAAGGGCAACGTGCTGCTGAAGGACGTGGTCGAGGCGGTGAAAACGTCAGTCTTGCGGTTCTCGTGAGGTGCGTAGCCCGTGGCCGTCACGCTGATCGAAAAGCCCGACTCCCGCTCGTTCGATTCCGCCGTCGGCGCGGCGTCGGGAACGTGGCGGTATCTGGCCCGCGTGACCGGAGAGGCCAGTCCGGAGGCGGCCTTGTTGACGGCCATCTTCGCGGCCACCGGTTATTTCTGGTACGACCTCGCTCGCAAGAAAGTCACCTGCACGCCGCTCACGTCGGAACTGTACCAGGCCGATGTGGAGTGGACTTACGAGGTGGCGAACGGGGCGATGCAAGACCCCACGGCCAGCCCCGGCCCGACCGACGGACCCGGCGGCACGACGCCGAGCGGGACGCCGAGCGGACCCACCGGAAGCACGGATCGCGTCGGCATCAACGAGTCGTGGGAGATGGGCGGCAAGCCGCCGAAGTTGTTCTCGTCGCTGGACGTGCTGTACTCGGAGAAGGCCGGCGGTGGCGTGGCACCGGACAACGCCCGGCTCCTGAACATCGACCGCAAGGAGGGCAAGGTTGAAGGCGTCGAGGTGGACGACCCGGCCGGCACCTACACGTTCTCCGCGAAGGTGGACTTCGTGACGTGGGGCTATGTGGAGTTGCTCGACTCGGCCCTGTGGCACACGAACCAAGACACCTGGCGGACGATGCCGCCGAGAAGCTACTGCTTCATGGGTTACAGCCTCAAGACGGGCGAAGACGGGCGGATTGCCATCGACCTGAAGTTCGGCCGGCGTCCGGAACAGCCCATCGCGGCGAAGGAGCTGCGGGACGAGGCGGGCAAAGACCTGCCCACAGTGGCGACCACCAAGAGCGGGTGGGATTACCTCGAAATCGATTACGAGGACGTGTACGACGCGACGGCGAAGATCACGGTGAGTCGGCCGGCGGCCATGCGCATCCACCAACTGTTGCCGATGTTCGACTTCACCACCCTCGGAATCGGAGGCTGACGCCGTGCCCGACCCGCTGGCGAGTGTGAGCCGCGGCGACCCGCTCCGCATCACCGCGGAGACGTGGAACGCCGTCGTGGCCGGCACCCGCCGGGCGTTCGGTCGGCCCGACCAGAAGGCGGCCGGCGGGACGTGGGGCACGGTGGAAGCCCTGGCGCTCAACAGCACCGGCGCGGACCTCCGCGAGTACAAGCCGGCGACCGTCACGGCGGGCGGCGGGTACGGACTCGATGACGACTTCGCGGCGCAGGACTGGAATCGGCGGCCGCTGCTGACGCTCGGCGTTCCGGCGGCGGCGACCGATTGGGTGGTGGTCACACTCGAAGCGATTCCGGCCGGGGCAATCGGCCGGGTGGCGGTGTCCGGCGCCGTGTTGTGCGACGTGGCCGTGAGCGGGGGCGAGTTGTTCGGCCGACCGACGCCCGGCTCGACTGGCCACCTGACAGGGAGCGACAGCGGCGGGCCGATCCGGATCCTCGACGTGCCCGCGGGCAGTGCCGCGGTGCGGCGGTGTGCGGTGCTGATCGGCGGCGGGACGTGGCAGCCGCTCCCCGACTACCCCCTCCGCTTCTGCCCGGAGGTGACGGCGGACGGCTGCCCGACGGGGCGCATGTGGGTCACCTG
>ERZ869925.1060-NODE-1060-length-14289-cov-39.540185_pt1 | contig 14289 bp, 20 predicted proteins | sample MGYA00579311_ERZ869925 | MGnify/ENA primary metagenome ERZ869925 (study PRJEB32216, sample SAMN09231817) | wastewater metagenome | place: USA: Maryland | collected 2016-07-30 | study: EMG produced TPA metagenomics assembly of the PRJNA472060 data set (Reclaimed...
ATGAGCTTCAGAAAGAAGCGGATTTCTACGGCATCAGCATCGAACAGATGAAGATTATGAAACTGATTCAAAACATGCCTCAGCACGTTATCCCGTACGTTGCGACCATGTTCAAACTCGAACCAAAGACGCCAGAGCCAGTGGTGGAAACCACCACGCAGCCACAGGAGGCACCGGCGAATGTCTAAGACGTTCACAACCATTGGGATGTCCGCAGAAGTCACGATTGAAGCAGCAGCAATCGAAGGCGCGGACGCAAAAGGGCCAAAGCGATTCACGTCCGTGTTTTACACCGGCGGACTCGTCACCGTTAAGGGCTGGGATCAGCCTGTCGTCATCGACCTCGCTGGAGTTGAGCAGGGCAACGTTTTGGTGGCCAATCTGGACCACGACAAGACGAAGCGGGTCGGTAACTTTGACGTTACGAACGACGGCCGGCAGCTTGTGGCGAGTGGTATAGCCAGCGCAGCGACGCCCGCCCGTGACGAGGTCATTAACTCCGCAAAAGACGGCTACAAGTGGCAGTCCAGCATTGAGGCGGATCCTGTTCAAGTTGAAACACTCGCGGCCGGGAAAACGGTCTCGGTAAACGGCCAGGACATCACTGGGCCTGCATACATCGTGCGCAAGAGCACTTTGAAAGGTTTTGCTTTCGTCTCGCATGGTGCGGACGACAACACGACCGTAACGATTGCGGCTGCTGCCGCTTCACCCAACTTCAAGGGGAAAGAAATGAAACCGGAAATTAAAGCATGGGCTGAAGCGATGGGCCTTGATGTTGCCAACGCCAGCGAAGACCAGAAAGCCACGATTGAGGCCAACTACAACGGCATCAACAAGCCGAAGACAGTTCCGCAAATCGCCGCAGGCTTCGAGGCGGTGAAGGCTGAACGGGAGCGTCAGGAATCTATCACTGCTTATGCACTCGACAAGTGCGACGCGCAGCCACAGAACATCGACGCGATTCGCAATCTGGCTGAACAAGCCATTGAAGCGAAATGGTCTCTCGATAAGTTCCGTCTGGAGCTTCTGGAAGCCAGTGCTCCGGGACCATCAACACCGTGGAGCAATCGTCAAGACGCTCGTCTGACAAATCGCGTTTTGGAAGCTGCCGTTTGCGTTGCAGGTCGCTTCAAAGACGTCGAAAAGATGTATGATGATCAGACGCTGCAGGCTGCTCATGACCAGTTCCCGCACGGGATTGGCTTGAATCAGCTGATCCTGCTGGGTGCTCAGGCCAACGGCTATCGCACCGGTCACTCATCACGAGTGACGGTTGAAGCTCAGCGGGCCGCGTTCGGAATGACGACGCCTCAGTCGATTCGTGCGTCTGGTTTCTCCAGCGTCAACATCGGAACGATCACCAGCAACGTCGCGAACAAGTTCTTGCGACAGGGCTGGAATTCGGTCGACATGACACCGATGCGAATCGCGGCAATCCGCAGCGTGCGTGACTTCAAGACCATCACAACCGTTTCACTGACTGGTGACACAGAGTTCCAGAAGGTCGGAGCTGGTGGCGAGATTTCGCATGGTTCGCTCGGGGAAGAAACCTACAGCAATAAGGCGGACACATACGCCCGAATGCTGGCAATCACTCGAACTGACTACATCAACGACGATCTTGGAGCGTTGACCGACACTCCGAGAAAGCTCGGGCGTGGTGGTGGCTTGATGCTGAACAAGATCTTCTGGACGAAGTTCCTGAACAACTCAGCGTTCTTCACCAGCGGACGTGCAAACGTCAACGAAGGCGTGGCAAACATGACGACGGGCGGCCTGGATGCCACCAACGTCATTTTCAAGAACCAGACTGATCCGGACGGCAACCCACTTGGTTTGTCAGCTGCGATTCTGCTTGTTCCGACAGCCTTGGAAACCTCAGCTCGCACTCTGATGACCAGTGAAAAACTGATCGACGGAACAGCGACTGGAACGCAGGGTGAGGCGAACGTTTGGCGTGGTCGGTTCCGTGTGGAAACCAGTGAGTACATGAGCAACTCGCTTTACACAGGCTACTCAGCCGCAGCGTGGTATTTGCTGGCCGATCCAATGGATATGCCAGTGATTGAAATCGTTGCCCTGAACGGTCGCGTTGAGCCAGTCATTGAAACTGCAGACGCGGACTTCAATGTCTTGGGCGTCCAGATGCGTGGTTACAGCGACGTTGGCGTTGAACTGCAGGAATACCGTGGTGGTGTTCGTGCTGACGGAGGGGCCAGCTAATCACTGACGGCCAATAAACTCAGCGGGGCTGGCTGTTCAGCCCCGCATTTCAAAATCAATTCAGTCGAGTTTACCAATGATAGTCAAAATGCTCCGCAATCCATCAAAGACACTTGGTTGCAGCCTGATGGAAAACCAGACAGGCGAGGTTGATCCCGCCCTTGGTAGCAATCTTGTGGCACTCAAAATTGCCGTTGATGTGACTCCAGTGGAGCTGCCCAAGGCCGTCGAGGCCGTTCCTGAAGAGCCAGCTGTCATCGGTGTTACCGAGTCGGCAGCAGAGCCAGTTCCAGCACCAAAGAAACGCTCATCCTAATCGCTCCCCGCTGTTCGGTGGGCATCGTTCAATCAATCAGTTCACAAGGAAATAAGTCATGACAGTTGAAGCAGCATTTTACAAAGAAGGTGAAGCGATCGATTGGACGCCAACCGCCGCAGTGTCAGCTGGTGAAGTCATCCGTTTGCCGGATGGTCGCGCTGGATATGCACCAACAGCAATTGGGGCTGGAGTGCAAGGAATCGTGCAGGTTTGCGGCCTCGCAATCGTCGCGAAAACCGACAGCATGGTGATGCTCAAAGGATCCAAGGTGTACTGGGATCACTCAGCGAGCAAGGCCACACTGCTGTTCGGAGCAAACACGGCAGACATCTTCCTCGGTACTGTCGTGGAAACGGCATCCAGCTCGGCAACGACTGTTAAGGTCGCTATCAATCGTGAGCCAAAGTACACGCTTGCCCTGCAGGATGGATTTTCGGCAATCCCAATTCCGGCAATCACTGCAAATCCTCAGGGGCACATGTTCAGCGTCGGAAACGGCGTCAATGCAGTGTTCGACACTGCTGCGGAGGCTCAGAAATGGGACGCCTTGTCAACCCGCAGCGTTGCTGTCGGAACAAAGGGGATTCTTCAGGCCCTCGTCTGCATCAACACAAACGGCGATGCGGCTGCGTTTGACCTGAACATCGGAATGGCGAATGCGACGCATGCCACTGACGCGGACAGCATCACGGAATCATTGTTTGTCCACATCGACGGCAACAGCACGGCCATCAAGCTTGAATCAGACGACGGAACAACTGAAGTGTCGGCGACTGATACAACGGTGACATTTACCGCCGGAACTCCGTTCCTCGTTCAGTGGGACCTGACTGACAACACCGACATTCAGGCTTACATCAACGGCGTCAACGTGTTGCCATCAAGTGTGTTCAATTTGAACGCCGCGACTGGCCCTCTGAAGCTTCTGTTCCACATGGAAAAGACTGCTGACGACAGCCCAGGAAACGTGACTGTTCAGGATCTCGGATTCATCGCGTTTGACGTCTGATTCTGATTGATTTGTGACCATTCATTCCAAAGGGCCGAACAATGACAGAGCAAACCCCAACAACGATTGAGGATGCGATTGAATTGACGGCCCTTGGCATGATCAGCTCGGCAAGCGATGGAAAGTCATCTCAGACGAACATTCCAATCAGAGACCTGATTGAAGCGGAACAGCATCTGGCACGCAAACGGGCAGCTTCAAAGCCTCACATGGGGATCCGGTTCACAAAACTGATTCCACCCGGAGGCGGCTGATGCCATCGCTATACGAACAGAGATTTCAGTCAAGAGCGGTCCCGATGCTCAATCGGACGTTCGGTGTTCTCGTGACATTCATTCGCGGAATCTATTCATCTGCAGAATTCACGGCGCGACGAAACGAAGTGGAGCACAAGACTATCGACGCCAATGGCATCTCGGTTTATGTCACAATGCGTGATTTCGTTCTGCCAGTTTCTTCGGTGCTAATTGACGGCGACACGGTTGACCCAAGAACGGGCGACAGAATTATGGAGGGCGATGAAGTCTTCGAGATTCAGCCGCCAGATCAGAACACAAAGTCGGTTGAACTTCAGGCTGGTGGATACGAGTGGATTTGCCACACGAAGAGGGTTGAATGAGTGCTGTTCCAATACTGCTTGCAGACGCTTTAACGACGGTGATAAACACTGCTCAGGCGGCTGCTCAGTTTGGATCGCAGGCATTCACTGCAGTGCGGTCATATCCAGACTGGGACGATGATTTTAAAGACCTGAAAGCCTTGGAAGTTGATGTCGTGCCGGTCACGAGTGCTGGCGATGTTGTCGATCTGGATTCAGCCGCGACGATCAGCTCAGAACCATCCGTTGACATTGTGGTAAGAAAACGATTCGAGCCAGGCGATAAGGAAACATCGGGGCCGAAAGCGGGGCGACTGAAGAAAACGGCGGTTGATCCGTTGGTGTTGTTGGTTCAGCAGATACACGAGCTGCTGTCTGAAGACAGGCCAACAGCAGTGGCGCTTACTGGTTCATTCTACGCCAACTGGCTGGATACGACCGTGAGAACATATTGCGATTACAAGAAACTGCGAGAAGGGTTTTTCCTTGGCGTTGTCCGAGTTCGATATGAGGTTTCGAAGGCCAATTGATGTTTGGATTTTCCGCAAAAGTTGAGGTCGACACGAAGCCTGTCGAAAAGGCTGTGGAACGATCCATCTACAAGAACATTCGAAACGCTGCTCTTTCGATCAGAAAGTACATTCGTGAATCAATCAAGAAGTCTCCGGACGCCTCGGAACCTGGGGAACCAGTATCAACCAGAGGTAAGCGGGGAAACGTCAAGAACTCAATCTTCGCGGCTGTCGAAAAGGACAACGCAGTCATCGGGCCTCGGTATTCGTTCGTCGGGGATGCGATGGAAGCTCATGAGTTTGGTGGACGGCGAAAAGAGAACACATACGAAGCTCGGCCAACATCAGGCCCGGGACTCTTGGCAAATACAGACCGATTCGCGGATTCGTTTCGCGGGTCAATTGGTGAGTAAACAACCTCTGAGGAGTTTAATCAATGCCGAAGAAGATGGGTTATCAGGGGCTGTTGTATTACGGCACCAAAGGCAGCACAGCGGCAACGCAGATCACGAAGCGGGTCGATTGCAGCTATGACACAGACGTTGAGGTGGGTTCGACCACATCTGCCGGCGACGGTTCTGCAGTGCCAATCAACACGGGCGAGGCAACAGCACTCACGGCTAAGCTCACATTCAACATGATTGTTGATTCGGCAGACACATCGTTGACAGCCCTCGTGGCGGCAAGTCGAACTGGAAATCCGATTGCCCTGCGTTTCATTCCGTTCACTGGGTCTACCGGACTTGATGCGGACTGCGTCATCAAGGTCACCAACGGCGCTCCACTAAAGGGCGAGCAAACGTGGGATATCGAAGTGGTGGCGCTGTCGAACAGTCTTCGTGAGCCGCTCCTGAACATCTAATGCCGTGCGGCGTTAGTTTCATCAAGCATCATCCCTCGGGAGTTATTCAATATGGGAACGGTCACACATGGGCAGTCAATCAGTGGAGGCGGAATCACGATTCAGCCTCTGCCGATTCAGCGAACGAACAGCGGCACAATCGCTCTCGAAGATACGCTGAACACGGCGAAGGCCGGAACGCTGTCAACGCGGACCGACAACAACACCGGGACGCTCACGCTTGGATCTGGTCACGGAATCACCGATGGGCAGATCATTGACGTTTACTGGAGCGGTGGCGTTCAGCGAACTGTCACGGTCGGAACCGTATCGGGAACATCGGTTCCGATTGACGGCGGCATTGGTGATAATCTGCCAATTGCCACGACAGCAATCACGGCTTGCGTGCAGAAGGCAATCAACCTCGCTATTGACGGCGACAATGCAGACATTGTGGCGGTCATTCTGGAGACGAACGACAAGAGCCTGCGAACAGCGGCAAACGTTCAGTTTCTGGACTCCGCAGCAGACGTAATTGCGGAGATCGATCTGGTGGCCAACGTTCCGCAGGTCTGGGACATCGAAGGCGGATCGTCAAATCCGTTCACTGGAGATCCCATCACGAATTTGAAGGCCAGCCAGGCGAATTCAACGACGACTGAGACCTACACGCTCAAGATCGTCGGCGTTCAGGACGCTTCACCGTAATCGGGGTAAGCCATGCGGCTGAATGATGATGATAAACGAGTGCTGGCTGCGATCTTCCACGGCGTGGAGCCTGTAGGAGTTTCTGAAAAGCAGATTGATGCTGCTGGAAGAACGTTTAAGGCACTCGGGTTTACTGACGAATCAGGATCACTCACGCAGCGAGGAAAGCACGTCGCAAAATCGCTGCCTTTTGAAAAGGTAAAAAATGGCGGGGTTCACGGATCGAAAAGGAAATCAGTGGCGAGTGGAACTGGACGCGCCGACGATCTCGGAGATTCGCGACGAACACGGCGTGAATCTGGTCGGATTCGAGGCGGATCCGCTTGGACCGCTGAGGAACGACCCGATGAAACTGGTAACAGTGATCGCAGCGATTTGCCGGGAGCAGATCTCGGAGAAAGCATTGTCCCCGACTGAGTTTGCTCGGTTGTTGCCATCGCCTCCGGATCCAATGCTCGACGCGGTTCGCGATGCGGTGATTGGTTTTTTCCCCTCTGGCCAGGCTTCGCATCGTCTCGAGGTCTTGGCGAAGTTCGAACAGATGGCGAACAAAACAAACGAACTCGCAGCGGCAAAGATGCAACAGGTGATGGACGATCCGGAAGTGATGAAGACTCTGGACGACAAAGCCAATCGAGTGATCAAGCAGGCGATACAGAAAATGAGCCAAGATGCTGGCACATAGAAATTGCCGGACACCACATCGTTTACATCATCGACGATCTTGATGGAGTTGACGCGGCATACGAATACGCAGGGATGATCGGAATCAGACCGCATGGGTTAACGCTCAGAGAACTCTGGAGGATGGCCAACGGTAAGGCTAAGCAAAAACGAATTGAGGCCCTGCAGTTGGTCATGCTGGCATTTAATGACGGGCTGGATGCCAGCAAGTTCATCCAGACGGGCCATTTGTTTGAATCATGCGTAGGAAAGCCGGTGCAACTGACCCCAGAACAAGAGCACGCTGTCCAGGAAGAGATCGAGCGAATACGACGTGAGAATCCAGACTTACCGACAACCCCGCATTTCAGATAGGAGTCAGCCTCATGGCCAAAGCTGACATCATGGCGGGCAGGGCTTACGTTTCCCTGTACATGAAGAACGATCTGTCGTCAGCACTCAAGAAAGCACAAGAGGAGATTGACGGGTTTGGATCTTCGATCGTGGGAATTGGTGCAAAAGTCGCTGGCATGGGGGCGGCTATCGTCGGCGGGCTCACCGGTGCAATCATGCACTTTGCTGATGCTGGCAGCGCTCTGAATGACATGAGTGCGAGGACCGGAATCGGCACTACTGCGCTCGCTGAACTTGGGTATGCGGCCGGGATGGCTGGAGCATCCATGGAGTCGGTGGAATCCGGCGTCAAGAAGATGCAGAAGAATCTGGGCGGCATTGGCCCTGAATCAAAGAAGGCTCAGGAAGCTCTGGCGGCCATGGGGCTGTCTATGGGCATGATTTCTGGTCTCGCTCCGGAAGATCAGTTTCAGGCCATCGCTGAATCCATCGGCTCGATTCAAGATCCATCCCAGAAAGCCGCGGCGGCAATGGCCGTCTTTGGTGGCAGCGGAACTGATTTGATTCCGATGATGGAAAACATCAGGGAGTTGCGAGACGAAGCCAGGGATCTGGGAATCGCACCGTCTCCGGAATCCATCGCAGCAGCTGACGCGATCGGAGATGCGATCGATCGAGTAAAAGCGGTCGTCAGTTCGGCGGTGTTCGAGATTGGCGCGGCACTGGCACCGATGGCATCGGATTTTTTGGACGCCTTCCTGAAGGTATCAAAGGCCGTCCGAAACTTCGTCCAGCAGAACAAGGCCATGATTGTGACTGTGGCCAAAATTGGTCTGGTACTGATGGCGGCTGGCGGGGCACTCATCGCAATCGGTGGGGCCTTTATTGCGGCCGGCGCGGCGATCGGTGGCGTTGTTAGCGTTATGTCGGCACTCGCTGCAGTCGGAAGCATGGCAATGTCTGTGCTCGGAGTCGTTGGGGCTGTTATTGGGTCCGTGTTGTCACCAATCGGGATCTTAGTGGCGTTGCTCGGCGCTGGCGTGTATGCCTGGGCAAGATTCACCGAAGGCGGTCAGGCAGCCGTCAGTGGGCTCAGCACGATCATCGGCGAAACATTCGGGGCGATATCAACAACGGTTACAGAGACGCTCGGCGGCATCGTTGCGGCGATTCAGGCTGGTGATCTCAAGCTGGCCGGCCAGATTGCGATGATCGGGTTGCGGCTGGTGATGATGCAGGGGCTGGAAGCGATTCACTCACTGTTCGGCGAATCATGGGGAGCGTTGGCGTCTCAGTTGCTGAGCGGCGACTTTGCGGGAGCGTGGTCAACGTTCGGATCGATGATTCTGGACACCATGGCCGGGGTTGCGTCTGGGATGGTGTCGTTGTTTTCCACCGCCGCAAATGCGGTTATGAACAAGTGGCAGCAGACCGTGAACAAGATCAGCGACTACATTCTAGAGTCAGCCAGTCAGGGAGGCGTGATGGGCTGGGCGCTGGAGCAAATCTCTGGCGTCAACATGCAGGAGGAATCCGCACGGGCTGCGAGGCTGAATCAGCAGGCGGGCCAGATGGGATTGGCTCAGGACGCTGGCGTTGTCACATCGGCTGAATATCAGGATCCCGCACTTGAGGCGATGAAAGCGAAAGTCGCCGCAGCTGGAGAAGCAGCGAAAGCCGCAATGGATGCCAGCACGGAAGCGACGGGGACTGCGTTGGCCGACGCAACGGCTGGAAGTGCTGCCCAGACGTCTGAGTCTGTCAAAGCTCTGCAGGCGGAACTGGCGGCGTTGCAGGCAGAAGCAGCGAACAAACTTGCAGCCGTTAAATCTGGTCAGGCTGAGTCAGGTGGAAAAGCAGCTGGTGGCATGTTCGGACCTGGCGGATCGTCCGGAGGCAAGTCGTCTGGTGCGAGTTTCAATCTTGCACAGCTCGCGATGTCATCAGGCCGGGGAGTTGAATACAAGCAACTGGCAGCAACTGAAAAAGCGACGAAGTTGCAAGAACAACAAGTCGACCAGATGAGTGAAATGGTAGCAGCCGTTAAAGGGTGGAGCCTGCATCACGCATGAGAATCATCCCACTAACCGATGGCATTGATTTGACGATGACACCACCATCTGGCGTCTATCGTTTCAAAATCGTGGAAGAGACGAACGAGAACACTGTTGCGGCCTACGCACGCGCAGCAACGCCAGCGATGCAGGTCACCGCGTTCGGCGTTTTGTATCGCGATGACATCCGCGTTCGCCGCTCCGCATGGAATCACTGGATGGTCGAGGTTCCCTATGGAACTCGCAAATCGGAACTTGGTGAGTGGACTTGGGATTTTGACACGACCGGCGGAACTGTCCACATCACACAGGCGAAAGAGGAACTCAGGCGATACGCCTCAAGCGGTTCAGCTCCAAATCAGCTCGGGGCAATCGCTGTCGATGGTGATGAGGTCAAAGGGACGGAGATCGTTGTCCCGGCGATGAAAATAAACGTTACCTATCGGCACCCGCTCGGAATCATGACGCTCGCAAGAGCCAAGGCGTTAAACGATCTGACTGGCAAGACCAACAGTGACACATTCCTCACGTTCTCACCCGGGGAAGTGCTTTTTCTTGGGGCTCGTGGTTCGGACGGAACAGAAGCAGAGGCGTCTGTTTCGTATCAGTTCGCGATGGCTGCAAATGCGACCGGGCAGACCATCGGCTCAATTGCCGGAGTGGCGAAGCGTGGCTGGGAGGTTGCGTGGATTCGCTTCGAGGACACCATCACTAGCGATCAGTCAACGAGAGTCGCAAAACACGTCTACATTGACCGCGTCTACGATGAGGTTGCAATGGCTTCCGCTCTTGGATTCGGGGGCTAATCATGCAGCCAAATTCAGATGGCAAGGCTTCTCCAGGCAGTCCATTCAAACCGCCAGCCGCGCGAATTTGGAACAACATGGTCGACGCTGGGCGGGCGTGGTCTGACAGCCAGCTCAATAGCTCCGCCCCGAATCCAATCAGGCCGCGCGAAACCGACATCATCAAGGCGAAGAACACCAGCGGAGCAGCCAGAAGACTTGGGGAAATCCTGCGAATCAGTGGCAAGGCTATTGAGACCGTTACCGACGAAAACAAATGGTTGCTGGGAGTTGCACCAACAGACGACGGGTACTTCGGGATTTTGAAAGAGCCAGCGGCGATCAGCGGAATTGCATCGCTGCAGGTTTCCGGATGCTGTATGGCGTTGGTGAATGTGACGGATGCGGATCATAAGCGGGCAATGCCAGTGAACGGAGAATACGTCCTTCAATCAGGTAGTTGCGGGCCGATTGAGTTGCTTTACGCTCCAACTGGAACTGGCGAGAAAACGTGCGTCGTCAGGTTTTCAAACGGGTATCAGGAACATGCCGTCATTCTTGATGCAGATCTGGCGGCAGCGACTCACGCATTGACTGGGGGGGCAAGTTGCCTTGCCACTGTTTGCGCGTGGGATTCAGGCGTGAGTGATTACGTCGAAACATCACGTCAAATCACAGTCTGGAACCACGCAGAAGCCACCTCACACGTAGAAGACACGTTTGGAATTGCTCGCTGGATAGATGGCCATTGGCACTTCTTCGGCGATTGTGAGCCAATGGCATCGAGGTAAACAATGCTGATGCAGATATCATGCGGTTGCTGCGAACAGCCAAAACCGTACATTTATTGCGACTACTTCAGAACAGCAATTGCGACTCAATACGCACCGCCAAAAGACGCACTTGAAACGATCAGCGGTTCAGCGATCACGCAGGTTCTTCCGTCATCAGTAGCCGACTTGGCCGACTGCAATATTTATTGCCTCGCCTGTTTCGGACGCGCCAATGGGCCGCCAGGAAGCGGACAGATTATGACGTTGACATCGGGACAAAGAACAGTCATTGCCGATTGGGTCAACGCAGGCGGAAAGTTATTGGCCTGTCTGGACTACAAAGACCTGTATAACAGTGGAGGCTCATTAATTTCCAAAGGTGTCGACTCCACGTTCTTTACGGAACTTGCGACGTTGATTTCAGATGCTGGCGGAACGCTGACGTTTGGGGCCGAGGATGCCGTGGCGGGCAATCCAGATCCGTGGCCAACATCAACTTTCCTGTCCGATTCGTGGACGTCTGGAATCACTGGGGCTGTCGAGTATGACCGAGGGTTCGGGAGCAGCATCACAAACGGAACTCAGCTGTTTGCACCAGTGACGAAAAATACGATCGTCAAGCAGCAGTGCGGATCAGGCTGGGTAGTCGTGCACGGTTCGCAGAACTCGCTTTGGGGCAACAAAGACGTTTCGCAAGGAACGCCGACTGGCTACACAGCAATGACTCAATTTCTGAATTTCTATTTTAATTTGTGACCGGCAGCAGCGGATAAAAAGCGAAGCCGATCAGCACAGCACTGGGAGGGCCAGAGTGTTCAGATCACTCTGGCTCGCTGTGTTTGGTTGGTTCATTGCGGCGAAATCGAGCCCAACAAGATGGGCATTGATTTGGGGCTTCGTTGAGGTGCGTCCCACATTGAGGACAGCGAACACGAGCGTCAATGAACGGGCAAGCAAACAATCCAATCGGGCCAAGGAAAAAACAAAGAGCAAAGCCGCCCATTGCATTTTTTCGCTGACTTGCAATGAGTGTGCCTGCGACGATGGATGCGAACCACGCGCCAATGCAATAGCCATCCATCACGCACACCCTCTCAGCACCCACATCAGCAGCAGAATCGGGCCTGCGACAAGACAGGCTTTGAGATCACGGGCGATTCGGCGGGCTGGGTCCATGGTGAATAGCTTCCACGCTTGCCCTATGGGTGTCAACCGAAACGACAGCGAGAATTCTCGCTGTCTTTTTTTTATTGAATCAGTTGTCTCAATGTTTTCTGCGAGATTCAGAGATTCTCGCTCTCGGTCGATCTGAGATTTTGCCGGTGTGGTCGCTTTAGGATCGGAATGAACATCCGCTGTTGATTTGGGATTTGAAGAATTCACTGGGGTTGTGGCTGAAAAGTGGTATCGCTGTTACTTTGGAGATTTCGCATGGGTTACAGGTCAAGAATGCCGTTGGATCAGAAGATTGGACTCGGGGCCACGCTGTTCATTATTGGGTCAATGCTGTTGTGTTTCGTTCTGAAATGCACAGGCGGAGTTAACTGGGAATTTTCAGACGGTTCGCGGTCTGGAGTCATCCAGAAGCTCTCAAAAAAGGGCATTTTCTGGAAGACATGGGAGGGAGAACTCAACCTTGGGTACACCGAGGGAAGCACGGACAGCAACGGTCACCAGACGATTCGCCCGGCAATGTTCTACTTCTCAGTGTCGAACAATGAAGTCGCTGAGAGGCTGAAGAAAGCCGAGATCGCAGGAAAGAGAGTCACCGTCGACTACAAGCAATACTGGCTGCGTGGATACGACAAAGGCGGCACAGCCTACGACGTGACGAATGTTGTGGATGCGTCGTCAATCCTGACAGAAAAGTAAACGCGGTAATTGCATCCGCTGTTGGTGGTAATTTTCAAAAACAAAGGGGTTTTCGATGAGTGAAGTACCTAAGACTGGCGGCTGGTATCAGGATAAAATCGGAACGCGAGTCGTCGTTATCGGCATGGCCTCGAAGTTCAGGGTAGTTGTTGAGCATGAATGTGGGACCATCGGATTCATGGGCGACTGGAACGGTTGGCGGCACCTTCCCGGATGCACAGGTTTCAGTTGGCAGGAGCCGTGCAACGAAGTGTTTCCACAGTATTACGCGCCATCATTCCGAAGCATCGATCGGGCGGCATTCATTCGTCGCGATTCGCCGTCGTGTGTTGTCACGGTACGGAAAGACTGGTCCGAAGTCCCGTGGTCAACAAGCTGGGCTGAGGAAAGCGACGGCCGAAAAGAGATCACAATGTCGGACGCAATCTCTCGGCTGAACAATAGCAGGGGATATGACAAGGCAGTTGAGGTTCCTCTGTCACGGGAGATGGAACTGATTGAAAAGCTGCAGAAGCGGGTAGACCGATTGGAGGCGGCTGAGAGGCGAGAACGGGCGATGTGTGCAGTTCAGTAACAGCGGAACTTGTATTCGGTGGGCGCAAAAACAAAGGGGTTTGTATGGAAACAATGGCTGTTGATCCAATTCACATGGACCTGCAGGACAAGGTCAGCTACTTCGTCAGCGACGTGTTTGGCGGAGTTCACCGCCTTCAGAAGCTGGAGAACAAAGGGCACTACTATATCTGCATTCCACACGGAACGTTGGCGACCTACGACGACGACAAGCTGACGCGGATTGTCGTCGCATCGCACAAATACGGGGTGCGGGCAGAAGTGCAGACAAACGGATTTCACGGGTTAAAAATTCTCCTGCACAATCGTACGTCACGAGACAAGGGCAGGATGTTTGAGCATCATCCAAGGCTGCAGGATGTGCTCCAACCAACGTAGGGTGAGCAGAGGAATTCCGTACCGCTGTTGGTGGTCAACGGTGGGTTGAAAGTGTTGGAAACGCAGGGGATATGCCGTTTTAGGTGGTATCGCTGCTCATTTTGGAGATTGACTATGAAAGGTGACGAAATGCCGAGCGAGCAACCGCAAGCTGAAAAGCCTGCAGAGCGAATGATGAAGTGGTTTGAGTTCAAGCATTTGCCGGAAAAGTTGCAGGGCGTGTCTGCACAGTTTTGGAATGTGGCATGTTCGCTCTGTGCGATGGTTGAGCCAGGACCGGAACGGACAGTCGCATTGAGAAAGCTTCTGGAAGCTAAGGATGCCGCTGTCCGGGCTGCAGTGAGTCCAGGCGGCTGAAAATACCTACGGGCTATATGCCCGCCATTGTGAGAGTCCCTGAGTGCTGCGACCGGAAAGGCAGAATAGGGGCGACTGGAGACCTGCCAGTGAGGTTGTGAGGGAATCCGGAGAGCCCTCGATTGTTTGTGTGATGTTTTATCGAAAGAACAGTTTCTGCGGTTGCCTCTCAAGAAGATTGAATCAGCGTTAGTGAAGGTCTAATCAACAGAGGATAAACAACCCGCTGTCCCTGCGAAGTGAAGAAAACACAGGAGATTTGTTGCG
>ERZ869925.1061-NODE-1061-length-14273-cov-122.365312_pt1 | contig 14273 bp, 20 predicted proteins | sample MGYA00579311_ERZ869925 | MGnify/ENA primary metagenome ERZ869925 (study PRJEB32216, sample SAMN09231817) | wastewater metagenome | place: USA: Maryland | collected 2016-07-30 | study: EMG produced TPA metagenomics assembly of the PRJNA472060 data set (Reclaimed...
CCTACACGACGCTCTTCCGATCTGTGCTTAGTGTTGATTCAAAAAACGTTTCTGTTTTGTTTCCTGTTTTTTCTTTTGTTCTCGCCGGCGAAGTTGTTAGGCCTGCTGCTTTGTTTCGGGCGACGATTCGAGCGTTCTCTTTTCGTGTCTTGTATTTTTGACCTCGCTGTTGATTGCATTTGGCGCAGCTACTCACGAGATTGCTGGGCGTGTCATCACCGCCTGCGTCTTTCTCAACCAGGTGGTCGGCCTGGAACTTTGGTGTCCAGGGGGTGTTGCACCAGTAGCAGGGAAGTTTGAGTTCCATTAGTGCTGCGCGGTTCTTTCGGTATTCGTTGCTGTAGCTCATTCGCTAACGCCCTCACTTCGTTCGGTTGTTCTCATGTTGTTAGTCAAGTCTCGGGTCGGTGTCTCTCCCGCCGTTCGTGGATTGTCACCACCAGTCGCCGTTTGAATCCGTTTAGAGCCGTCACTGTCGCCATTTATGTCGTTTGGAAACGCTGCTTCGCGCCATTGGTAACTAGCCCAGCGCGACCTACCCAAGTTCCCTTGTATTACACCAGCTGAGTGCAATCCCCAACGTGGCCATGCTCCCGCCCGCCTGGGCTTCGTTCTGTTGTGGTTCGGCATATTAGCGCTTCGAATACTGACCGTACGGTTTGACTGTGTCAGACCATTGGATTTCACAGTTCAGGTCACACATTGAATACAGCTGGTCAACGCCTGCAGTCCACACATTGTCATACTCTTCGTACCCCAACGAACGGACTGTGATACCGGTGAGCCAGCCCTGAATCAGTACCTGGTTGCCCCGATAACTGCAGAGAATGTATTTAGCGCTCGGGTCGTTATGCCCGCGGTAACGCAGCAGGGGCGTTGGTTGTTCTGTGGTTCTTACTTCGAATTCACGAACGTCACGTTGATCAACTTTTCCGACTGTAGGCCGCCACGTTTCGCCCAGGGCTTTTGCTACTGCGAACTCACCGATTGCGCCGATGATGTCTGACTGCCACCAGTTCTGTTTGTGGTCGGGTGTTTCAGGGTGTGTTGAGCGTCGCCCGTTTTTGATTCCGTTGATACGCCGACGGACACCGCCTAGCGCTGCAGTTTCTAATTCTTCTTCTGTCAATGTGACGAGAATCTTCACGGTTTTGCCCCTAGTCGTTTTGCCAGTTTTGGCAGGTCTGCTTCGCGTACTAGCCAATATTCGACGTGTGGCGCTAGAGCGCGTTGCCACATTTTTTGACCTGGTGAAAGAACGCCTGTGTCGCTTTTTAGCTCTATGAAGAGAACGCCCCTGTCGAAGTGGGCCAGGCATAAATCGGGGAAGCCTGGGTCGCCCTGGATAGCTGTGAGCCAGCGTCCGTCTTTCTGTTGGACAGGTCTGGAATGTTGCACCTGGAAGCCATTCATTTTGGCTAGGTGTATGACTTTGTCCTGCAGGATTTTTTCGGGGGCGTTACGAGCCACTGTTGGTTCCTGCCCAAAATCCAAATACGAACATGAGAATCGTGTAGCCCAGGAAGTGAAAGAACTCAACCATTTGCGCTCATTTCAACCATTTGGCAAACAGGACATTTCGGTTGATTTATCCAGCAGGTACAGGGCAAGTCAAGAGCAAACTGGTGCAGCTTGCCGATAATGGCCTGCAGGCGTCGAATCTCAATTTCGGCGTCTTTCATCACGGCCGTTGCTTTCGCCATGACGTCTTGCAGTGTTGCTTCTGTTTCACCCATTGTCGTTCTTCTTTCGTGGTTCGGGTTTTGGTTTTTCAAGTTTTGCCAGCTGCACTTTCAAACGGTCATGTTCTTCGACCAGTTGACGGACTGGACAGGAAGACGGGCAACCCCAACCTTCGCGACAATGCTTTGTATGGAATGGGTAACTCACTCGAACGGCTCCTCTTGTTCGGCTGCTTTGCCGTTATCAATTTCGGTGTTCAGTTCGGTGATCAAATCTGAAGCTTGTTGCTTGCTCAAACTTTCAAGGTTCACCGGTGGCAACTTGCCTAGTTCCTTGCTCATTTTCTTGATAGCCCATTTCTGCTTGTCTGACGCTGTTCCTGCCCCAACTGGCCTGGTAACAGTTACCTCGCCGCCACCAGGGTTTGACGTTTCTGTTCGTGCCACTTTGGTCATTTCTTCCCTGCTGGGGCGGGCGTCAGCGCCAAGCTTTGACGGGTCGCCTTGAATGTTGAACGTGGCGAGCGCGCGACCGATTGCCGAAGTGACACAGGCTTCCAAATGGAAATTTCTGTTCACATTTGAAGACCCCTGGACTTCAAGAGCGAAGTCAACAGCTACAGGGCGGGCGTCTTCGCGGTCTGCGTAAATCTCAGCGCGAGCAATGACGCGTTCACCTGAAAACTCAACTAAATCAGTGTGAATACGGCCGTTCGGGTATGCCTTCCAAAACTTGTCAATTCTGACGGCTACTGGCTCATAGTTTTCAATGCTCATTCGTCTTCCCATTCGTCTGAAATTTCAGCAATTTCATTGAGTATTTCTTGGATTTTTAGAAAGTCGCTTTTCAGCTTTGCGTAATCGGATTGCAAAACCATTCTGACTTTGTTGCCGTTGTGGTCTTTGACCGTGTATTCGACAGGAACGTAATCGTCGCTCATCGTGTTTCCCTTGCATGGTCTAAAGCGACGTATTCACAAGCGGCCTGAAATTCCATCGGGAACGCCTTCTTGAATTTCTCAACATTTCGACAAAACGAGCATTCGCCAGGAAGCTCCATTCTGCGCCGTGTAGCACAGCGACACTTTTTGTCGCGTAGAAAGTCAACGAGCAGACTGAACGCCGCCCCGCTGACTAATGTCCGTTGTTCTGTTTCTCTGTCCATGATGTCCCCACATGCTTTTCTAAGACTTCCCGAATTATTTCAGAAAGTGTGACTGTTTTGTTTGTTCTGACTTGACGCGTAGCGCGTTCGTTGTCGAGATATTTCCACAGTTCCCACGGAATACGAATTGCCACGTTTTTATCGTTCATCTGCTGGAACCTTTCCAATGGCCTAGACCGCCGTTGTCGTATAGGTAGCGGGCTACTCGAAGATTGCAGTCAACATTTGTGAGCGCTCGAATGTGTGACTGGTTCGGTTTCAGTTTGCAAATTGCGTAAGTGACCGTTCTCCAGCTCCCTGACACTTGAACCAACCCGATATCGGGGTAGCCCGTAGATCGTCGGACAGCGCTGACGCTTTTCGGGTTGCAACGTGATTCCCGCCAGGCAATTTTGCTGAACGTCTTCGGGGGAAGGCCGTATTTGCGGAAATGCTTTTCCCATTGTGGACAAGCGCCACCGGTGGCGGCTTCAGCCTGGGCGGGTGTTATGAATGCGGAAATGGCGAGAATAGTCACTAGTAGTCGTTTCAATCTTCTATTTGAACCTGTGTCAGCGATTCCCAACAGCCCAGGTTGTGTGGCCTGGTGTCAATAGTGACGAGCTGTATCGAATCTGTGTCTAAGTCCGTGAAGACCTGGACAATGGTGTTTCTGTCCTTCGACCATAACTGTCTGTAACCGATAATTGGAAGCATTCTGTCCCCTTCCCGCTCCGCTGTCATGTTTACAGAATTGGAGCGTCAAAGTGTGGATATGCGAAAGCGCCCAGCTGGGGACAAGCTGAGCGCCTTCTAATCTGAATCAGCGTGAACTATTCAGACTGCTTCGGCCTGGGCAAAGAGCGCCACATAGCCTCGAATTCTTTTGCGTCCGTCCATGTGTTCTCAATTTCGACGTGCAACCAGTTACCGCCACGACCTGCCGATTCGCGGGCGTTTTGATAAACCACCACCCCAGCCTGTCCTTCTCCGCGACTGCAGCGGTAGCCCCTGCCGAACTGCCCGAAACGGTAGTCATGGATTTCGGCGATACGAAGGCTCTCAGAATGCTCTAAAAGCCAGTTCCAAGCCTCTACAGCGGTTCTTCTGCCCTGTTTGGTACTTGGATACCCAATATCGCAGGCGAAGCCGCTGGCGTGGACTGAGAGAGCGCCCTTAGCGGCGGGATTCCGAACGGGGCGATTCACATAAATTCCAAGATTCGAAAAGCCCCAGCGACGGTTGCAGGCCTTGACGAACCACGTCAAAACGGGACTGGCTTTTTTGCCGTCCCAGGCGGGGAAGAACGGATATTTACGCGTCATGTTTTGCGCGTCCAATGCTCGGGTCGCCTGGGTTCGCCCAGCGCATAATTGGCGGAATTGCTGCAGCCCATAAAGCGTGACAGGTCGCTTTCCAGTCGTTAGTTGCTACCCATACGGGAAGCGCAGCTGCTACGAGCGCGCGAGCGTATGACGTAAGCGCTGCCTGGGCTTTTGGATTGAGTTTCACGGGTGGCCTTTCAGGTGGTCTTTGAGTAGTTCGGCTATGTAGTCGAGCTTCCCGCTGTTTTCTTTGTGATCTTTTCTGTTTGCTTTTGCGAATAAACCAATTAGGGCAATGACAACACCGAAGCCGCCACTAATGACCGCAACAATTACTCCGTCGCTCATGTCAATTCCTGTAACCGTAAACGCGAATAGTCCCGCCACTAAAGCTGCCAGCTTGAATCGAAATTGTAAACGACGTGAATTGTGTGTTTGACAATTGTTGACCGCCGAACCAACCCGACCAACCACCGCCAAAATACGTTCCGTGAAATGTTGTTGTTGTGGCGATGTTTGGACTGTGAATGTCCATCGCAAAACTTGTGTTGTTGTCCGTTCCGCTAACGCCAACTTCCATAAAAGTTGAATTGTCTCGTCGCGTTGAACCTGTTGAAGCACCGTTGAAATTGTCAAAGTAAATGCTTCCGTAATACTGGGTATTAGCAGCTCCAAAAGCCAGATACATGAAATTTCCGTTTCCTGTCGCGTCAGAATTGGCAAATTCAATTCTGTAATTGTCGTAAAGGCTCGAAAACGCGTTGTTCACCGTGACGCTTGTGTTACCAGTGCCGATAGTAATAACACCATTCGAAGCAGTGGCAGCAGTGCCGCCAGCGCTAGAAACTGTGCAGTTCGTAATCCGCCACAATCCGACAGCGTTCATATCTGCAGCTGTCAAAACATCGCCGACATTGAAAGTTGGATAACCCATTTTTTCTCCTAATAACCCAAAACGTTTTGATTTAGAACGCCATTGCTCGGAATGTCCAACTGGAACAACGGAATCTGGTCAATTGCTAACAGATTCAAAGTAGCCCGCGCCTGGCCAGGCGTAAAGGACATACTGAATCCAAGAACAATTGCTTGCTGAATTTCGCCACGATAACGAAGCGTTATTTGTCGCAGTTCTGTCGCCACCGGTATCAACACAAGTTCAGGGTCTTGCCCATTCAACAAATACGTCAATGAAAACGGGACTGGTTCGTCATTCGTAAACAAGGTTTTCACAAAACTGGCAAGGTCAAACGCTTGACTGTCTGAATTGTCGTAAGTCTGAATATCTAAATATGTCGTGCCAGCGCCAGTCGTAATGGTGTTGCCGTCTCGAATGTTGACAACTACTTCCTGGGCGACTGCGTCGGCGACATTGCCAACGCGAAGACCTTGAAATTGCAGATACGACGGGTCAAGCGGAATCTCATCAGAAAACGTGATTGCTGAACCCGTGTAAGTCCAGCCCTGGCGACCAATCCATAACAGCTCTTCACCCTGCTGGACAACAAACGCCATTTCAGTGTTTGCGTAGGTCTGCAAAGCGTCAAGCGCGTTTGCTGCAGTGAACGTAGTGGCCTTGACTTTTGTCGGTGAGCTAGTAGCGCCACCCGCCAGGGTCATCGTCACGCCTGCAGCGTCCGTGATTTGTTTAGCGGCGTTAGCGCTGACGGTTCCAGCCGTGACGGTCACGTCAACAGCTGCGCGACCCAAAATAGCCATTGCGTCTTCGGTCGTAATTCGCCAGGTATCCATTGACGGGATAACGCCGTATTCAATTTCGAAGTTTGAGACGCGTCCAACGCGAACTGTTTCCCATGCAGGCAATGTCACAAAAACGCCGTTTTCATAGGCCTGAATTGTTGCCTGGATAAATTCGCCGACTTTGATGTTTGGCAGGTTTTGCGGGTTACGGCCTTCAATGACCATGACTGCTGAGCGGTATTGGTCGGACAGGTTTGACCTGCCCTGGTTGATGGTCACGCTTTGAACATCGCCTAGAAGCGTTGTTATGCCTGCGATGTGGTCAACCTGTACCGAATACTCAGAATCGAATGGCATTAGTAAGACACCCCAACAGGAAGCGGGCCATTCTGCCTGTAATACTTCCGCAGCGCGTCAACAACTGCGTTCGGGTCGCCACCGTTGACGTGAATCGTCACGTTGTTGCCGCCACCCATTTGCCCCATTCGATCTAGTGGAATGACTGCTTCGGGGCCAGCTTCACCGATAAGCGCGAGCGTTGGTGACGTGACAATTCCGCCCGCTGCAAGCATTGGAATATTCGGGACTTCAAAGCCTTTGCCACCGATACCAGGCACCCAGCCAGGCACTTTGAACGAGAGCTTGCCGAATGTGTTGTTCCACAGTGTCGCTATGCCGTTGAAGACTGTCCGAACGACGCTGAACATCGTCTGGAACGCTGGAATTGTGACGTTGTCAATCCACCATTTGATTCCACCAAAAAGCGTGTCAACAACTTTTCTGAAGCCTTCAAATTTTTTGTACGCCACAGCAAGCGCGGCGATGAGTGCAGCAATGCCAATGACAATCAACGAAATTGGGTTGAGCGCCATCGCTGCATTGACCGCCAAAATTGACACTGCCATCAGGCCGATTCCTGCCGCCACAGCTGCAATCAGTTTTGGATTTTCTGACGCCCATTGAGCGAACTTCTGCAGGTAGGGAAGCATTTGTTCCAGGACTGGAATCAGCGCAGCACCGATGGATTCTTTTGTTTCGGCGAACGCCAGCGAAGCGCGTTTGAATTGTCCAGCTGTTGTTCCCGCTGCCTCTTGTGCTGCACCGCCGAACTTGTCGTTCAATGCCGCCATCGCTTCTTCGGCGCTCATGCCGTCTTTGATTAGCGCCTTTAGTGACGGGTCTAGTTTCGCTAATGCGTTCGTCTGACCCCCCAGGGCTTTTTCGACGCTAGTAGTGACACTGGCCAGCGGTTTGCCCGTCGCTGCGGCTATGTCCATGCTAAGAGCAAGCGCTTTCTGTGCCTTCTCGACTGAACCCGTCTGGCGTGTCAACTTGGCGAGCGCTGGACGTAGGTCATCATCAGCAACGCCGAGCGCCATTCCCTGAGCGCTAATCCAGTCTTCGGTTGCTTTGATTGCGTCGTCTGTGGCACCGGTGGATTGCTTCAGCGTTCTAGCCAATTCGGTTTGCGCTGCTGCGTCTTCGACTGCTGCCTTGACCGCGTCAAAACCAACCGCAGCCAGTCCCGCCACCGCTGCAGCTGCGGGAACTGCTGCTTTCTTGATTGCGTAGCCAGCCTTAGCGCCAGCGCCTTCAAGCGATTTGAATTCTTTCTTCGCTTTGTCAATGCCGTCAGATTTGAATTCGGAAACTATGGGAATGTAAATCGCCACTACGCGACCAGCTTTCTATTGACCTGAGCGGCGACCTCTTCCAGGGCGCTCATTAGTTCTTTGTCTGCCATCTCTCGAATGACGCGAATCTTTCGCCACATACCGCGCTGAGCTTTGCCGAACGCTGCGTTCAAATTGTCCAGGAAAGCGTCCGACTGTGAGCTTTCACGGTTACGTCCTAAACGGTCAGTACCGCCGACGCCTTGTGAACCGTCGCGCAGCCCTGCAATATCAAACAATGCGCCACCAGCGTTCTTCTGAATGATTGTGACCACTGCATAACTGTTGCCGATTGACCGCCCGCCAACCTGCACCTGGACACCTTGATCAACTTTCTTTTTGTCGTAACCCAGACGGCCTTTAGTTGACCACCCAGGCATGACGTCTTGAAGCTGTTGATTGTCGGGATATTGCGAACGCGCGACAGCGAGCATTTCGCCCGAAGCGCCTTTGATTTTGCTTATCGCTTTGAAGCGGAGCGTCTTGTCCATTTGCCCCAATTCTTTCAACGCGTCACGGACACCAAAAACAGATATTTCAGCGCTTACGGGCATTTCTGTTCTGTTCCTTTCTGCGTTGATTTATGACCGAAACAACTGTTGCCAGTTCTTCCATGTCGAATGGGACTTGTGCAGGCCAGTAACCAGTTTCCAGCAGAATCTCCGCTAGTTGCCTTCCGTACTGTCCTGCTCCGTAGGGTTTACAGGCTCCGAAATAACGTCAATGTCATCAGTTCGTTTGATGAATTCGTCAAAGCTCATCGGAACTGGAATGTTGTGACATTTCGCAGCTTCATACGCCATGAAAAGTAGGTCTTCATGACCGATAGCGCCGTTACTTAGTTCAGCGCTTTTCCGTTTGAACTTTCGTTCCCAGGCGACGATGACAAACAGGTTCGTTTGAACCTCGAATGTTTCGCCATCGGTTTTTGTGACTTGAAGTGTGAGTTTCACTTGTGTCCCCTTTCAGTGTTATCAGGTGATGTCGCGAACGAATGTGCCACCGGTGAAGGTCACTTCAACTGTTGCCAGTTCACCGAATGAGCTGTTGATTGGCGTAAAGCTTTCAAGGTATGCGCCCGTAATCGTGTACTCAGGATTCGAAGGGGATTCCGTTGCGCCGCTAGGTGAAATCACAAGCGTTGAAGACTTGCCAACACAAGCTGCAAGAACAGTTTCAACTTCAGTGTCGGGCGTAGCGGTTGCACCGTAGGACAGGTACATAGTCAAAGAAACTTCGACTGATTGAAGACCTGCAACATACGAACGGCCTGTTGGCGCTCCTGAACTTGAAAAAGCGGTGGATTCAAGCGGTTCGTTACCGACGGTCAACGTCACTGCAGAACATTGATCCGACAAGTCCCAAGTTGTTCCGCCCTGGGTCAAGTTGACTGTGGCATTCGAGAGAAATGTCTGTGTAGCCATAATTTTCCTTTATCTGTTGTTTGTTCCGATACGAGCTACTAGGTCGTAGGTCGGAAGTTGTTGATTGCCGTAGTCCGCGGTTCCAGGCGACCCGCTTTCAACGATCACAGTCGAAGTCATAATGTCTTCAACCGTTGTGAGAATGAAATCATTGTTTGCTTTGTTCCCTGGGGGAGCGCCACAAACACGAAGACGAATTCGAATGTCAGCCACTGCTTTTGAATACAACGTGAACTCAGGTAGTTCAATCATCACGCATTTTGGGCGAGCCTGACCAGGGTCATACGCCCAGGGAATACCTGCAGCAGTTAACGCGTCAGAACACAAGTCAATAGCGTCAGCGAGAAAGCCCGTAGCCATTAGCCCACCTGCGGTCTCTTACAGCCGAGCAGCTGCAAAATTTGAGCGTAAGACTGGCCTGGAGCAACCCCGAAACCCTGATTGTCGAAACTGGCGTATCCGTCCACCGCTCCACGTTGTTTAATCAGCTGAGAAGCGTAAAGAATGACACCTTGTTTCGCTGCTGCGTTCGGGGCGTAGTTCGGGTGGTCTTCGTAACCGCTCGACTTACGCATTTGATACGACCAGTTATTCGCTGCTGAAACTTGCGCTTCAGCCCACGGGGTATCTGTTACGTCGAATGTGTAACCCAATGCTGCTTCAAGGTCTTCGAGTGCTATCCATTCACACGCCAAATTGAACTGCGCCCATGTTTCCTGGCTGGGAACTGTTGCGTTGCCGTGTGCATAGCGAACCGTTTTTGCTGTGTAGTTAACTAGATCGACAGTATCGGTGACGTTCCAGCTTGGCGTTGTAAACCCGCCGATAGTGAAACGCATGCCGGCGATAATTCCGTCAACGTCGGAGAGCGTGACTGTCCAAGTTCCAGAAGTGGCTACCACATTCGAAACTTCTTTCGAAAGCGATATTGGAAAATTGGGCTGTGTCATTGTCACGCTCCCCGACTACCGTCAACGAATCAGGCGAAAGTTGCGTCAGGGCCGAGAATGCGAATCTGATTCTTGTCCATCACTGCAGCGGAGAAGTACCCCCTCACGCTGATTGTGAGTCCGAGATTTGCAGGGTCGCGCAACTCCAGGAAGCCCTTTTGCTGCTCATAGCACTCAACTGCACGCGAATTGAGAAGCCAAATGTATTCAGCAGCGGTCTTGTTGCCGATGACCTGTGTTGAAACCTGGTTAGAAACGATGAGTTGCAATCCGAGCGGGTTGCCGTTCCAACCTGTAACGCCTTGTGGCAAGGTTCCCATTCCGACAACTGTGTTGACCTGTGGGAACAACTTGTTGCCTGCGCCATCGGTTGCGTTTCCGAGCTTTGCCCAAACTGCAGGTGAAACAACAGCAACGTTTGGCAAGTAGTTGCCAACAGCTGCAATTTCTGAAGCTGCAATGTAAAGGTTTTCAACAATTGCGTCGCCGTCAGTTAGATCAGTAATTTGCTCTTCTGCGTTGGTCATTGCTGCAGCCATTGTCTTGACTGTTTCAAATTCCGTGGCGAGCGCGTACTGGCCTGCAAGGTCTTGAATTGCAGCGTCAAGAATTGATGGCGAAGACCAGTCAATTACTTGTTCGCTGAGTACCAATTTTCCGCCGAATGTCTTCTTGCTGATTGAGATGTCATCAACTTCGAAGTTTGCGGTTGACAATGCGGTCAGTTCGGTTGTTTGCTGACCTGCTGCCGAATGAACTTTCACATAAGGGCGAAGGAAGCTTGAACCTGCCTGGGGCATTGAGCGAGCGCCCAGCGCGCTGACGATAGGACGCAGCGGGTTGATGTCCGTAAAAACGGGGGACACCACGGGGGTCGGGAGCAGCCCAGCCGCGTCAGAAACAAGCACGTCGCCAGTGGCGGCTTGAATGTTTGCGTTGAGCTGTGCAAATTCGGAACCGCCACGCTTCATCGCTGCGATGTATTCGCCTGGTGAAGGAAGACGGACAGGACGCTTCGCCTGGGCGAAGATTGATGTTGGGACAGTCGAAGCTTCAGCCTCGATGTTTTCTGTGTGTTCCACTTGAGTCTCCTCTTGTTGGGTTGTGGATTCTTGGGGTTCTTGTTGTTCTTCTTCAGGGGCTGAAGCAACAAGGGTTTCGATAGTCGCCGCCGAAAATGCTGGAATGGCGACAAGCGATAGCTCTAACAATGTCGCCTTAGTAACGACAGTCGTTTTGGTTTTTGCGTCGAAATACGATTCGACTACGTCGGCTCCAACGCTTACTGCGTCATAAGCGCCAGCGCGAATAAGTTCAATCGCGTCCGCTGCGCGGGTCGTTCGGGCGAACTGCGCCAGGTAGCCAAGCCCTTCGTCCAAATTCACTAATTCGGGGACTGTGCCAACTAACTGCGTAAGGTCATGCCCTTCAATAAGCTTGGCGGGTTTTTGATCTAAATCAAAAGCGCCTGACTGGAACGCCACTTTTTCGCCTGATGAAACAACTGCAGAAACTGGATACCAGGGGACTGCGATACCGGTGATTGTAGGCAATGTTTCTTCGCCAGCTGCAGCGTCAAGCTTGACAGGAATGGCTTCAAATTGAATTTTCATATTGGTGTTTCCGTAACTGCTGGTTCGGTCATTACTTGCGCTGTTTCAATTCCGAGATATTCCGCCACGTCAAATTCGATGAAACGGTTTCTTGGAAGAACGTTGTTCATTGAAAAACTTGACTGCAATGTGTCAATCAGGGCGCGAGTGCCGAAAAGGTACAAGTCTTGTCGGGCTTGCTGGGCGTTTTGGTAAGTCATCGACGCGCCTTCCGTCGGGGCGGAAAGCAGGTATGCAGGGCAATCGCAAAGCCTTGCGAGTTCAAGACTTTGATATTTACGCTGATCTGCGACGACTTGGGAAGGGTTGTCAAACGGGACAAATTCGACGTAATCGTTGAGCGCGCCAATGGCGTTCTGCTTTCTTGCAGCTGCCCAAGCTGTCGCGAGTTCGCCCAGCTCCTCGCCGCTCATCGTCTCGCCGCCTTTTTGCTGGAGATAGCCAGGCACAGTTTCCAGACTGGCGTAGCGTTCCGCTGCCTGGTCTAAATAGACGCTCATCATTATTTGTCGCTGGCCTGCGTAAATGACGCCAGCGCTCGAAGCGATGAGCTGGATCACATCTTCAGTTGGGAGCGCTAAACCGTTGAACTGAATCTGCTTCGAATAGCCGAAATATTGAACGCCTGGAACCTGGTCGGGTGTTTGAATGTCCGCAGCGGGAAGCCAAGTGAACGACGCTGGACGGTTGTCGTCAGCACGTCGAGAAGTCACATAAGCAAACGCGCGACCATGAAAGAAAAGGTCTGACGCGAGCGACGTCCAAAAGAATTGAGCGGTGACGTTCGGGTCGGGTTGGTCTTGCCAGGGTTCGTTCGGCAAATAAATTTTCTCGTAACGCTCACCAGTCCATTGACGGGTGTAATGACGAACCTTCAAAGCGCCAATAAAAGACGTGTGTAGATCACGCGCGCGGCTAATCGTCGGAACCGAAAGAGCCAATGTTTCTAGGGTGGATTGTGAGTAGTTGATCCAGTTGCCAACAAGCGCAGCGCCGGCGGCGGCCTTTACCGTTGGCTCACTAGCTGCGAAAATTGGTTGATTCACTGAACGCGAGAAAATACCCATTCGCTCGAAGGCTCTCAATGTTTACACTATGACGCAAGCACCTGCTAAAGTTTTTTTTGTAAGTCGGTCGAAGCAGTAGTGGCGGGACTGTCAATAGAAATATTGCCCCAAGCAAAATATGAAAATATTTGGCGGGAGAAGATTAGGGCGCTGGGTCAGCTCCAGCCGCCGACTTACCTTTAGCGAGAAATTCCCATAGCTGCTTTACCCGCCAACCGTGGCCGTGACGCGATACCGGCACAGAACACAACCAGTCGAGCCAGTTCAATACTGCCTGGACTCCGTTTCGAGCTGAGCGCTACCGAATGCTGTTGGCGAATTGCGACAGCCCTGGACATATGAGAAGACAACTGTTCTTCGCCGCCATGCGCTAACCGTCCTTCAAGAATCAGGTTCTTTGTCAGACCCGTCCACTTCAACAGCTCGCCATAACCGACCACCGTTTTTCGTTTCTCCAAATGTGGCGGCACATGAGATTCGAGCGTGGGCGTAATCGCTAGACGCGTTACGCCGTCGCTCATAAATTCTTCAATCTGTTCTTCACATTCTCGAAGCGTTGCCACGTTGAAAGCAGTCCGAACATGGACCCGGTTCTTTTCGTCCACTGCCGCCACAACCCCCAGGTAGCGACTTTCGTCAATGCTCGAGTCCACAGCGAGAATTTTTGGCGTGTCAGGGAACGGATCACTGGTCAGACATTTATCCCATTCGCCAGGTTGTAGCCATGCCTGGTCTGCCGCCACGAACAAATTGAGTGACGCTCGAAGGAAAGAAATTCTGTCGGGGTGGTCAGCGTCCGCGAGCATGTCTTCGAACTGCAGCAGTGTTCCCAAGCTGGGGTTAGCCCAAGCCCACCAGGACACGTCACCCATATAGTCAACGCCTTCAGGAACGCTCCACTCAGCAAAATAGAACTTATTGGTTCGGCCTTCGTCAATTAGTTTCAATCCTTGCTCCCGATACCGAAGTTGTGCTATAGAGCCTTCCGTTCCAGCGGTTGACGTCATCAGCATGAGCGGTGATCCACCAGCTGTAAATTTGTTCCTGGCTTTCATTGTCGGGCGTAAACCATGCGCTAACACTTCGTCACTGATAGCCCAAATTTCGTCAGCCCACACGAAGTCTGCAGACAGACCATGAGACGCGGTAGGGGTGGCGGCTTTGACATACCACTTCGACCCGTCGGGGCCAGTTGCTTCCATACGGCCATAACCCCACTTCAAAGTAAACCCAAATTTTTCTTTCAGAATTGGGGCGACCCGCTCAAACTGTTGACACGCTAAGCCAAGTTCGTCCGCTGTGTTAATAACGGTTTGCGGTTTGCCTCGAAGCGCCGCGAACGTCGTAACCCAAGTACCTAGCAAAGCCATGCCCAATAGGCTCTTACCATTTTGGCGCGCCACGGACACATAACCCGAACGGTTCACTAGATCACCGTCGCCACCCACCTCGAGCAGACCGGTGAGCGCGTGAACCTGCCACTCGAGAAGCTGAACGCCCATATGAGCAGAAGCCCATTCGACCACCAACGGAGCGAGCGACTCGCTTCCCGACCGAATAGTTTCCAATCGGGGAACAACCCGACCAACCAGGGGAATTTCCCTGCGGGAATCGTCGGTTCCGTTCCTTTCAGATATAGAGCCTAGATCGGAAGAGCGGTTCAGCAGGAATGCCGAGACCGAGGTCCTATCTCGTAT
>ERZ869925.1062-NODE-1062-length-14252-cov-14.429598_pt1 | contig 14252 bp, 19 predicted proteins | sample MGYA00579311_ERZ869925 | MGnify/ENA primary metagenome ERZ869925 (study PRJEB32216, sample SAMN09231817) | wastewater metagenome | place: USA: Maryland | collected 2016-07-30 | study: EMG produced TPA metagenomics assembly of the PRJNA472060 data set (Reclaimed...
CTGTGGTTCCCCGACGATGACGGCGAGGGCGGGTACGTCCAGGTGCATCTGTTCTGCCCCGAAGAGAACCTGATGGGGAGGCAGGAGGCGACGGGATACCCCTACGTGGGCTGGCGTGACGCGGGATACCTCACGGCGACACCGGGAAACGTGGTCGATTACGGGGTGGTCCGGGCGAAGATCAACGAGCTCATGGACCGCTACGGCATCGCGCAGGCCCTGATCGACCCGTACAACGCGACCGGCATCCTGTCCGAACTGATGGCGGACGGTCGGGATGTGATGAAGTACAAGCAGACGATGGAGTTCATGTACCCTCCGACGAAGCAGTTTGAGCGGTGGGTGCTGTCTGGCAAACTCCGGCACGACGGGAACCCGGTTCTGCGGTGGATGGTGAGCAACGTGAAGGTTTACAGCGACCCGAACGGGAACATCAAGCCCTGCAAACGGCGGTCGAAAGCGAAGATTGACGGCGTGACGGCGGTGATCATCGCAATCGGAGGCTCCCTGACCCCCGGCAGCGGACCCGGCGCGTTTGAGGCGGAAGGGTCTTACGTGCTTTGACCTGATACGATACCTCGCCCGCATCTTCGCCTCCTACCCACTCTACAAGGGCGCTACACATGGGCCTTCTCAGTTTCCTCAGCGCGCGGTCCGCGCCTGCGCCCGAACCCGCGCACCCGTTCGTGCCTGCAAAACCAGAGGCCCGTGACGCTCTGCCTGACACGCTCACGCCGATGGGTGAGACACTGATCGGTTCGAGCGCTGGAATCACCGTAACGCCCGCACAGGCTCTGGCGCTCTCCGCGTATTGGGCGTGCCTCCGCGTCATCTCGGAAACGCTGGCGACTCTGCCCCGCACGGTGAAGAGCAAGGACGGGGACGACCTCACCGACGCGATCGACCATCCGCTGTGGTCGATGATCCACGACGACCCCAACGACTACCAGAGCGGACCGCAGTTCTGGGAGGCCCTGCTGCACAACGCCGCACAGGGAAACGGGTACGCCGCGATCGTGCGAAAGAACGATCGGCCCGTCGAGATGCACATCATGGTGCCCGAGACTGTTTCTCTCATCGTCCGCAACGGGATCAAGGTCTACCGCTACTGGACGGCCCGCGGCGTGATGGAGTTCCTCGACGACGAGGTTCTGCACATCACCGGCCCGAGCCGTAACGGGCTGAGCGGGTTCGACATGGTGACGACCCACCGGCGCACGATCGGAACCACCGCCGCGATGAGCGAGTACACGGCGAAGTTCTTTGAGCGAAACGGCGCGATCACGGGCGTTCTCAAGGTGCCCGGCACGCTCACCCCGCAGGCCCGCGCGAACCTCCGCCAGTCATTCAACGACTGGCACTCGGGCGTGGACAACGCTTTCCGCGTGTTCCTCGCTGACAGCGGCTCGGAGTTGACACCCTTCGGCATGAATCACGAGGCGGCTCAGTTGCTCGAAGGCCGGACGTTTCAGGTCGAGGAAGTCGCCCGCCTGTTCCGCGTTCCCCCGCACAAGATCGGCCACCTGGTCAAGTCCACCTTCGCCAACATCGAGCAGCAGAACATCGAGTTTGCTACCGACACGATCCGCCCGTGGGCGGTCAAGGTCGAGTCCGAGATGGAGCGAAAACTGCTCTTCCCCGGAGAGCGTTCGAAGTATGAAATCCGCTTCGACCTCGAAGAGTTGACCCGCGGCGACTCGGCGGCGCAGACGGCCCGGTTCGAGTCTGGCATGAAGAACGGCTACCTGACGGTCAATGACGTTCGCCGGAAACTCGGCTACCGCAAGGTCGAGGGCGGCGACGTAAACCTCGTCCCGATGAACATGCAGACCTTGGAGCAGGCGGCGAAGGGCCAGCCTGCAAACCCTCCGGCAGCCTGATATGCTTGTGCCACTACTGCCTCTCGCTTCGGCCTCTACCTGATCTTCACGCTCTACACGGACTACACCAATGACCACCGCAAAGCGCGAGGTGCGCAGGCTCCCCTCTGAGGGTCTTGAGCTGCGCGCCGACAAAGAGAAGCGGACGATCACCGGCTACGCCGTGCTGTTCAACAGCCGCTCCGTTGACATGGGCAACTGGCACGAGGTCATCGCCCCGGATGCGTTCAAGCGTTCGCTCGAAGAGAACAAGATCGACGTGGTTTCAACGTACAACCACGACACGAACAAGATGCTGGGCCGCATGAGCGCGAACACGCTCCGCCTCTCAGCCGACAGCCGCGGGATCAAGTTCGAGGCAGACGTTCCGAACACCAGCTACGGGAACGATGTTCTCGAACTGGTGGCGCGCGGTGACGTTAAGGGCAACAGCTTCGAGTTCCGCGCGAAGGCCGACACATGGGCGAAGATGGCGGACGGCAAGCGCCAGCGCACCGTTCTCGAAGCCGAACTTTACCAGGTCGGCCCCGTTGTCTCGCCCGCCTACTCCGAAACCGATCTTGCTCTCCGCGCGGAGCCGCCGCAGGACGAGCCTGCTCCCGATACCGACAAGATCAAGCGTCAGCACGCGAACGCCAAAGCGCGTCTCGCCGTTGCCTGAACGCCCTCTCTCTACCGCATCTTCCGCCTCTACACAAAGGACCGAGACAATGGACATCAAGCGTTTGCAGGAGCTCCGTGAGCGTCGTTCAGCACTCCGCACCAAGGCCGCTGGCATCCAGCAGACCGTCGAGAAGGAGGATCGGGCGTTTACCGCGGCCGAGACTGCCGACTTCGAGACGGCCCTGAGCGAGATCAAGGCGCTCGACCAGCGCGAGGCTGCGGCCCTCTCCGCCGCCAAGATCAACGAGACTGACGAGAGCCGCGACCTGCTCTCCGCCCTCGGCGGAGACGAGAAGCCCGAGGCACGCGAGGCCAAGGCCGTTTCCGAGCAGCGCGCGGCGTTCCGCAAGCTCCTGCTCGGTGCCGACCTGACCAAGGAAGAGCGCGCCCTGCTCTCCCCCATGCGGGACATGAGCCCCGAACAGCGTGCAATCGCCACCACCACGCAGGACTCCAACGGCGTGGTCGGCCCCAGCACGTTCCTCTCGAAGTTCGTCGAGGTGCTGAAGGGCGGTCAGGGCATGTGGAATGCCCCGATCACCAAGATCAACACCCCGGACGGCAACGACTTCATCCTGCCGTACATCAACGACTCCGGCAACGACGCGACGGTCAAGGCTGAGGCTGGCACCGAAGCAATCAACGTTGATCCGACGCTCGGCAACTACACGCTCAAGGGCTACCGCTACACCAGCGGCATCATCCTTGTCAGCGAGCGGATGGTGCAGAACAACTACATGGCGATCGAGGACGAGATCGCGCGTCAGGCCGCTCTCCGCATTCAGCGCAAGGTGAACACGGACGCGACCAGCGGCGACGGCTCGGCCAAGATCGGCGGCGTTCTCGCGGCGACCACGCTCGGCAAGACGGCTGCCAGCGCCACCGCAGTCACGTTCGACGAACTCATCGACCTGATGAGCTCGGTCGATGTGGCGTACACGCAGGCCGCGAGCGTTGGCTGGATGTGCAGCCAGACCTCGCTCGGTAACGTGATGAAGCTGAAGGACACCGCGGGCAACTACATCTTCCAGGTTGGTTCTGCCGGCGCTCCCGACCGGATCATGGGCAAGCCCGTTATCGTCAACAACTCCATGCCCGCGATGACGACCGGCCTTAAGTCGTTCGCATACGGCGATTGGAGCCGGTACTACCTGCGCTCGGTCGGCTCCCCGAACCTCAAGGTTCTGCGTGAGCTCTACGCCCTGACCGGCCAGATCGGTATCCAGGTCTGGCAGGAGTTCGACGGCAAACTCGCTGACGCGACCGCCGTGAAGCACTTGATCCAGGCTTGATCCGCAACCAGTGAACCGATCCCCCGGCGCTACCGCGTCGGGGGCTTTTTATGAAGTACCGCCCTCTCGTTTCATTCTCCGGCACCTTCGGCGCTTACGCACCCGGCGACATCATCGACGAGGACACGCTGAGCGCCGAGGCCAAGGCCGCGGACGTTATCGCGGACTGGACCCGCGCCGGGTTCATCGAGCCGGTCAAGGCCACTACCGAGCAGGCCACCGCCCCAGCCGCCCCAGAGCAGGCCGTAGCGCCCGCCGCGTCTGAGGAGCGGCCCGAGCCGCCCGCCGTTGCCCCCGTCGCCCAGCCGCCCGCCAAGCCCGCCAACAAGTCCAAGGGGAAGTGATGCCGTCCGTCCAGATCATCAAGTGGTCGATCCCGACCCGCGCGGCCTATCCCGTCACACTGGCGGAGGCGAAGGCTTACCTGCGCGTGGACACGACCGACGACAACACGCTCATCACCGGGCTCATCACCGCCGCGACCGCGCACGTTGAGGGTCACACGAGCCGGGTGTACACAGAAGAGGATGTGGTTGGCTATCTCGACGAGTACCCCGATGGTGACATCATTCTTCCATTCCCGATCATTGACGAAGATGTAACGATTGCCGTAAGGGTAAGCGGCGTGTATGTGGTTGCGGGCGACATTGCGGGCTCGGTTGACGCGCAGGCTTCGCCGGGACGCATCAACTATCCAGCGACTGGCTGGCCGACGACATATACCCATGACGTTGTTCCGAACGCGGTCAAGGTCGAGTTTACCACCAAGGTCGAAATGCTCGAACTCGCCCGGTCCGCGATCATGGCGATTGTGGCCCATTGGTACGAGTACCGCGAGGCGTTCGTCGTCGAGGGCGTGGCCGACACCTCCAAGATGCCCAGCGGCCTCGACCGCGTTCTGACCCTTCTGAGCCTTCCTCGGGTGGGATAAACCATGCGGATCAAGGCGGGCAAACTCGACTGCCGGGTGCTGATCGAGACACCCACCGACACGCAGGACGCTCGCGGCGGTGCCACCTTGACGTGGGCAACGCTGGCGACGGTCTGGGCACGGGTCTACGAGCGAAGGGCCGCGGAGGGCACGGAAACCGACCAGACGCAGGCCGTGCGGTCGATCGACGTTGAGATCCGCAAACTCGCCGGCCTCACCCACAAGTGCCGCCTCACGTACGACTCCCGCGTGTGGCAGATCGACGCGATCACCAACAGCGAAGAGCGGAACAAGGGCCACATGCTCCTGTGTACGGAGGTGGTGGCGTGAGCATCCGCACGAAGATCCAGATCGAGGGGATGGGCGACCTGCTCGCGGCAATGGAAACGCTCAAGCGGTCGGCCAAGGGTCGTATCACCCGCGCGGCTGTCAACGCGGGCGGTCGGATCATCCGCAAGGAGGCGAAGGCGAACGCCCGTGCGATCAAGCGGACGGGGCAACTCGCCAAACTGACCGACATGAAGGTCAAGACGTACAAGGGGAGCGGGAACACCGTCGCCGTCATCGGGCCGAAGAAGGGCGGGAAGATCATCCACCCCGTGTATGGCCCGGTCGATCCGCACAAGTACGCCCACCTGGTCGAACTCGGCACGGAGCATTCGTCGCCCAAGCCCTTCCTCCGCGCGGCTCTTATGACCACCAAGGGGCAAGTCGCCTCCGTGATGGGCACCAAGGCTCGTGACCAACTCGCCCGCGAAGTCGCCAAGGCCGCGAAGAAGAGGGGGCGGTGATGGACCCCGGACAGGCGATCTTCGAGACTCTGCGGGACAGTTCGGCGGTCGGTGCGCTGTGCGGGGACCGCATCTACCCAGGACGGGCACCCCAGAACGCGACCCGCCCGCACGTTATCTACCAGCGGATCGGGAGCAGCAACGACCCCGCCCACGGGATACAGGACGGCCTGCGCACGGACCTGTGGCAAGTGACCTGCACCTCCGTGGTGTCGATGCTGCTGGCTCAGTCCCTTGCCGATGCCGTTCGCACGGCCCTTCACGCGCGGGCGGCTTCGACCTCGCTCGGTGCCTCCCCGTTCATCCTCGAGGACGAGATCGAGGACGTTGAGGAACCGACGACAGGCTCGGAAGTTCCGAAATACCGCATCGTGCAAACCTACACGCTCCTCCACAGGGGGAGTATCTGATATGATCCCCCGCCGCCTCATCTGAGCGCAGCCCTCTACCGCATCTTCGTTCTCTACATCGGAGCTACACATGGCAGCCACAGAAGGCACAGCCGCATTCGGCATCACCGTTCACTACGCCACCACCTCGGGCGGCGCGGCGGTGCAGACGTTCACCGACATCACAGACGTGACACCCGTGGGCGAGTCCGTGGACGCGATCGAGATGACGCACCACACCAGCCCCAACGGGTACACCGAGTTCATCCCCGGCATCAAGAACGCCGAGGGCTTCGAGTTCAAGGGCAACCTTGTTCACGGTGCCAGCGAGAACCGGGCCTACCTGCGCGCCGTCCTCGGCCTCCGCAAGTTCTGGACGATCACATTCCCCAACGGGGCCAAGGTCGAGATCGACGGCTTCCTATCTGAGTTCACGCCCGAACCGATGGGCGCGAAGGACAAGCAGGCGTTCAGCGCGAAGGTGACACGCGCGAGCGCGGCCCCGACCTGGACCGAGGCAGCCTGATAACCACAACGAGGGCACCCGGCGTTCGCGTGTGCGAGCGCCGGGGGCTTTTTCCCTCCGAATCTTGGAGTTCGCATGAGCATCCGCGCCAGCATCCTTGCACAGACCGCACTCCCGACCGTCCCTGTCAGCGTTCCCGAGTGGGGCGCGAACCTCTCCGTGCGTTCGATGACGGCGGCGGAGCGGGACGACTTCGACGCGGCCAGCCGTGACGGTGGCGAGGCGAACCTGACCAACTTCCGGGCGCGGCTTGTGGTCCGGTGCCTGATCGACGCGACGGGCGCTCGGGTGTTCACTGACGCGGATGCGGCGGCTGTGGGCAAACTCCCAGCGGGTCCGGTGTGCAAGGTGTTCGAGGCGGCGGCGAAGCTCAACGGCCTCACGAAAGAGGACGTGGAGGAAATCGAGGGAAACTGAAAGCCCGGTCGGCGCGGCGGTTCGCGTTCGAGTTGGCCGGGCACCTTGGCGGGATGACGGTCGGTGAGATGATGGCCCGCATGTCGGCGCGTGAGTTCTTGGAGTGGCAGTTGTTCGCCTCTCACTCCCCGATCGGTTCGTTGCGGGGCGACATGCAGGCGGCACGGGTTGCTCAGACGGTGGCGGAGGTCAATCGGGACAGCAAGCGGCGGAAGAAGCCGTATCAACTGATCGACTTCATGCCTGACCCGTGGCAGACGTTGAGGCCGAAGCGGACGGCGGCGGACATTGAACGGGACCTGCGGGCGGCTTTTGGAGGTTGACAGTTGAACATCGGATCACTGGCCGCAAAACTGACCGCATACGACGCGGGCTTCGGCTCGACGCTGGCGAAGGCGCAGCGGCAGGTGTCCACGTTCTCCAAGGCCGTGAGCAACATCGGCTCTGGCATCGGAATCGGGATCGGCGTTGGCATCGTCAACGCGGTATCGGCCATCCCCGGCCAGATCGCGGGCGTCGTCACCGGCCAAATGGAGGCGATCGACAAGGCCGCGAAGGCATCCGACACGCTCGGGACCGCCACCGAGAAGCTGCTCGGGCTGGGCTACGCGGGCGACCTTGCGGGCGCGTCGATGGAGGACTTGACCGGCTCGCTCTCGAAGATGACCCGGAACCTTGGCGAAGCGATCAGCGGTTCGGCCACCGCGAAGGCGGCGTTTGCTTCGCTCGGGCTGGACGTGGGCAAGCTGGCGGGCATGGACTCGATCGACGCGATGGGTCAGATCGGGGACGCTCTGAACAAGCTCCCGAACCCGGCGATGCGGACGGCCGCGGCGATGGACATCTTCGGCAAGGGTGCGGCGTCGATCATCCCCCTGTTGGCGAGCGGCTCGGAGGGCATCGCGGCTGCGACGAAAGAGGCGGAGGCGTTCGGGCTGGCGATCAACCGGGTTGACGCGGCCAAGGTCGAGCAGGCCAACGACGCGATGACGCGGGTGAAGTCTGCGATCATGGGCCTTGGCACGACCCTTGCCGTGCAGCTCTCCCCGTGGATCACCAAGATTGCCGATGGGTTCGTTGAGTGGGCCACCAGGGGCGGGAACGCGACGAAGTTCATCGTTGACGCTTTGGAGTGGGTCGTCTTGGCTGTGGTCCGTGTGGGCGAGGCGGTCGATGGATTCCGCGCCGCGTGGTACTACCTCAAGGGCGGGGTTATTTTCGTCGCCCAGAGCATCATCCACCTGATCGAGCAGATCATCGTGACGACCATCGACGCGCTCGACTCGATCGGGCTTGCCACCGATGGGATGAAGGACTTTGCCAAGGCCGCGACTGAGGTTTACGAGGGCATGGCGATCCAGTCGCAGGAGGCTTTCGACGAGGCCGGGAAGATCATGGATGCGATCGGCTCGGACGCATCGGCCACCCGCGTTAAGCGGTGGTTTGCTGACGCGCGGAAGTCGGCGGAGGACTTCGGGAAGGCCGTTGCCGCCGCCAAGCCCGCCAACAACGGGGCGGTGGATGTCATCGGCGCGGAGAACATCCTCAAGGTCCGCGACATCATCGGCAAGCTCAGCGCCGATCTGGCCGACCTGACCGTGACGCCCCTGCAAAAGGTCATCAACAGTCTGAAAGAGGCGGGCGCGAGCGTTACCGACATCGCCAAGGCGACCGACCTCTTCAACCAGATCAACCTCACGAAGTTCTCGAACACGGTGCTCGAAGCACTCAAGACCCCGGCTGAGGCGTTCCGTGAGATGATCGACCAGCTCAGTAACGCGGTTGTCGCGGGCCTGCTGACCTCCGATCAGGCCGCGGCGTTCGCCACCTCCAAGATCGTGGGTGGTGAGCGTGCCGAACCCCCTCCCTCTGCCGGCCTCATCCTCGCCAACTCCGCGCAGGCCCAGCTCTTCCAGTTCAGCGCGGGCAAGAAGCCGGTTGAGGATCAGCAACTTGCGGCACAAAAGCAGATGGTGGCGACACTCAAGCAGATCGAGAAGAACACGGACTTCGCTGATGACGGCGACTACTCAGGACTCTAACGCATGGCATGGACCGCTGTAAAGGAAGTCTGCAAAGAGGAGGAGTACACGGGTACGCCCACCGCCCGCGAAGAGTCGCAGGAGTTCATCGTCAAGAGCGACACGGACGTTCGGCCCTACGCGGTCCGGCTGGCGACACACGGCGGCACGACGATCCCGCTTGTGGGCGATTCGCACCCGACCGACACATCCTCCAAGTGCATCAAGGTTTCGATCACGCGGCTGCACGAGGGCGCCGGATCGCCCGCGGAGTACGGATACCGCGTGAAGTGCGACTACAGCACCGCGACCAACGTATCGGTCCTGACAACCTCGCCCCTGATCCGCCCGTGGGAGTATTCGACCAACAGCGAGGGGTCCGTCGAGGACTACTTCATGGACCGGGCTTCGACTCCGAAGCCGGTTGTGAACTCGGCTGGTGAGACGTTCGACACGCTCCCGCAACGGCTCAAGAAGGGCATCGAGATCACGATTACTCGCAACCAGGCGAGTTTCAGCGCTGCGACCCTTCAGACCTACGACAAGACCGTCAACAGCGGATCGGTGACGATCGACGGCTACAGCGTGCCCGCGGGTATGCTGCTGATGACGGGCATCGACGGGCCGAAGGTGGTTGAGAACGGCACCACCTACTACCGCGTCACGTACAAGATGGCCCTCAACGCTGACGGCTGGCACGACTACCCGCTGGACGTTGGGTACACCGAGCTCGTGTCGGGCGTGCCGAAGAAGATCATCGACGCGGAGAGCCGCGAAGTGTCGAAACCGTGGCCGCTCGACGGAGCCGGTGCGAAAGCGGCCCTTGTCACTGACCCGCCCGCGATTCTGGACTTTGAGCCTTACGAGGAAGTCTCGTGGGCCGGACTGTCGTTTGTCTAATGGCATACCCGCGCCTCAACACGGGCCAACTCGACCGCATCGCGCGGGCGGTGCGTGCTGTGGAGGGCGACGGCGCCGACCTGCGCGGCAAGCGGAAGGATCAGCGGTTCGTCGGCGCGTCGTTCTACGCCCGGATCACCGGCGCGAACGGCACGGGCAAGTATTCGTGGCGGCGGCAAGTGTTCGACCCCGCGACCGGCCTGCTGGTGGACGACACCGACGCGATTGTCGGCACCAACAACGCAACCGAGATCAACCACATCATCCCCGACGCTGGTTCGGTTGTGCTGCTCACCTTCGCGGGCTACGTGTCAGATGTGGGGCAGTACACGTTCTCGCTCGGCTTCCGCAAGCAGGGCTTCAACGTCTACGTGACCAGCGACGGCGGGAGCGCCGGTGACGCGACGAACCCCTGCACGTTCACCTACACCGTCAAGGACGGGTGGGGTAACAGCCTCGCCACCACCAAGGCGGTCAGCCACCCCCGGCCCGCGGTCGGTGCGTTCGTGGCCGCTCCCGCCGACTCCCGCGCCGTCGCGTTCCGTACTGGCCTTACAGCCGGCGACTTGACCCTGTGGACCGTGGCGGAGGTTCTCGACCCGGAGGCTTGCTGATGGGCTGGCGGCTCTCATCGGTGGGCAAGTGGCTTCTCGGTGCCGCGGGCAAGACCAAGGTCTGCGACTGCTGCGAAGAGGGCGTGTACCTGCTCGCGTGCCCGTGCTTCATCGCCACAACCGAGCCCCCGACTCTCGAGGAATGCGGCACCACAGAGGAACCGTGCATTGCGATCGACGTGCGTACCGAGCTCGACGACGAGGCGGGCCAACTCTGGCAGCGGTGGCATGAGATTTGGGCGGCGTGGCTGGCCTTGGAGCCTTTCGTCGTCAAGATCGGTGACTACTGCTACAGGCTGACCCCGTTCTTTGTTGCCGATCCGGGCGTGAGCGAAGAGACGCGGGCAGCGTTCCTTGCAGACGTTGGAGCGCCTGACGAGTTCCTGCCGACCGACATCATCACCGGGACCGTCACCTACGGGGGCAAGGGCTCCGAACTGGACCGGGTAGACGACTGCACGGAGGATTCGGGCTGTGTCGCGTTCTCGGCTGGCGGGGAGTGGATAGAGTGTTTCGGGTGTGACCCGGACGGCCCGCTCTCAAACCGGACCTTTGTGTGTGCGGCCAATCAGGGGTTCGTGCTTCCCGACCTGTGCGCGTGCATCGACCATGCGATCCGGTTCACAGACGACGCGGTGAACACCATCGAACTCGGTGAGGTGGTGACGCGGTACCTCACCCTTGAGTACGCGACATGGTGGCAGTTCGACTTGACGCTCCAAGAGTTCTACTGCGCCCCGGCCCCGTGCTGCTATTGCCTCGCTGGGCTGGGCTACGAGGGCGGAGGCGGCGAGGGGTACGACCTGTGCGTCGGCGGGCGGGAGTGGCACAACATCGACACGACGACCCTCTGGGCCGCAGAGGACGTGTGCTGTGGAAAGGCGGAAACGCTCCGGTATTCGCTCTCGCTGACGTACCGAAGCGAGCGCGAGTACACAGACGGCGGAAACACCTTCTATTCGCTGGACGAGGTACAGGATGTGACGGTCACGGACCGCACCGGCGGCGGGTCCACGTTCTCGTTCAACATCCGGCAGTTGCGAAAGACAAACGGGGTCGAAACCAGCGACGAACTCACCCCGTCCGGCGATCTTGAGTGGGGTCCAAGGTGCTGCCTGCTCGGTGACAGCGGGCGGCTTGTCCCGTGGCCCGGCGCGTTCACCGATCACTCGGAGGTTGCGGACGGTCCGGGTACGCCCGGCTCAGAGCGGTGCGTGGACCAGCGCTGGCAGGAGTACAGCGGCGACTTCGACGACCCGGACCAGTTGCGGGACGCTTGGGATGCCTCGCCGTGGGCGTTCCTACAGATCCTCTCGGACGCTCTGGCCGGTGACCGGACCACGACCGGGACGTACGACAGTTACAGTTGCTCGCACGCGAGATTCCGCCTGCAAGAAACGTACTACGACGCTGGGCTGCTCGATACCCGCACGGTGGATATCGACCTCGAAATCCACGTCCTCTACGACCTCTCGCAGCCCTGTGTCGCGTCTGGCGGCTGCTCCGAGGACGGGTGGGGCACCGGATCGGCGTGGGAGTACCTGCCATGAGTTGCGGCTGCTCCATGCCCCTGCCCGGTACGGTCTGTGAGATCCCGCAGAAGGGGATAAGCCTGCCCCTTCCGGTCGTCCAGCGGTTCGCCATGTGCGCGGCGTGCCCCCGTCTGTCGGTTGCGGGAACGGCCTGCACGCTGGACGGGAAGGACATTACCGAACACGCCCGGCAAGGTCGCTGTGATGGTGGCTTCTACCCCGATCGGCGCGGGCACATCCGCTGGGCCGGTCTGGTCTGGATCGGGGTGCCGATGCCCGTCCGGTGGTATCTGCGGGCGCGGTTTGGGACCAACACGGCGGAACTGCCCGGCTGCGGGTGCGTCCGCTGGCTCAAGGCGGTTTGGCGTTTGCATCTGCGCGCGCGGCCCCGCTATGCTTAGCCCGCACCTTCGCGCCTGACGCGCTGCCTCCCTCTTCTACTCACTCTTCCCGATCTACAGCAAGGCGGCGGACTATGGCGAATGCCAACACCTGGCGGTGGTTCATCGGCTTCCTCAGCGCTCGGCGCGAAGGTGCATTTATCCCCTTGCTCGCTGTTCTCTGCGCGGTCTGTCTAACGGCGGTTTCATGTGGTAGCCCGTTCAGCGCGGCTGCGATCACGGACGGCTCCGAGTGGCGGATCATCGACGGCAAGCAGGTCAAGGTGAAGGGCTGGGATCACGACGCGGCGGGGAACCGAATCCCGATCTTCGACAAGTCGGACGACGCGACCCCAGAGAAGCCCGCAGACAAGCAGACCCCGCGCGAGCGTGCCGCAGAAGGCATCTACGAAACCGGCGCGTACATCGGCAAACTCACGTTCCTGCTCATCCTCGCCTCCATCGCCTCCCTCGTCGCGTCCTACTGGCTCCCGTGGCTGCCCAAGGGTGCCGCGTGGAAGGGCTTTGCGGTCGCGGGCGGGTTGATCGTCGCCAGGTACTGGCTCGTCGCGTACGGGGTTCTGGTGGGCGAGGTGTCGTTCTGGGCCACCATCGCGGCGGCTGTCGGCGCTGCCGTGTTCGTTGGCTGGCCGTGGGTGGTCGGCCTCAAGAACCGCTCGCTCATCAAGGCTGGCGAAGCACTCGCCGCCAAGGGTGATGCGCAGGCCGGAACCGCGCTCATCATCGAAGGCTCACCCGACGACTTCAAGAAGCCCGGCCAGAAGTCGTTGCTCAAGCAGGCTGTGGCACTGAAAGCACTCGGCAAAGTCAACGGAGGGGCGGCGTGATTCACATTCTCGCTGAGACAGACGACACGATCTTGAGCGGGCTCTTCCGCTACCTGCTCGGGGCCGGAGTCTTGGGCGGAGTGGTCCTGCTCTGGAAGATCACCCTGAACACATCGCTTATGGCCCGCGCCTTTAAGGACCACGAAAAGCGACTGATCAAGGTCGAGGACTGGAAGGAAGAGGCCAAGCCCCAACTCCACACCCTCTACCGCTACCACCACGCAAGGCGACAGGGCGACGACCAAGCCCACCAGCCCGCCTCCGACTGACCCTCTACACGAACCTCTACCGCCTCTACAGGACTCTCCACAATGGGCTTCTCAAAACTCGTCGGTTCGGGCCTGCGCCTCGTTTCCTCAGCCGCATCCACCCTCTCCGCGTTCGCTGTTTCCGCCTACGGCGTGCTTACCGCGGCAACGCCTGCGGGAGTTCACACCATCAACGTGGTCGGGTCAAAGTCCACGCTGCTGGGCTTCCTCGGCACGGCTGCGGCTGACCTCACATTCTCCGTGCGCGTGTCGGTGCGTATCCCGATCATCGGCGCGGATAACGACTACGCCGGCGCTTACAGCCTCGTCTATCTCGGCACCGTTGACGTTACCACCGGGTCCGCAACTGTCGTCATCGGCGGGGTCACGTACTACGTGGCCGACACACTCACATGGACACCATCGTCCCTCGTTACGACCCCCAAGGGTCCGTGTGCGGCCTTTGCCAACGCGAGAGGCGAGGACCTGGGAACCACGTACAGCCCCGCAGATAACACGATGGCAACGCTGCTCATCTCGCACTTGGGCATGGGTGACGAGTTGTGGCTTGACTACGACCGCACCGGCGCGGCCTCATGCAACGCCCTCGTCCTAGAGGCGCGTGCGTGACCATCTACGACTGCACCCAGTTCGTCGGCAAGCCGGGTCACAACGGACTCTCCGGGTCCGGGTGCATCCCCGGCGCGGTGAAGTTGGAGATCAACAAGCCGCACGACAACTACGCACACAGCGGCGCGGGCGACTCGCTGATTCACGTAGAGCCGGGCAAGGACGCGAACTTCGTCACCAAGCCCGACCT
>ERZ869925.1063-NODE-1063-length-14235-cov-3.985755_pt1 | contig 14235 bp, 18 predicted proteins | sample MGYA00579311_ERZ869925 | MGnify/ENA primary metagenome ERZ869925 (study PRJEB32216, sample SAMN09231817) | wastewater metagenome | place: USA: Maryland | collected 2016-07-30 | study: EMG produced TPA metagenomics assembly of the PRJNA472060 data set (Reclaimed...
GGAGGCGCGCTGATGGCCGGATCCGAGGTGACGGTCGTCATCAAGGCGAGGGATGAGGCGTCGAAAAAGCTCGACGCAATTACCAAGGCGAGTCTCGGTCTGTCCGCCGGGTTCGCGGCGGTGGGTGTTGCGTCCATCAAGGCCGCTGCTGATTTCGAGCACGGGCTGTCGCAGGTCAAGGCCGTCTCGGGCGCCACCGAAATCGAAATGAAGGCCCTGCGCGCCGAGGCGCTGGCGATCGGCAAGGACACCAAGTTCGGCGCCGGCGAAGCCACGGAGGCGATGCACGAACTCGCGGCGGGCGGCATCGAGGCGAAGGACATCCTGGGCGGCGCGGCTCGGGCGGCGGCTGACCTCGCGGCGGCTGGGGGCACCGACCTCGCGAACGCCGCCAACACGATCGCCACGTCGATGTCGGTGTGGAAATTGGAGACATCGCAGACCACCGACGTGGTGAACCGGCTCGCCGGCGCCGCGAACGTCTCCCGGTTCGGCGTTGAGGACATGTCGCTCGCCATCGCGCAGGGTGGCGGTGTTGCCGCCGCGTCAGGCGTCGATTTCGCGGACTTCGCCACGACCATCGCGGCCACGGCATCGTCGTTCTCGTCGGGCTCTGACGCGGGTACGTCGTTCAAGACCTTCCTCATCGCGCTCGCCAACCCGACCGGGAAGGCGAAGGACGCGATGGAGGAACTGGGGCTGGCGTTCTACGACGCGCAGGGCCAGCTCAAGCCGATGTCGGAGATCGTCCAGGAGCTCCACGACAAGCTGGGGCCGCTGAGCGAACAGCAGCGCGCGCAGGCTGCGGCGACGATTTTCGGCAACGACGCCATGCGGACGGCCGTGGGGCTGGCGCAGATGACCGGCGCCGAGTTCGAGGCGATGTCGGCGTCGATGGGGAGCACGTCGGCGGCAGAGGTCGCGAAGACGCGGATGGACAACCTGAATGGCTCACTGGAGGAACTAAAAGGGTCGTTGGAGACGGCGGCGATTCAACTAGGGTCGAAGTTTCTCCCGGTGCTCAACGATGGCGTTCAGGGCGCCACAGACGTTGTAAACGCGTTTGGCGAGCTGCCCGGAAGCACCCAAAACATCGTCCTGTTTGGCGGGGCGGCTGTGACTGCGCTGCCCGCCGTCATTGGCCTCGGCGAGAAGGCTATCGCCACCGGGCAGAAACTGTTGGCGATGGGGGAGGCGAGCGCCAAGGCGAAGCTGGCGATCGGCGGCGCCGGCGTGCTTGGCGCGGTCGTTGGTCTCGACCTGGCGCTCCAAGGACTGACGGGCAAGGGCCTCGTCGCCACTGTGAAGGGCTTTGTCGAGGGCGCAACCGAGAGCGAGCGATTCGGCAAGGCGGTCCAAAAGGTCCGGCTCGAGATTGAGAAACTGGAAGGCCTGACGGGCGGTGATCAGTTCGCTGTCCTTGCTAGTGACCTCCAAAAGGCCGCAGACGCGTTCGACGCGGCGACCATCCAGAACCTCTCGAAGTGGGGTGGCGAGTACAAAGACCTGAACGCCACTAGCCTCGAACTCACGCGGTCGCTTCCGCAGATGTCGTCGGCGCTGGACGAGAGCATCATCCGGCTGGCCGAACTTGGTGATAACGGGCACAAGACCGGCCGTGAGATGAAGGCCGCACTTGAAGAAGCGCAGGCTGCTGCGTTTGGGTTCGGCGCTGGAATGGCCCAACTCGGTACGACGACCGGAGACCTCTACCGGGAGATGGCGAAGTTGCCAGAGCCAATGCAGGCGGCGTTCGCGGAGGGGGCCGGGCTGACAGCCCAACAGGAAGCGCTCCAGCGTGCGATGGAGGCCACGAATACCACGATCGACGTGGGGATTGAGGACATTAAGGCTCTCGCGCGAGCTCACAATGAAACGGCCATCGCGACCGAGGCCCTGACCAAAACGTCCATCCAGGAATGGGTGGAGGAAGTGACGGGCGGGTTCGAGGAGGCGGACGACAAGGCCAAGGCGCTGACCGACACGATCGACGCGATGGTGGGCCGGTTCGACAGCCTGAACCCCGTCGCCGAGGCCGCACGCGCCGCCCACGCTGCGCTGTCCGAGGAACTGGGCGACCTCAAGGCGAAGGGGGACGCGGTGACGACGGCGGAGGCGGCACGCATTGCCCAGATCGAGGGCAAGCTGCTCCCCGCGCTCGAGAAGGAACTGACCGCCTTCAACGAGAATGAGACGGCCATGGAGGGCCAGCGTGCCGCCCTGACGCAGCTCATGGGGGAGGGTGGGTACGGCAAGCTCCTGAGCGTCCTGGGCGACGCCAAGGTGGCGCACGAGGACCAGGTGTACGTCATCGGGCAGGCGTCGAAGGCGTACTACAGCCTGACCCATGACGACATCCCCGCTGCCGTGCAGCAGTTCTCGAAGCTCAAATCCGAGCTCTCGCCAGATGTGTGGAAGCCCATCGCCGAGGCCATCGGGCCCGCGCTGGTGGAGGCCATCAAGAACGGCGTCGCCGACCCCCAGAAGCGCGCCGACCTGCTGGCGATCGTCGATGAGCTGATCGGCTCAGCCATCACGTCGGGCGAGGCGAAGGCCGCGAACGCGGCGACCATCGGGACGCGGCTGGCGGAGGGCATCGCGTCCGGGTTGCGGTCGAGCGGCGCCGTGGTGGACGCGGCCGCGCAGGCCATCATCCAGGCGGCGTTGGACGCGGCGCAGACGGAAGCGGTGATCCGCTCGCCATCGAAGCTGTTCCATGATGACGTCGGTGTGCCGCTCGGTGAGGGCATCGCGGCGGGCCTTGACTCGACGGCTGGGGCGGTGGCTGCATCGGCGGTTGGCCTAGTGGGCGCCGCTGTATCAGCAGGCGCCGCCGCCGCCGGCGCAGGGCTCACGTTCCCGGACGGGCTGGCGGGTGGCTCGGGCATCGTGGGCAAGACGTACAAGAACCCGAAGGACGTGCCGGGCGCAACGGGCGACACCCTGCCCGCGGTGCCGGGCTACGACTGGGTACACACGTCCGATGGGTGGGGGCTCAAGCCGACGGTACACGGTGGGCACGACTATTACGTGGACGGCGCTGGCAGGGCGGTGCCGGGTGGCGACACCACGTTCTACAAGTTCAACCCCGAGACCGGGCGATACGAGTTCACGAACCCCGCGTCGCCGATGAACCCGGGCGCGGCGTATGGGCCGGGGATGCCGGGGTTCAGCGACCCGCCGCCGGGGTTCACCTGGGGGCCGGGGCTCACGCTGGTACCGGCGCCGGAGAAGACGCCCGTGACGGTGGTCATCAGCGGCCCCGGCATGGCGCAACTGGCGAGCGACATCACAGTGACACAGAGCGCGGTGTTCGCGTAGGAGGGCAGGAAGATGGCGACGATACCGGCTACGACGAAAAGTTTGCGGCACGTACGGAAAACCATCGCGTTCGATGGGAGCGCGGGGAACGGCGCGGTCGGCACTGTGACGGTGTTCACCACGACGGGGTGGGTTTGGGCGGAAATCATCGTCGGTCGATGCACGGAAGATATTGCTGCTGGCGCGTTGACCACCCTGCAACTGGGGACAAGCGCTGTACCCGACATGTTTGGCATCGCCGCCAATTTTGGGAGCAGTGACGCGCGGGACCTGGAAAACGGTGATGGATTTCAGACAGGCGCTGCCGGTGATGAGCGCAATGAAGCGGGCAAAGGCGTCTCTGGCAACATCATCCTGACCACCGACGTGCAGATCACGAACGGCACACTGGTGTTCGACGCGTGGTACCGCCCCATCACGGATGACGGCGCGCTCGCGGGTGATGACATCGACACCGCCGGGGACTACGTGTCCGGCATGGCGGCGAGCACCATCGACGCGGCGGCATTCGCGGCGGGCGCCATCACGGCCACCGTCATCGCCTCCAACGCCATCGACGCCGATGCGCTCGCCAGCGATGCGGTGACGGAGATCTGGGCGAAGGCGATGTCCGACCTCGCCGCCGTGCCCTCGGCGACCGCGAGCGTGCTCGACGCCATCAACTGGATGTTTGAACTGGCGCGCAACAAGCGCACCCAATCGTCCACCACCGAGACGCTGTACAAGGACGACGGCTCGACCGCGCTCGCGACCTCGACGAAATCGGACTCGGGCACGCTTTACACGCGCGGGGAGTTCAGCTAGCCGTGGCGATCGATTCGGCATCGCGGCGGCTGGCGGCGCTGGGCGACTGGACGCTGATCCCCGATGGGACGGTGACCCTGTTCGACCGCGCGGCGATGCTGGGCGACTACCTCCCGCTGGCCGCGGTGCCGCGCATCACATGGTCCCTGTACGCGGACTTCGACCGCGACGGGACGTACGAGACCGACCTCACGTCCTACGTCACGAAGCCGGGCCCGGGCGTCGCCATCTCGCGCGGCATCAACCCGGACGGGGTGTACCAGGTCTCCAAGTTCTCGACGCAGCTCCTCAACAACGACGGCCGGTTCAGCGACCGCAACAGCGGCTCCGCCTACTACGGGCAGATGAACCCGGACGTGCCGATGCGGCTCACCGCGGAATACGGCGACGCCTACACGATGTGGACGGGCTACGCCTCCTCGTGGAAACGCCAATGGCGCGCCGGCGCGGTGCCGATGGTGGCGCTCGAATGCTGGGACATCGCCCACTACCTCGTCGACTCGGACGCCATCAACACCACCGTGAGCACGTCCCGCGACACCGATGGCGCGCTCAACGCGGTGCTCGACGCGTGGGAGGACAAAGACGGCACGGACTACATCCCGGCCGCGAACCGGGACTTCGACGACGGCGTGCAGGACCTGAGCTACCACTTCGCCATCGGGCAGAAGGTCATGGACGCGCTCATGGCGGTGGTGCGCTCAGAGCCCGGCTGGCTGTGGGTGAAGGCGGACGGCACGTTGCGCTTCGAGGCCAGGAACGCGCGGCTCGGGGTCACGCCGGACGACACATGGGGCGACGGCACCGGCATCTTCCCGGTTGCCATCGACGACCTCACGAACGACTGGGACTACATCACCAGCGTGCGGGCGCGGGCATCGGTGTTCTCGGCCGGGCAGGCGGGGCAGGAGGTGTTTCGGTTCCAGCGTGGGGCGGGCACCAGCGACTCGCTCCTGCTCGCCAGTGGGGAGACGTACCGGCGGACGTTCCAGCTTTCGCAGGCGTTCGAGGCCCTGACGGCGCCGGTTGCCACCACGGACTACATGGGCAACACCGCCATCGATGGCAGTGGCACCGACCGCACGTCGAGCCTGACGGTGGAGGCGACGGCGCTGGGCGGCGGCATGGTCACCATCAGCATCAAGAACACGCACGCCAGCTCGGTCTACGTGACGCTGTTCCGGCTCCGCGCGCAGCCCGTGAACTTCTTCTACGGCGACCATCCCGAGACGTTCCTGGAGCTGTCGGTCGCGGGTCGCCCGGCGGGCAAGGGACTGGAGATCGACAAGCCGTTCACCGGGGACGGCTCGACGTACCAGCTCGCCAACGACGCAATGCAGACGCTGCGCACGTACCGGTACGCGGTGCCGCGGCTCAAACTGTCGTTCGTGCCGAACAGCGATTCGGCGGTCGCGAAGATGCTCGCGCTCGAGCTGGGCGACCTCATCCGCTACACCGACACGGGCATCACCACGAGCGGGTCGTACACGGACGACTGGTTCTACGTGGAGGGGCTGGAGTACCACATCCCGCCGGACTGGGCGGGGCAGTCGTTCATGGTCGACGTGACCCTGACGCCGAGCTACGTGTTCCGCGACTTGGACAAGATCGCGTGGGACACGTTCGACCGCGACGATGCCACCGGCGACCTCGGCACCAGCGACAACGGCGTGGTGTGGGCGAACGACGGCTCCATGAACATCGTGAGCAGCGCCGCCCGGGCGAGCAGCGACAGCCTCCAGATGCCGAACGTTGACCTCGGCGCCAGCGCCACCGACCAGGTGGTGGAGGCGATCATCTCGGAGATCGGGACGGGCGATGAGGTGGGGCTGGTGTTCCGCTACGTCGACGCGGACAACCAGTACCGCGTCTATCTCGACAAGGGTTCCAACGAGCTCATCCTCGAGAAGAACGTGGCGACGGTCGTGACCGAGATCACGTCGCCCGCGTTCACGGTGGGCACCGAACACGAGCTCCGGGTCATCGTGCAGGGCTCGCGCATCCGGGTGTGGGTAGACCACGCACTCCGCATCGACACGACGGATAGCGCGCTGACCAGCGGCACGAAGGTGGGGCTCTTTTCTAGAAATGCCAGCGGGACGGCGAAGTTCAACTGGCCGTATGGGCAGAGGCTGTAGGAGGGCAGAGTGGCCGTAGGCGCACGCAGGAACGCAACCCCGGCCCCCGGCAACGGCGGGCTGTTCTCGACCGTGCTGGTGGACCCGGTGAGCGCGCAGGCGGTGAAGTTCATCGAGGCGTTGGCCGGGCTCAGCGATTTCGGGATCCGGTTCCCGTACAACAACGGGAGCACGACCGACCTGAGCGTGACGGGCTCCACCGCACTCAGCACCCGCATCAACCGGTACGACGAGGTGACGGTGGGGGCGTCCGGCACGCTCTCGTTCACTGCGAGCCCCGCGCTCCTGTTGGCGCGTTCGGTGAGCATCACGGCCGGCGGAGTGATCCACGCCGATGGGGCTGGCGGCGCGGGTGGTACCGGCGGATCAGCAGGTGCCACCACGACCGGCGTGATCGCGGGCGCCAGCGGTAACGCCGGTGCGCAAGGGGATGGGGGCGCATCCACACTCACAGACCCACCGCAGTACACCCGAGGCATCTCCACAGGCGGAGGCGGGGGCAGTGGTGGCGCCGAAGGGGCATCGGACAGTGGCGGCGGCGGTGCCGGCGGTCGTGCATCGGCGCTCCACCCTGGGCCGTCCGGCGGTGCCGCGGTAACTGCATCGGATACAGCCGGCAATGCCGGGAGCAACGGCAGCACGGCGCACACCATCGACCTGCTTGCCCGGATTCTCGACTACGTGAAGGACGAGTACAAAGGCGGCGGCGGTGGCGGCGGCGGTGGCGCCGGGTCCAAAAACACCACCGCGGGCAGCCGCACCAACAACGGTGGGGGCAATGGCGGCGCGGGTGGCGGCATCCTCGTCATCGTCTGCGAGCAGTTCAACAACGCCGGTACCGTCCGCGCCAACGGGGCAAACGGGTCCAATGGCGTCAGCAGTTCCGACCCATCTGGCCGAGCGGGCGGCGGCGGCGGCGGTGGCGGCGGCGGCGGCGGCGGCGTCGTGCTCGTAATGGCCGCCCAATCCCTCGCGGACGGCACGCTCCAGGCCAATGGGGGCACGAAGGGCAGCGCCGGGACGGGGACGGCGCGCAATGGTGGCGCAGGTGGTAACGGCGGCGCCGGTGTGGCGCTCATCCTGAAGGTGGGGTCATAACCATGAGGCCGACAGGTCGATTCGAACAGGCCGGGGACGGCTACCGGGTAGAGCTGGAAATCCCGAACGCCTACACGGACGGTACATCGCGATTTGAGTGGGTGTTCGTGCCGGCGCTGGCGATGGCGGGCGACATGGACGCGCGCGCGGAGGCGCTTCTCAACGCGGCAACGGCGAGACCAGTGGATGAGCTACGCAACATCGACCTGCGGCAGTGGGCAGCGTGGCGCGCCGCCGGTGTCGCCAAACCACTGGAGGTCCTGCGGGGCCTGACGACCAACAAGACGGAAAGGACAAACCCATGACCAAGTTCATCTTTCTCGCGCTCATTGCGGGCATCCTCGGCGTCGCGGGCGTCGCCATGATGACGGCCAACGACGCGCACGCGCTCACCTATGATGAGTGCCTGCGCGCAGGCGGAACGACTGGGAGTTGTGCCTATCTCAAGCCAACCAGCACGGCAACGCCGTACACCGCCACGGCGACGGCCACGCCTTCACCCGTCCGGTACCCTGACTGCTGGTATCGAGGGGAGTGCCCTGGCGCCACGCCCTACGCAGCCCAGACCACCACGATCGCGGTGACCCCTACGGCGACGCCTTCCACCACGACCCAGTACCCAGACTGCTACGCCCGGGGGGAGTGCCCGACCGCGACGCAGACGACGTATACCCGCACCTGGTGGCGGTGGATTCCTGTCCCGCCAGCCACCACCCCGGTGGTGCAGGATTGCGTTCTCCGCGGCGACTGCTGAAACCGATCACGCGCGTATACCTGTACGCCAATCGGCTATAGTACGCGTAACGAACGAAGGGGCCGCGCCCTTGGCCCTGGTAAGCGAAGGCGCGGCCCCAACAGGTGACGAACGCCCCGCGTGGGCGCCCGCCGCGTGAGTGTAGCGGGTGCCCTGCGCCAATGGACAGCGAGGGACCGCGATGGCAGCTCCCCGGCAGGACGTGATGAGCCCCCGGCAGGCGGCAACCCACCGGGGGCCCGAGTGGCGCAAGGGATCTGGGGTCACCTTGCTCCAGGTGGGAGCGTAACATGGATGCCAGTCGTGTTCGCTGTCCGTGACATCGATATCGAGGCCGATACGGGGCTGGTCTATTTCGATGTGGACTTCTGGCCCTCGCTGGTCGCCAAGAATCGCGGCGACGCCCCGTTCGTCACCGAGGACTTTCGGATGCAGCTCAGCCGGACGGTCACGCGGGTGGTCACTGACGTGGATGGGCGACTCAAGCGGCTGGACGGGGTGTTCGTGCCCCCTGATGCCATCACCCCGGAGGACGAGGCGATCGGCTGGGAGCGCGAGACAGTGCAGAAGACGGTGACCGAACTGCGCCAGGAAGTGCGCGCCAACATCCTCCGGCACGCCGACCTGCTTGAAGCGCGCACGGAACTCCGGGGCGACCGGAGACTGCGCGCCAAACCGCGCGTGCGCGTGGATGACCCGGACGGGATCAGAGCCACGCTCAGCGCACTCCGGGAGGCACGGGCATGACCGTGCTGAACTTGCAGGTGGGGGCCAGTGCAGGGGATGCAACAGAAGACCTCGACAACACCGACTTTTCGGCAACATCGGTTACGCTCCGAATGGACTCAAACACACTGTTAGCCAATCGGCGCGGGGCTGGGTGGCGGTTCCCGTCCGTAACCATTGATCCGGGATCCACCGTTAGTGCGGCAACGTTATCGCTGTATATCAGCAGTGGGCTTACTGCGGCCGACGCTGATGTCCATGCAGAAGATGTGGACAATTCTGCGGACTTTTCGACAACGGCCGATATCGTCGACAGAACCCGGACAACGGCATCGGTCACCTGGACAGAATCGCTCGTCGCGTCGTCCTCTGCGGCAACGATGAGGCCGTCGCCTGATTTGTCGGCTCCAGTGCAAGAGGTGCTGGACAGGGCAGGTTGGGCGAATGGGAACGCGTTAGTGATCCTTGTTTTGGGGCGCAGTTCTTCAACCGGAAATTTTGGTTGCCGGGCCTATGACCTTGTAGCGTCAACGGCGGGGAAGCTCGCCATCACGTACACGGCGGGCGGCGGTGGGACGGGGCAGCCGCTGGCGAAGCGCGTAGGTGGCGTGCCGTTCATGGGCGGGCATGGTGCGGGGTTCCCCTCGGCCATCCAGCGGTGGATCCGGAGGCTGATGCCGGTGCGGCAGGAGGTACAGCATGGCGTCCACTGACGCGCGGCCCATCCCCATCAAAAACACGGCGTTCCGGGCGGTGTTCCCGATTCTCGACGCGGATGGCGACCTCGTGACCGGCGCCACCGGGCTCGACTCTGAGGTCTCGAAGGACCAGGGCACGTTTGCCGACTGCACGAATGAGGCGACCGAGATCGCCACGTCGAGCGGGATGTACTACCTCGACCTCACGTCCACCGAGATGAACGCCGATTGCGTGGCGGTCATCGTGAAAACGTCCAGCTCTGGGGCGAAAACGACCGTGCTGGTGTTCTATCCGGAGGAGACTGGGGACATCAATGTGGACGTGACCGCGTACGGCGGCACGGCCGGCTCCTTTGCCAGCGGACGGCCGGAGACCAACACGTCACACATCGCGGGCTCGGCGGTGAGCACGTCCAGCGCACAGCTCGGAGTCAACGTCGTGAACCTCGGCGGCTCAGCGGTCGACGCGGCCAGCGGGCTGATCAACGCCAACGTCAAGCAGGTCTCCGGCGACGCCACCGCCGCCGACAACGCCGAGGCGTTCTTCGACGGCACGGGCTACGCGGGGACGAACAACGTCATCCCAACCGTGACGACGCTGACCAATGCCCCGTCCGATTCGAGCGGCGTAACAACGCTCCTATCGCGCCTCACGGCCACGCGCGCGGGCTACCTGGACAACCTCTCGGGCGGCGCTGTGGCGTTGGCGTCGAAGCTCAAGCGGTACGTGCAGTTACTGGCACGCAAGGATGCGGCGATCGCGACGGACGCCGCGACTGAACTGGGCGAGATCAATGAGGATGTGGCGAGCGGCGCCGGGGCATACGCGAACACCACCGACGCGCAGGAGGCGCTACGCGATCGCGGCGATGCCGCATGGGTGACGGCGACCGGCTTCTCGACGCTCACGCAGGCGGACATCCGCACGGCGGTGGGCGTCACGTCGGCGAACCTCGATACGCAGCTCACCGCCATCGACGATTTCCTGGACACCGAGGTCGCGGCCATCCTCGCGGCGGTCGATACCGAGATCGCCGCCATCAAGGCCAAGACGGACAATCTCCCGGCTGCTCCCGCCGCGACGGGCGACATCCCCACAGCCGCTGCCATCGCGGACGCGGTGTGGGACGAGGATGCGACGGCGCACCAGACGGGCGGCACGTTCGGGCAGGCCATCGGCGACCCGGGCGCGGACACCAACACGATCTTCAAGGCCGTCGTGACGGACGCCACCGGGGCCACGGTGGGCGTGGACGCCGCCGCCATCCTCGCGGACACCAACGAGCTCCAGACCGACCTCACGAACGGCGGGCGGCTCGACCTGCTCATCGACGCCATCCTCGCGGATACGGGCACCGATGGCGTGGTCATCTCCGCCGCGACCGCGAACCAGATTGCCGACGCCATCCTCACGCGGGACTGGACGGCGGTGTCGGGCGAAGCGGCACGGTCTGCCCTCAACGCCCTCCGTGCGCTTCGCAACAAGGTCGCCGTCTCCGGTGGCACGGCGACGGTCTACGAGGAGGACGACAGCACGACGGCCTGGACGGCGGCTGTGACCACGACGGCCGGCGACCCGATCAGCGCGGTGGACCCGGCATGAGCCCGCTGCGCTGGCTGTCGGCGCTGGGCCTCTGGACGTCTCCGTCTGCGCAGGCGGACACGCGGTACATCTCCCTCGCGGGCCGGTGGGAGGACACGGTGTCGCTCACCGGGCGATGGGAAACGACGGTCGCGCTGTCGGGCCGGTGGGAGCCCACGATCAGCCTCTCGGGGAGGTGGGAGTAACCATGCCGACGCAGAGCAACATCACCGCCGACCACGAGCTGTTCTCCGGCAAGGACAGGACGCTGAGTTTCACGATCACGGACTCGGCGGGCTCGGCGCAGGCCATCACCGGCTGGGCGATGCAGTTCACGCTCACGAACATCAATGACCGCTCAGGCTCGGCGCTCATCACGAAGACGGTGGGCAGCGGCATCACCATCACGAACGGCGCGGGCGGCATCTGCCAGGTCGCCATCGCCGACACCGACACCGACGGGCTCGTAGGCAGCGACGCGCCGCGGTACTGGTACGAGCTGGCGCGGACGGACGCGGGCAACGAGGACGTGCTGGCGTACGGCACCGTCGTGCTGAGGCAGGGACGATCGACGTAACCCCCGGAGGGCCGGCGCCGCGGCTACGGTACCGGCCCCCACCACACCCCAGCCGTAGGAGGACTGGAATGCGGGCGAACACTACAGGCGGAGGGCAGTCGCCCGATAGAGGACTCCGATGACGGGTGAGCACCACCACGTGTACGAGGCCTGGCGCGGGACGTTGACCCGCGAGGAGCAGGCCGAGGTCGACTACATGATGACGCTCGACGGCGGCTCGCACGCGAACGCGTACATCGCTGTCCGGCTGATGCGGCTGGAGCAGCGGTCCATCTGGAAGGACGGGGTGAAGGCGGTCGGGGCGGTTTCGGGGATCGCGGCGGCGATCGTGGGCACAGTGGTGGCCGCCTACAAGGGGTCACAGTGATGACGCAGATCTGCCGGTGCGGTCATTCGGACGAACGCGGGAAGCACCCGGAGGGCGGTCCGTGTGGGGCGTACGAGTGCCCCTGCGAGGGGTTCGCCGACGTGTGGGACGCGAAGCCGCTGACGCCGGGGATGTCGGCAGGCGCGCCCCTGGAGCCGTCGCGGAGCGGCGTGCTCACGTACGGCGGGGAGACGTGGATCGGGCTTCGAAGCCACACGGCGAGGCTGGCGCAGTGACCATCGAAGGGCCGCTCCTGGGCGACTACTGCGAGGCTTGCCGGGCGGAGGCGCAGCCGCTGGCGCTGTGGGAGGTGCCGAGCGGGCAGATGTTCACGCTCTGCGGGAAGTGCCGCGTCCGCCACGCCGCCCTGACGCCGGGCACGCGGGAGGAGATATGGGAAAAGGTCAAGCGCCGGGCGGGGCTCGCCTCGTGAGGCTCCTCGGGGTGCTCACCGGGATCTGGATCTGCGCGCTGCTGCTGGCCGCGTGGAGCGCGTGGGAAGCGATGGAGACGAACGCATGAAGCGCTTCCGGGATTGGCTCTGCCGTCGTGGCTGGCACCGGGTCCACGTCGAGACGGTCACCTACATGGACTGCCGCCGCGCGTGGTGCACGCACTGCCGGCTGCTGTTCCTGGTCGCGGAGGGCGTGGAATGACCTTCGTGATGTACGGCGACGGAGCGACCGAGGCGCGCATCTGGTGGTGCGAGCGCTGCGATGGCGTCGCCCACTATCGCGACGGGGCGCCGATGCCCGCGCACTGCTGTCACGGCTGGGTCGCGCGCGACGGGCTCTGCCTCGAATGCGGCGAACGGAGGGTGCCATGACCGACCCGGTTGTCGGGGTGGACTACAGCTATGCACGCCCTGGGGGCGCCGCGCTCGCGGCCGGCGGCTACCGGTTCGCCATCCGCTACCTCGCCGAGGACGACCGCGGGCTGACCGATGACGAGGTCCGCGACCTGCACGCGCACGGCGTCGCCATCGTCGCGGTCTACGAGGGCCGCGGGGGCGAGCCGCTGAACGGCTACGAGCAGGGCGTCGCCGATGGCGCCTACGCGCACCGGACGATGATGCTGCTCGGGTTCCCGGAGGACCGCCCGTGCTACTTCGCGGTGGACTTCGACGTCATCGGCGCCCAGCTCGGGCCGATCGGGGCGTACTTCCGGGGGGTATGTGCGTCGATGGGCGGTGCGGAGCGCGTGGGCGTCTATGGCGACACGGACGCGATGGGCTACCTGCGGCAGTACGGGCTGGCGCGCTGGTTCTGGCAGGCGATGGCGCCGGCGTGGTCGCAGTACAAGGCCTTCGAAGGGCGGCACCTGTACCAGTACGCGGGCGGGATGCTGAACGGCGGGGCGATCGATTTGAACGCGGCGTACGCGGAGGACTACGGCCAGTGGGCCGGGGAGGAAAATGCCATGCCCGATCCGCGGGTAGACGACATCCTGCGCTTCCTGGGCGGCGCCGAGGCGGTGAAGCGCTGGTTGGAGAAGGGGAACATCGGCCTGATCGACGCGTTCACGGCCGAGCAGAAAGCACGCGGGGAAGCCACGAACGCGATCAACGCGCACATCGGCGAGCATCCCATCGGGGAGCACGCACACAAGAGCACGACCACGACGGTGACGCTGGGAGGAGTAGTCCGATGACCGAGAGGAAGGCTATCGCGATCGGCGCGGGGATCAGCGCCGCGTTCACGACGGCGGGCGGCGGGCTCGTGGCCGCGGCGGCGACACAGGGCCTCGAATGGGGGCTCGCCGTGGGCACGGTGGTGACGTTGCTGGGGGCGAGCCTCGGCGCGTTCCTGACCGCCTACAAGCTCACCGGGAGGGACACGCCGCCGCCCGAAGCAGGGCCTATCATCGGCGGATGAGACACGCCCGCGTTTTGGTACGTGTTCCAAAGATTCCAAAGTTCGTGCCAAAAAACTCCGGGTAGCTCCGGGTAGCTCCGCCTCACCACCGGTGGCGGCGGCACCCCAGCCCCATCGATGCGCGGCACCGCTTGCACCACAGCCACGAGAACCATTCCAGCCACCAGGCACGCGATGGGAGCCTCATTGGGCCATCCTCCGCCGGTATTCTCGCCGAGCTGACTCCGCGGCCGTTCGCCGGCCGTACCTGGACACCATGGCAAGCGAGCGGTGCCCGGTGATCTGCTAGATCAGCG
>ERZ869925.1066-NODE-1066-length-14210-cov-18.305193_pt1 | contig 14210 bp, 17 predicted proteins | sample MGYA00579311_ERZ869925 | MGnify/ENA primary metagenome ERZ869925 (study PRJEB32216, sample SAMN09231817) | wastewater metagenome | place: USA: Maryland | collected 2016-07-30 | study: EMG produced TPA metagenomics assembly of the PRJNA472060 data set (Reclaimed...
CTACGTCCGCACAGTTCTACCGCACGTCGGAATCCTTGGAGTTGGCGAGCAATTCGACGCTTCGCCGCACGTTCCTGAATCCAGCGTACAAGCCCACGAAAGACGTTCGCGGTATGTGGTACACCGGCGACTACGGCGCGTATCAGTACCCACAATCGGCCACCGCTGGTCGCATGATGGGTCGTGGGCGATTGGTAAGGGGGGCACGATGAGCGAGGAAGCGCAACGTAGTGACTTCATGGAAGACCCTACCCGGCGCGGGAAGGACTTGCAGATGGCACGCTTTGCCGTCCGCCAAGGGTGGAACGTGTCTAAGGCCATGAAAGACAAGGTGTTGAAGATGGCAGAGGAGGTTATTGACACGTCCGTTATTGCACGCGATCGAATCGCGGCGGCAAAGTTGGCGATCGAGGCCGACAAGGTGGATCAGGCGGATGAGCACTTGCGGGATAAGAACGAACGCATCGACGGGGGCAAGGCGACAGACGCAACCACTGTTCGCGTACTCAAAGTGGAGTTCGATAAGTGAGTGAGTTGACCCTTCAGCTCCCACGCCTCTATCCCGAGCAACACTCGGCATTCTTCAATGATGCACGTTATGCAATTACCGAAGCGTCTACCAAGGCAGGCAAGACTGTCGGGTGTCTGACTTGGATTCTGCATGAGGCATGGACAACCGGCAAGGATGGCCGTAACTACTGGTGGGTCGCGCCAACCTACGGCGTGGCCGAGATTGCGTTCTCGCGTATGTACCGGATGATGATGCGCGTGGACCCGGATCAACAGTTCTGGGGCTACCACAAAACAAAACTCACGATCACGCTGAAGGTGAACGGGGCAACCATCTGGTTCAAGGGCGGAGACAAGCCCGACACCCTGTACGGCGAAGACGTGTACGCGGCGGTTATCGACGAGGGTTCCCGCGTGAAGGAAGACGCTTGGACCGCCGTACGTTCGACCCTCACAAAGACACGCGGAAAGGTGCGCGTCATCGGAAACGTCAAGGGCCGCCGCAACTGGGCGTACAAGTTGGGGCAACGGGCACGGGCCGGTGAACCGGACTTCCAATACACCAAGATCACGGCGTACGACGCGGTACGCGGCGGGGTGCTGGACGCATCGGAAATCGAGGACGCTAAGCGGGTGCTGCCCGAGGCGGTATTCCGTGAGTTGTACCTTGCGGAACCAGCCGACGACGCGGGAAACCCGTTCGGGATCGCGCAGATAAATAAGTGCCTCAAGAAACTGACTAACACCAAGGCCGCTGTAATCGGTGTGGACCTAGCGAAAGAGAAGGATTACACGGTGGTGACTGGCTTGGATGCCGCCGGTATGCCGTGCATCTTTGACCGCTGGAATCAGGTTCCTTGGGAAGAGACTGAGCGGCGGATCAGCAAGCACATCACCGATCACCCCAACGCCAAGGTCATCATGGACGCGACGGGTGTAGGCCAACCCGTGACCGAGCGAATCCAGTTCAAGCACCACGGGCGGGTGGAAGGGTTCAAGTTCACGAGCGAATCCAAAGACAGACTCATGGGCGGACTGGCATCCGCGATTCACCGCGAGGCCATTGGCATCATCGACGAGCCGGTGATGGTCGATGAGTTGCACTCATTCGAGTATGAGTACCACAAGCACGGCGTACGCTACACCGCCCCGGAAGGGCTACACGACGACTGCGTTTGCTCGCTGGCTTTGGCGGCGTATGGAATCTCTGAGATTGCCATGCGGCCAGAGCCGGTGTTTACGTCTATCAGTTTCAAGGATGATCCCTTTGACGGGGATTGGAGGTAACCGTGGCAGGCCGTGGAAAGAGCAAACCCAAGGGCAAGGTTACCCGCAAGAGCGTGAAGACCACCACCGTCAATACGTCGGGCGGTATCAATCTACCGTGGCTGAACACCACGATTACCGCCGCCGACACCACGGGTCGTATGTGGTCCGAGCGGCGAACGCATCAGGAGTTGATGAGTTTCTTCGGGCACTGGGTGTCTATCTGCGCCCGCAAGAACGCCAGCGTGTGCGCCAGCCAGAAACTTCGCCTCTACTCGGCGGATACCAGCAAGCAGGGCCGCAAGATCAAGCGGCGCGAGATTCAACGCTTGAAGGAAATGGGCGGCGACGCGGCGAACATGGCACGGTTCGGGGCGGTTGAGATTGAGAGTCATCCAATCTTGGACCTGTTGAACAAGCCGAGCAAGTATTACACCTCCGCCGATACCGCGTACTTGCGGTTCATCTCAAAGGACATCGTGGGCGATTCCTACACGCTGGTGGACGATCAGGGCAGCGATATGGCGATGATCCCGCTGTTGCCCCAGTACGTGTCGGCGAAGATCGGCAAGTCTGGCGATGAGCAATTCCTAGAGGGGTATCTGTACGGGCGTGACATGACCATCGCAAAGTTGTACCCGCGAGAGGTGATCTTCCATTCCAAGTTCGCACCCGATCCGACCGACCCATACTCCGGGCGTTCGCCTATCTCTGACATCTTCCCCTACGCCCAACTGTTGACGTTGGCGACACTGAGCGAACAGGCCCGCTGGAAAAACTTTGGTTTGCCGCCGGTGCATGTTGAGTTCGACGCGAACACGCCGCTTGACAAAATGAATCAGCAAATCGAATCTGTCAAGCGACAGGTCCAAGGTCCGGGAAACTCTGGTAATTGGCTTGTCACGAGCGGGTCCAAGATTACCCCACTGGCGATCAAGCCACGCGACATGGAATACACGGCTGGGGCACTTGAATGTGCCAAGATCATCTGGGCCGCGTACGACATCCCCGAGAGTGTGGTTCGCCCGAATGAGGGTTCATTGGCAGCCGCCGCCGCTGGTGATCCGGCGTGGATGCGTTACGGCATCCTCCCCCGCTTGCAGCGCGACGCGGACGACTTGACCAATCTCTTGATCCCGATGTTCGAGGGCATGGAAACCGAGGGGTACTTCTTCGCCTATGACAACCCGGTAGCAGAGGACGAAGAGAAGAAGGTTCAGACGCTTATCCAGTTGAAGATGGCCGGGGCGATCAGCGTGAACGAATTGCGCGAGGAATTGGGCCGCGAGCCGATGGAAGAAGTGGCGTTGCCTACGGAAGTTGTGGACGCGGCGACGGAAGAGGAGGAGCCAGAGGAACCCGAGCCGGAACCAAAGCCCGAGCCGGAAGCCAAGGCCAAGTACGTTGGCTTCTACGACAGCCCGTGCGGTTGCTGCAATTCAGGCCCACGGGTCAAGGAGGTCGAGAAGTTGGCATCCTTGGAAACCGCATTGAAGGCCGCTATGGAAGGGTGGCTGAAGCGGGTTGCAGATATGGCCGCCGTGGGCATTACAGAGGTTCCTTCCCTCATGCAAGCCGAATTGCAGGGCATCCTCCAACGCTACTTCGCAGAGGGGTACCGAGATGCCGCTATCGGCGAGTCGATGAGTCCCCAGACCGTGACGGAACAGGCCAACGTCTACGCGGGCGAACGTACCCGCCTCATCATCGAAGAGTTGACCAATACCACGAATGAGAAACTCGCCCAGATCGTCCAGCAAACCGCCCAGACCGGCAACGCGCGGCAGGCGGTGCAGGACATCATGGGGCCGGGCGTGAACGAAGACCGGGCGGCGGTCATCGCCCGTACTGAAGTGGCGAACATTCAGGGCCGGGTAGCGGTCCAGCAGATCGAAGAGGCAGGGCAAGAGAAACGCTGGGATACCTTGGCTTCCGCGTGCCCTATCTGCCTTGCACTGGTGGACAAGATCGTGGCCACCTACGGGAAGAACGCCGTGCCCCCCGGTGTGCCGTTCATGCGGGCGGGCGAATCGCTCACCTACGTAGACGAGAGCGGAACGGTGCGAACCTTTACCGCCAAATGGGATATTCAGAACGAACCCGCACATCCAAACTGTGCGTGCATTGTGATTGGAGTGACACCCGATGCCAACTGAAACACTAGAGCCGCGTTCATTCATCGACTGCATCAAGGCCCGCAACGCCGCCGCGTCTATCAAAGGCCCGGTCGGGGTGGTGGGCGGATTCATCGAAGAGGTCGAATCCGACAGCGAGGAACGGGATATTTGGGGTATCGCCACCACAAACGCCGTCGATGAATCCGAGGAAGTGGTACTCCCGGAAGGGGCCGACACCGGGTATATCGACAAAACCCGTGTTCTGTACGTCGATCACCGCTATGACATGGGCAGCGTGCTGGGCAAGATTCGCACCCTTCGCCCGATGATGGCCAACGGGGTACACACCGGCTGGGACTTCCGCGCCAAGATTCTGACCAAGGCCAATCCCGCCTTTGGCGAATCGGTCTTCGATACCATTCAGGAGATGGGAACGATCGGCGTGTCCATCGGGTTCGACGCACTCGATTGGGGTAGCCCAACGCCAGAGGAAGCCAAGCGGTTTCCGATGGCACGGTCCATCGTCCGCAAGTGGCGTTTCCTAGAAATCTCCCTCACCGCCATGCCGTGCAACGTGACCTGCTACGCGCAGGCGGTTACGCCCGTGGCGGCCAAGTCGCGTACCCGAATCGAGGACGTAATCCGCGCCGGGCACGTGAACACCATGTATACTCATGCACTGGGTATCGACAGCCGGGAAGTCAAACGGCTACAGTTGCCCATGAAGCGGTTGCGTCTCTGTTGAGCCGCAGTCGCGTCTCGGTGGAGTTGACCCTTGGCGGTCGGCGATAGGCCCTGAGCAATCTCGGCGGAATCGTCCCTCACGGCATCGGCAACGGACCCTGACTCAAAGTCAGTTCCGTTATCGAATCTGTGAGGTGACTTATGGACCGCAAGAGTCTTATCGAAGCCCTGAAGGGCAACGGCTATACCGGGTCGGACACCGATCCCGCCGCCGTGAAATCGTGGATGGCATCGCAGGGAATCGACACCAATGAGGTCGATGCACCCGATGGTACCAAGTTGAAGTTTGACGACGTGTGGGCCAAGGCCCCAACCATGAAGTTGCGGGCACCGTCCGCGACTCCGGTTGGCAATCCCGCCGATCCGGGGCGTGGACCCGAGGTGATGGTCAAGGGCCGCTGGCGCGAGAAGGCGAAGAAGGCGTACGACATCAAGGCCCAACTCGGAAAGACCGCTTACGCGGACTCCGATGAGGCCGAGTTTGCTACCGCTCAGATTCGTCTCGTGACCGCTGGCCAGAAGCACTACGACCAGAAGCGCGCCGACATGGAAATCGTCCAGAAGGCGATGGCGGGCGTTCACAACTACAACGGCGGCGCGTTGATCCCCGAGTCTTACGTCGCGCAGTTGATCTACCTGACCGAGACGTACGGCGTGGCCCGCAAGGTTGCCAACGTCGTCACCATGACCCGCGATATTCAGCGGCAGCCGCGTAAGACCGGCATCGTCACGATGGCCCACCGTGCGGCCACGGGTTCCTTCGCACTCTCCGACAACGCGTACGACACCGTGAACCTCACGGCCAAGGACGTTGGATGTTTGGTCAAGGTGAACATCAACCTGTTCGACGACGCGGCTATCAACGTGGCCGATGACATCAACAGCAGCGTGGCTGAGGCGCAGTTGATCCGCGAGGACTCTGACTACGTGCTGGGCGACGGTACCGCTACCTACGGCAATCAGTTGGGCTTGGCGAACGCACTCCCATCGGGTGCATACATCGACGCCAGCGGTAACGCATGGTCTGCGATTGTGTCCGGCGACATCGCCAAGATCATCGGATCGGTCGAAAACGTCAACCCCGCTCGCCTTGCGTTCATGGGTACCCGCCAGTGGCACGCACAGGTCGGTATCCGCATGAACATCGAGTTGCAGCGGTTCAAGGAAATCATCGGTCCATCGACCGGCGGCGGTGACGCTTCGCTCTTGGGCTACCCCTTCTACTTCACTCAGGTCATGCCAACGGCTTCCGCGTCCGCGTCCAAGTGTCTCTACTTCGGCGACTTCATGGGCGGTTCGATGCTCGGCGTTCGCAAGGACGTTCAGATCGCTACCAGCGATTCGTTCTACTTCGACACCGGCGACATCGCTATCCGCGCTCATGCCCGTATGAACGTCAACATCCACGGTGACGGTCGCGGTTCTACCTATGGCCCCATCGTGTGCTTGAAGACAACCTAACCCAAACGCAACCACAGACAGGAGAATGACCCATGAAAATGCTGGAAAATGCCAAACTCGCCAACGCGTTCAACCCGGTGGACTCCACCGGCGCGACGACTGACGGGCCAAGTGTGAACGTATCCGACTGCTTCTTTGCCACGCTGGTTGTCAACATTGGCAACATCGCGGCCAACGCATCGGCGTTCAAGGTTCAGGAATCCGACAACGACTCTTCGTGGTCGGACGTGACCGGCGGCGGGTTCACCTCGCCTACGGCGGCAAGTTCCGACAATAAGTGTTTCGTTGCTTTCGTCCCGTGTGGTGGTGTTCGCAAGAAATACTTGCGGGCCACGATCACCGGCGGCGCAGGTGCAACGCTCATCGGCGGCACTTGGATTCTCGAACCGATCAGCCAATCGCCCAACTCGAATACCGAGCGCGGCGTTGCTGAGACGCTGTTCATCACTGCCTAATCGCGGTCGTACCGCACCCTTCCGCTTCCTCCGCTGGCAACAGCGGGGGGAGTTTTATGAGACGAAAACCCGAGAACAAGATGGGAGCGTGCGCCCATCAACTCGATAGCAAAGAGGTGACTTATGGCACTTGCCGCGTACACATCTGCAAATGCAAAGACGGCACTCGTGCCAACGGTCCCGGTCACGGCAAACGGCAACGTTGCGACTGTTGTGAGCGATGCCGAGGCGACAGCGGCCACAAGCACTGAGTTGAAAGCACCGCTCGGGTTCGCTGGTTCTAACTGCCGATGGGTTCAGATTGGTTCCAACGGTGGCAAGGTCGCTTTCCGCGTGAAGTATTCCGGCACGGTCACTACCTCGCCGGTGATTCAGGTCTACGGCGTGTACGCCGAATCCGATCCGACTTCCAACGCCTTCGCCAACGATGGCACGTTCGCACCGAACCGACTGGACAACTCCGCGTCGGGTTCGGGAATCACGCTCACGCTGGACGCAACCAATGACATACGCGACGCGGCGGGCACGCCCAATCTCTACAGCCCGTGGTACACGTTCGTATCACCCGTGACCGGCGTACCGGGTGATGCGCTGGGCGTGAATTGGATTCTCGTGCTTTGCTCCACCGCCGCGAACGTGTCCGGGTCCGCGTCCATCGAAATGCTCCAACTCAACTGATCGGGGGCACGCTTGGCGATCATCACCACAGCGGAATACAAGACGTACGCCGGAATCTCCGGTAGTGGTGATGATACGTTCATCGGTGTTTGCATCGGCGCGGCGACAGCGGCTTTGCAACGGCTGACAGGCCGCACGTTTGAGGGTGGCACGCTCACCGAGAAATACTCAATAGGTCCCGATCAACGGTCGATCCAACTCCGCAACTGGCCGGTGACAAGCGTTACCAGCGTGACACAGTTGCTTGTGTCGGCGGATACCTACGTGCTGGACTCGGACGTATATACGTTCGACGCCACGCGAGGCATCCTGTATTTCTATAACGAGGCGTGGGGTCGGTGGTTTGTGGACTCGCAGTATGACCGCTTGCAGCCCTACTACGCCGGGTACCGCCCCGCGTTTGAGCCGGGCACGTTCAACTACAGCATCGTGTACGTGGCAGGGTCGGCGGTTACGGACGATTTGAAGTACGCCCTTTATCAGTACGTCGATGCCATGTTCGCGGCGCGTCGGCGTGATCCTGCCTTGCAATCGCAATCCATCGGCCAGTATTCGTACACGCTCGGAAAGACTGGTGGCCTTACCGAATTGGCTGGGATGCTCTTTGGGCCGTTCGCGCCGGGGGGTGTGGTATGAGTTATACCGTCCCAGTACCTTGGACGCTTCTCGTCCACACTGCCCAATACATCGCGCCGCAATTCACCACCGACAACGGGTTCCCGGTTCACGGGAACGATTCGCCACAGTTGCCGCCGTACCCGTGCAATGTGCAGGAAGATTCCAGCAGCACTGGCATGGCTAACTCGCGTCTGGTGGGCACTCGCAGCGCGACGCTCTTGATCCCATTTGAATACAACGGGTCAGCAATCACCTTGGAGAAGGACGGCGAAGTGGTTATCGAGGGTCAGGGGTTCCCTGTCGCCCGCCGTTTCCGAATCACCGGCATCTCTCGCAACGTGGCGGGTGCAAACTGCCTGCAAGCGTTCGATATTGTGGAGGATTCGTGAAGGTCAACTTCACATGGAAACTTCCCGATATGCCCCGCACGATCGACAAGTCGGTTGAGGCGGGTCTTGGCGTGGCCGCACAGGTCATCGTCAACGGCGTCAAAGAGGGATTCGGATCGAACGCCGCCCGTGGGCCTTCCGCGCCGGGGCAGCCACCAAATAGGCAGACTAGCCGATTGGCTGGCAGCATCAAACGCTCGCCAGTCGTCGCACGCCGCACCAGCGTGTTTACCACCATCATCTACGCAAGGAAGCAAGAGGATGGCGGGTGGATCACGGCAAAGCCCGGTGGGTATCTCACGATTCCATTGTCCGACAAGGCAAAGACGCGATCACGCAACGCCAAGGGTGCGCGTGGTGTCGCGCCGCAAACGCTCATCCTTCGCTCAAAGCGTGGCAACCTCATCATCTTCGAGAAGAAGGGTAAGCGAAAACCCAAACTCATCCCCCACTACCTGCTACGCAAGGCGGTTCACCTACCAGCAAGGCCGTTCATGCGCCCCGGCTTTATGAAGTCCAAAGACTTGGCGATCCGTGAGTTCATCCGCGTGGCATCGGAAACCTTCACAAAGGACATTACCGCTTGATTCTCATTCCTGTCACCAATGCGATCAAGGCGCGTCTGGACGCGGATACCACACTAGATGGGTACGCGACTGGTGGTATTTGGGTATTCCGTGGTCCGCCTACGGGTCAAACGGAATCAATCGACGCGCCGTATGTGACCATCGCTTTGGTCTGGGCCGAGCCGATTGAACACTCGCAGCGTGCCGAGGGCTATCAGGTCATCTGCAACTGCACTACGTACATGAAATCGACGGGTGCCACGGCGTACACCACGCTCTCGCAGATCATCGAACGCATCCACGGAAACGCAACCAAGAGAGCGGACTTCACCCCGACGTACGGGCTTCACAACTGGTCGATGGACTATTCACCATCAGACTTCGACGGATGGACGGTTGGCAACATGGTTGCCGATAGCCCGAACATTCAAGCCGCCGACGAGACGGAATGGATGCAGTGCAATCAGGTGTTCAAGTGCCACATTCAGCGGGCATGCCCCACTTCCTGAAAGGATGAATCATGGGTATCGCATTAGAAGGAATCCAAGGGACAATCACCAGCATCGCTGGCACTGTCGGCACTACCGATCTTGCCACGATGATTACCACGGCAGGGGCCAACGGCGCGGGTATCCCGCACACGGTCAATATCACGATGGTGTCGGAGACGGGCGTTATCACTTCCCAAGGTGATACGGCGGTACGCAACCGTGCCATGCTCAAATCGTGGACTGGTTCGATCACCATGCGGTACCCGCGCGTGACTCGGCAGATGGGCAACAACGGCACGCTTTCGTGGGCGAGCGGTGGGTATTCCGCGTACGTACAGGACTATTCACTGAACGTACAGGCGGCTGCGCTCGACTACACCAGCATGACGCAAACGGATAAGACGTTCCGATACTTCCGCCCGTCTTTGCTGGTTGGATTCTCCGGCACGTTCAACGCCCTATTCGACGCGGCGGTGACGTTGCCGGGCACTGAATCGCCTGCAACCGCACCGGCTTCCTACGCGGCCTTGACGCTCAAACTGCTGGAGGATGGCGCGAGCGATCCATCCTTGGCCGGTAATGCGTTCCTCTCGCAGATCGGCCACACGATGAACATGGGCACGTCCGAGTTGCAACGCTTGGCGTTCTCGTTCATGGGCGACGGTGCGTTGACGGCTACGGCGGGTTCGACGCTGCCATGCCTCTGGCCTGCGGGCACGATTGGTCAACCCACTTGGGACATCAACGGCGACGGTACCCCGGACCAAACCATCGTGGTCACGGCGGCGAGTGGCCGCACGTTCACGGGTACATGTTTCTGGACGAGCGTTGCGCTGAACGTTCCCATGACCGGGTTGATCGACGTAACCGTTGGCATCCAAGGCACTGGCCCATACACCATTGCATGAGGTGATGATTGAGTACCGGCGGCGGACCCAACTCGGAAATCGCCAAACTCTCGATCGGCATTGAGGCCACGGGAGCGGACGCTGCCGTACGCGATCTTGAATCCGTGCGGGTTGCGGCGGAAAAGACAGCCGAGAGCGTCCGCAAAGCAACGTCATTCAATCAGGCAAGTTATCCCATTGAGACTCCTGAACAGAGTCGCGCAAGACATGGTATGGCTGGAGAATACGATGTAGTTACTGGTGCTTACGATGTAATTGCCGCACAAGAAAAGGTTAAAGCAGCCACTAAAGAAGAGGGCGACGCTTGGGCCGGGTATAAGGTCAAACTTGACGCCGCTACAGAGGCGCGGCAGAGGTTTGTGCGAACAGGTACGCAAGCGGCTCGGGCAACACAACAGGCAACAAGCGGGGCCACAGGACTGGCCTCCGCCCTACGCCCGTTGTCAATCTTCACCCGCATTGCTGGCGCGGCTGGTCTATTCGCAGGTGCGTTAGCTCAGGGCTATGAGGGCATCCAGAAATACCGCTCGGCGGCGGCGGACCTGAACGACGAGTTGAAGAAGATCGGCGAAGGGTTCAAGGTCGCTACCACGTTTGGCGAGGCCGATTCCGACACCCTCCGCAAGCAGGCGGACGCTGCCAAGGAAGCGGCGTTGCAGGCCGAGAAGTTGCGGGTTGCGTCGCGCGGTTGGCGCGAAGGGTTCATGGAAACGGTATTCGGCGAGGTGTCCAATAAGGCCATCGTCGAACAGATCAACAGTCAGCACGCGGCGGCACTCCAACAGATCGAAGCACGCGAGAAGAACAAACGCGACAAGGACGCGGCGGATGAGGCCGAGAAGTTGGCCAAGGAACAGGACGCGTATGACAAGGCACAGGCCGAGCGTACTGAGAAGGCACGCCAACGGGCGATGGCCGAAACCGAAGACCTGCGCAAGCAAGCACTCATGGCGGGTATGTCCGACCGCGAGAAGGTGATCTTCGAGTTCGAGGAGAAGGTCAAACAGGCGTACCAGAGAATCGCGGAAACCGAAGACGCGACGATCAAGTATGCGTTCGAGGAGCGGATCGGCTACCTGAATCAGTTGCGTGATGCACAGTTGAAAGTCATCGACGAAAGGGCTGCTAAGGAAGCGGACGCGGCACGCCAAGCGGCGGAAGAAACCGCAACCGCCTACCGATCGGCTATCGAGTCTGCCTCACGCTCGGCAGCGGATGCCCTTCGCTCGCAGTTGGATATCTCGGGAATCTCAACACAACTTGAAGGCGTGGCCGACTTGCTGGACATGATCGCGCGTCAGAGGGGGGTTCGCTGATGCCATATCTTGTCGAACGCAATACTTCGCGGCCTTCCGAGGTTGACTCGCAAGCGATCAAACGCGAGATTCGGACCTTCACCACAGACTACCTATCGAAAGACGCGGTGCAGAACGATCCGGGTCTGCCGCTACTCAACACCCCGCACCCCAATGATCCATCGTTGAAGGCGGACAATTACCGCTTCTACCCCAAGTCAGACGGTACTTGGGACGTAGACGTGACCTACACATCGAACGGGGCGGGCAAGTTCCAGAAACGGGTGGATAAGCCATCCACGTACTTCCGAGCGATGGCGGGGAATATCAAGCAGGTTCGCACACCGATCCCGTCTTTCGTGATTCGCCCCACGGTGGTTACGTCAGGGTCGTCGTCGGGCGAAATGAAGATTTGGGAACCCGCCAACTTCGAGATTGAAGAAGTCTTCGCCGTCGCACAGTTCACGGTGATCGTCCCCGCCCTGTCATTCGACGATCTATACACCATCGCCAAACAGGTTGGCAAGGTGCATGAGATTCCTACCGGGTCACAACGATACTGGCAATTCACTATGCCGATGATCCGGCCATTCGACAACGAACAGGATCAAGTCACGTACGAGTGGTTCAACGATCCCGGCACGCGGCAACCCGCCGACCTTCCGTTTCAGGGCAACCCCAAGCAGCAGTTGTACCCGCCGCCGATCACGGTGCAGGGTCTGGCTGGAAACTTCTGGCGTGCGCCATACACCAAGGTCGTCGCCATTCCCGGCGCGGCACCATCGGTCGGAGTGGAGCCGCCCGAACCGCAGTATTCGTTCATCTATACCGCATGGGCGGACCACAATGGTTGGGTAAACCTACCCGGATTGGATCGAATCTAATGGCTACAGACTTTGCAACATGGGGCGTCATCGTGAGCGTTCAGGGCGCAAACCCCGGACCAGCAAGCGGCATTTCGTACACGGTGAAACTGAACCTTCCAGACGGAACCACGCCAACGTACTCGGGTGTGAAGCCACACAACTACCGGCATCCCGACACCATCGACACCATCGCGGCCACAATCGGCAGCGGGTTCTTTGCATTCTCGATTGGCGGGGTGTTCCAATACCAGATCATCGAGGGGTTCGCTACTCAGGGGTGCCCATGAACCACAAAACCGCCGAATACATCTGCAAACTTGACGCTGCGGGGTGGTCCGATCAGGGAGGCATGCCGATGGTGCTTGACGTGTCTGGCATGAGCACGGCGACGGTGCAAGCCGTGTCGGTCGGCACTACCGCATGGTCAACCGGGCAACTGACAGTCAAACGCGCCAACATCTTTCCCGGCGATGGGGTCCAAAACCTAGAAACCACCACGCACATCACCAATTCGGCGGATATGACAGGCGCACTTGACGTATCCGGCTTCAAGTTTCTCATCGTGACGGTTTCAACAGATCAGGCCGGGGTAACTCTCCGGGTGGCAATGTACGCACAGGAGTTCTAAACATGGCACTCTCTTATCTCACGGCTGGCGCATTGAACATGGACGCGGCTTCATGGTCGGATGGCATCGGCTTCGCAACGTCCGCAACGCTGATCGTCAGTAGCCAATCGGCGCAGACCATCGCGGGTTTTGACGGTTCCGTTGCTGGCATCGGCCAGATTTCCTATCTTGACCTTCGCAGTCTGTTCTCCGGCACGATCGGTAGCACGGCGTCACCTTTGAAGTGCGGCGCGTCTACCCGCGTGTGGAACAATATGAGCGGTGGCACGCTGTACCTGCAAGCGGCGAACGACAACACCGGCGGTAGCGCAGTCAACACCATTGCACTCTACCAGCACACCGGTCCATCGACGGCAATTCTAAGTGGCGGCACGTTCACTCAGGTGCAAGTCAGTTCCGGTACCGTGACCATTGGTAGCGGCACGGTCGTAACCACGCTGTACGTGAGTGGTGGCGTTGTGACCATCGCGGACAACGCGACGGCGATTACTACCGTCGTCGTCACAGGAAGCGGGCGAGTGACTTGTAACCGACAGGTCACTACGGTGACCACCAGCGGCAGCGGCCAATTCATCTATGACGACACGGGCGCGGTCACTACCGCAACCATCGAGGCCGGGTCATTCTGGACGCACCTGCAAGGCAACATCACCACGGCGGTCATTCGTGGGGCGTTCAACGCCAGCGGATTGAAAGCGGATGCCACTGTTGGCGGCACTTCGTTGACGTGGTGGAACACCGCGACGTTCACATCAGCCGCCCTTGGCGGCGCAACCCTTACTCAGTCAAACGTCACCAATATCCTTGGTGGCTACCAGTCTGCATACACCGGCAGCGGCGGAGTACCCATCCCGTGAGAGTCTTACAGATCGGACGGCGAATCGTTCTCAATGGCCGCAAGATCGCCCTTGCGGTCGTCGCCTGTTTCAATCGCTGTTGCGCCCCGTCAACATGGAACCGCGCCGATCTTTGCAACGATGGTGACGCGCCGCCCGAGATACCCCGGCGTATCACGTTCCCTACCGGATTCACCTGTCTGGACGGCTGCCCGATCAGCGGCGGGCGTCTGATTATCTATCGTGGGTACTGCTACTTCGTCGTCAGTGGACCGGGTGAGGTCCAGTGCCAAGGACCACGCGACAAGCCAGCGGAATACCCCGCGCCGTACTTTGGTGCAACGGTGGTCACGTGGGCGGAATTGGTGTGCAAGCCGCTGGC
>ERZ869925.1067-NODE-1067-length-14203-cov-11.316228_pt1 | contig 14203 bp, 8 predicted proteins | sample MGYA00579311_ERZ869925 | MGnify/ENA primary metagenome ERZ869925 (study PRJEB32216, sample SAMN09231817) | wastewater metagenome | place: USA: Maryland | collected 2016-07-30 | study: EMG produced TPA metagenomics assembly of the PRJNA472060 data set (Reclaimed...
TATTATTACTGGTAACATTAATAGTGGTTATATTACCTATTATACCGAATCTTACGATTACAATGGTAAATACTCATTTACTAAGCGCAGTCTATATGACAATAACAATAAAGCGACTTGGGAGTATAGTCACTCACTAGACTATAATGGAAGCGATGTGGTGGTAACAGAGAATGGCACTATCAATTCTATCTTCTTTGTTGGGAGTGGTCTATCGAAAAATCTATCTGGAGCAAGAGACAGGTGGTCAGGGATAGTTACAGGCATATTTGATAGAGTGTTGGGTACATACGCCGCTATTTCAGGCTTTACTGGCATATTTTTCACTCAAACAGGTTGTCCATTAATTAACTTTGCTTTAGATAAGAGGTGGCAGGAAGACCCATTTGTAGGTACAATTGATTATTCCTACTCTTATTCTAATAATCCCTCCTACACTACTTCTGGTTACATTTTTTCCAATTCACGTCAAGCCTCCCTAGATGAAGATGGGTATTATGTAATAACTGAAAATGGTGAATATCAGGGTATATCGCCAAATAAAAGTGGCAGATTTTTACAGGCTTCAGGCGGGTATTACTCTGGCTTATCAAGTATTGCTTCTAGGATTAGTGGAACATTCTTACTAGCTTCTGGCTTAAACAGGGCTGTTTGTGTAACTACAGGAAATGCTTATTTAACTAATGATTCGGTCACTTTTGAAGAATTTAACGGTAAAATAAGTTATTCTAATACATATTCTACTAGTCCGATGTATTACAGTGGTAACTCTAATTTTATTAAGTATACCAATAGTATTTCAGATAACAGGCCAGTGCATTTGGTCAACAAATTCTTGGTCCCCTTCGTTGGAGAAATAGCCCAATCTGCCGAACAGTCAACAGAAGGTTCGTACAGCAATACAATTTCAATTTTTGGCAAATCTGGCGTATCAATCAATCAGTACTTAACCGAAGTTTTTACCAAGGTGATTAAACCAAGTGGATCAGGGTTATTTTTAAAGGATATGCGCTATTCTTATAGTCCTTTTGACAATAGTTTTCAAGCAACATTCGACTACTCTTATTCTAAATATAGGAGCCGAAATGACATCTTCGTGTAATATATAGTATGGGCGCTGTAACCGTTTATTATGACAATGTAGATTTACTAAGTGGAATTGGCCCGGCCCCACTTATTTCTCGTGACGTTGAGAACGTCTATATAAATAGAACCTCTCATCTTGTCAATAAATTTTCTTTAAGTGGTAGAATTCACAGAAGTTCTTGCATCTCTGGTTTTGCAGACCCATACTCAATTTCAAGGACTTTAATCAATAGGTTATCAAAGAATTTTCGGAAGTTTGAAATTAAGGAAGATGCAACCTCTATTTTTTCTTCTGATTATGCGGTTGTTAGAGGAGTTTCGTTTAACAGTGACGATTGGTACGATTGGATACCATACACTATTGAAATAGACTGTTATGATAAGGGATTTTTTGAATCATATGGAATTATAGAACCAGAAGAACAGTTCGACCTTGAAATATTGCCAAATAATACAGTTCAGGTATCAATTAGCGTTTCTTGTAGAGGCTTAAACAAGTCTTTTGGAGGAGCAACGAACGCAAAAACTTTCATTTCTAGCTTTGGTTCGTATAACCCCGCTTCATTAGATTTTTACTGGCCAGATGTAACGCTTAGTAATTATACGTTTTTCCTAACCTCTAGACAGGAAAGTATTAATCGTCTAACTGGCGAAGCTTCTGTAGAACTAGTCTATATTGGCCAATTAACTAGTATCGCTGGTTCTTATGGTGTTTTAACTTATACCCGCGACATGGATATAAGTGAAAATGGAGAAGTTACAGTAACTATTAATGGGACCGAAAAAGGGGCTTTAAATGCTGGTCAAACATTATTAGTTGTTGAGACTGATGTAAAAAACAGAAATTGGCACACTGTTGCAAATGAGCTATATACTCAAGTAGATACTACAGGAACCTTGTTTTCTAATCCTATAAAATTTTCTTTACAAAGGGACATTTCAAACGAAAACGTATCTTTTACTATTAGTTTTTCTAATCAACAAAATAATAATGTTTATGTTATAGATCAAACTACTATAACTCATGATTATGAAAAGTCTACAAATTGTATTGAAGCCTCATTAACGATTAAATCAAATTTTGGTTGTCATGCCCAAAGGTGGACTTACGTATCTAACTATTATAGTTCTTTAAATTTTAATACTTATGTTCAAACTTTGTGGAACAAATATGGCCAGACAAGCAGATTAAACTTCTTAGAAAGAAATAGATCGTATTCTGAAAATAGATATGAAGGTTCTATAAATATTACGGCCAAATTTTGCGACAATTCGGGCGAAGATTGTGGGTGTTTACAGGACTTTGTATATGACATGGAGTTTGGCCCACCAATAAAGCAATATTCTGTATCTCCAACTCTAGGTGGGTACGGATGTTATTATATTGAAGATTTGCAGGCGTCAAAAAGAGGTACGTTCTCTTTAAGAGGTTCTGTTGCTTCGGCTCAATGTTGTGCTATTGAAAAAACAATTTTTCAGCTTAAAAATAAAGCAAATCAGTTGGCCAATTCATTTTTTGCCGGTTCAGACAAGATATTGGAGTCTTCTCAAGTAACTAAATCAGAACCAAATGGCAGAATTGGATTTGATTTTACTTGGTCCGCCGATCAAGGCAACATTATACCGTCGAATCTCCTTTAAAGAGATTTTAGTGTATTATAATGTAGGTTTAAGGAATAAGGAATGCAACTAGATTACTTCATATCTGGATCGTATATTGAACAGTCATTTGTCAAAGATAAGTGGCTGGAAACCACCGCCTTAGCTACACGTTCCTTTCCAGCGACTAAAAGATACCCGTTTACGGGAATTAGCGGATCACAGGATTTTTCCCTTTTTTTTACCTTCAACAAGGTAAATAGCACTCAAGGAAATTTATTTTCTAATTATGTTTCTGGCGAAAACAAAGGTTTCTGTGTAGCTTTCAATGCAAATAATGAGCTTTTTGTCAGGTCTTTTAGTGATCCTTACTATGCCGAACCAGTTACGGATATAAGATTGGGTCAAAAGAATTGTTTGGGCATTATTAAAAACAATAGGAGTTTAACTCTTTACAAGTACAATTTACAGGGAACTGGCATTTCCCAACAACAAACAATTACCTTTCCAAAAACCACTAATCTTAGTGGTGGGTCATATTATTTAGGTTTCGGTACGGGCGTTTCTCATATATTAAATCTTAATGGAATTTCTGGAGTTTTTGATCAAATGGTAGCCTTCAGTACGGCTCTTACCAAAGATCAAAGTTTATCTGTTTTTTCTGGTTTTCAGCCTTACTCGTTAACTCAAACTCCTTACTATATCAAAACTTATGAGGGGTCAGGTTTTGAGCGTCGTCCAACGTCATTGATTACCGAGACTACAATTGGTACTTTGTCTCCAATCTTCAATGATATTTCAAGCTCTATTCCTTCTACTACAGGAAATTATGTAGCTTTATTTAGTGGGTCTTCTAATGGGGCTGGATTTAGTTTATGGTCTGGATATTATGCTGCCGGTAATTCATTAACATGTTATAGTACAGGAACTATTAGTTCAACTATTTTTGGTACTGGTTCTTTTACGGCTTCGACTATAAATCCACTTACTTTTTCTGATTCAATTTATTCATCTATGAATACTTCGGGAGAAAGATTAGTTAGTCATTTTGTTACTCTATATTGGGGTAGTGGAGCTTCTGAAGATTATTACATATACAATTTATACCAAAAATATAATTCTGGTGTAAGCGGCTCTTTAGCTTTAACTGGAAGTTACAAGAACGAATTTTACATGGATGGAATTCTCACTAATAATAATAGTGGAATATCCTTACTTACTAACGTTTCAGGAGATAAGTTTAACCAAATTGGTTATCAAGGTGTTTTTGACAGAACTATAGGGCTATTCTCTGTGAATGGACTAACTAATTCTGGTAGTCGTGTTTATTGGGGTGAAAGCGGACTTGTTTCTGGTTATTTATTAAGTAGCGGCTATATAGATTTGATCAATACAACTGAAAGTGAAGTTTATCCACTATTTTATGATTTAGGCACCGGCAACATTTCCCAATTACATACTACTCTTTGGGATTATGCCACAGGAAGGTTTGATCCAGATACAGCAATTGTTTTTACAGGTATGAGTTCTTGGTCCGATCTTTTCAGAGTGCCCAAACAAAATTTTTGGGAAACTTGTACATATCATTTAGCCCATGGAGATACTAAAATATATCCAGAAATGCCTAGTGGCAACTATCTATATCAAAATACCCAAGATTTTTGGCAATAACTAAGAGATGATAAATACAATTCAAAAAGTTATAGTAGGTGGAGTTTCTTACCCTTTTTATTCAGTAGATTTTTCTGGTGGCGGAACAGAGCCTTCTAAGATGACTATTTCCTTTGTTAATGAAGGGGGTAAATATGCTATGCCAGAAATGTCATCTGTTGCACCTGTAACCATTACTATTGGAAGTTTCTTTTTATTTACGGGATATGCCGTTACAGCTTCTAAAAGAGAAGGGGTTTCTGGAAAATTTCTAGAAGTAACTTATATAGATTCTAGCACAATTTTAGATGAACATTTTGTTGGGCTTAAGGGTAAGCATGGAGCGGGCTTTACAACGGAAGTATCTGGAACTTGGGATAAACTAATTTTAGTAGGTACAGAGATTGATCCATGTAATGGCAACGATACGGTTGTAGACTTGTGTTCTCCTTGCGTTACTGAAGATGAATCTATCAATAATTTAGACTGTATAAAAAATAGACAATACAAAATATTGGACGTAGATTATTCTTTTCAAGAATTATTAATCGAATTATCAAAATATATACCAATTAAAAATGTCCCATCTATAATTGGAACAACCTACAGGGCTCAATACACTGGTTCAGTAAGAGATGTATTGTCTAGCTGGGCTTCTGACTATGGTTGGACATTTTTTTGGGATGGAGATGGAGTTTCCTTTGTAGACCTTTCTACAGGGATAAATATTCGGGATAGTGGAATTTCTTATGGTTGCACACTAGAGGAAAGAGTAGAGACTATTAGCATTGAACAAAATCAGGCTCAAATTAATATAGCTTATTTTGGACAAGATGGCGAGCTTAAAGATTATCCGTGTGCCAACAAAAATACAGAATCAGCGCGAAAAGTATTGCTTAAACCTCTCACCTTAGAGGATGTTTTGGTAAAAAATGGCACAATTGACCCTTTTATAAGTAACAATTATGTTACTTCAATGAATTTTGAAAAATGTGCCGCCCTATCTATTTATTCAGAATTAGCTAGAGACCTATTTTGTTTATACTATGTTTATCAGATAACAACTGCTGCCGCAGCAGAAGCTTATTTAACTAGCAAGACTTTATTAAAGTTGCTTGGCAATCTTGAAATAATGAATGTTTGTCATCCTGCTAGTTCAGACGCTGTGTCTCAGGCCATTTATAGTTTTTATCTAACCAAAGGTTCTGAAAATACTCCTTATTCAGATGCGGAAATTGATGAATTTGTTAGAAGAGGGGCTTACTTTGTTGTAGCAAAAACTTTAGATACCTCAAAGAAGAAATTTCTTGACTTTGAAAAAGCTTTGGCCGAAAATTGTATTGGTAAATATTGGTATAGGTATTTTGATACAGTCTACCAAAACGGTGTCGATCAATCTGCTCCAGATGGTCAATTAAATTATTATAAAAGAGGGTCGGCTATTCAATTTGATTTCCTAGATAGTCTTCCAGATTCTTTAGGTTCTCTATCTTCCTTTTTGCAAGAGATACAAACAAGCACGAACGGGGCAAAAGATAATTTTTTCCTATTAGAAAGAAATCAAGCTTGGTTGCCGCCACCAAATGGCGGAGATATTACAACTACCTTTAATGAAGATATTCAAACAATAGGGATTAGAGAAGCTGAGAAAAATGGTGTACCAGATAATCTTATTCTTGAAAATTATAAAGTATTTATAATGTTTCCAAAAAATGAAATTAATATTTTTGATGTTGGAGACGCTTCTTATGAAGTAAATCCTGTTGATGCAAATAACGTAAATTTACCATTTGAACAATTTCGTTCTCAAGGATTTTATGGATTAAGAAGCGCCAAAACTAGGGCCATTCCAATCCGAACAAAAAGAAAAGCTTTTAAAATTATTATGCCATCTCAAGGGGGTTTTACTCCTAGCGTTAATTATGGTGGTTATAATATTTTAGTTAAAGGAAAGTTTAATCCTGATGACGTGACTGTTCAAATCCCAAAAGTTGAAATTGTAGTTATTGATAAACCAACTATATTCAAAGAATATTGTGTTGGGAATAATGTTAATTATAAAAATATTACAGATTATAATCTTTCTAACCTAACGAGCAATTGTAAAATAGATAAAAGTCGAATTTATAGTTACGCTAATAACTTACTTAACGGTCTAAAAAGTTCTCCATATAAGCCTGCTAGAACAATAACCTATTCTCTTGCTGGTCTTCCAAATTCATTATATACTTTAATGGATGGATTAACAAATTTCTCAATTCGCCTTGATTCAGGCGGTACTAAAACTACCCTCACATTCTCTGAACAGCCACCGAGAAATTCATCTGAAACCTTGACAAAAAATCAAATAGAATTTTTCCTCAAAAATCCGGTGTATAAAAGATATATCCAAACTTATATAAAACAATTGTCAGTAAACCAAAATATTGCGGAGATTTAATAAATGATTCTTTCTGGAACCAATTATAGAGATATATACTATCAAAGCTCTGGCTTGGTTTTCGATTTTAACATATCTAATTATGATAGCCAAAATTTCCAAGTTGGACTTTTGGGAGATAAATTTTTGGGTTTGATTTTTAAAACGGGCCTTATATATGACTGGCAAACTAATTTAGTTGGAGCATATAATGGTAAACCTATAAGTTTTAATTCTTCTAGAAGGGGTGGAGTTGTAGAGTATTCTATTAATGGAGTTCCTATAAATAGAAACGTGGCAAGTTCTGCAACTTATGAAAAAATTGTAGCTTATATGTATGATTCGGGAGTTATTGATTTAACTACCAATTTAAAAGGAGATGTACCAACTATTAGTTTTGCTAATATGGTTTCTAATAGTGGAGTTAGTGGTCAAATACTAAATCATGGTGTAAAGTCAATCAAATTATTTGATTTAACATCTAACGATTTTACTGGAGCTTGGACTTTCGATAATGTAATATCTGCTGGTGGAACTGGCAATTTTTATATTAGAAGTGCGAATACAATGGTTTCTGGAGACACGATTGATTTATCTCTTTTTGCTAATTATGGAAATAATACTTATCAAGTTCCTGTATCATCGTTAATTAGTGGAAGTGGCGATCCAGAAGCGTATTCTTTTGGTTCTTTAGCTTTAGTTAGTGGAAATAACAGAATTAATAATACTGGCCAAAATTTCATTTATGCAGTTTCTTATTTGTCTAGTACTAATTATTTAAATTTATATTTTGATTATACTCAAAATAGGACTGGAGATGCATATGTTACAAAAAGTGGAAATACAACCGGAACCTATAGCGGTTGGTTAACTGCTATTAGTGGCCTATGTTCTGGAACATTATATAATACATCTTCTACCGTTTCCTCTTCGTCTTATACTTTAGACGCTTATAATACAAAAAATGTAAACTTTTATACCCCTTCTGAAGCTACATATTCAGCTTACGCTACTGGTAGGTATGTTTACTCATATAATTATTATGAAGACCTAATAAATGGCATAAATCGTACTTTGCCAAATGCTATAATGCAATCAGGACAATATATGACTGATTTAGGTGGCTATTTTGGAAATTCTTTAGTTTCTGGAGAAACTTATGATCTTTGGTTGCAAAATTCTAGTTATACTGGAGCCCGTTTATTGACGGGAGTTATTAATAGTCAAAGCTTTTCTGGTAAGTATGTTTTTAATAGTGACTACTACATTGCTACAGGACTATTTAAAAGAGAACAAGCTTTAGGAAGTGGGTATACTGGTCAACTTTTTGATGGACGACTTTATAGAGGAATAGCTTATTGCTTTTTGCCAGATAATTATAGTCTTCAAGTTACAGGTTATGTTGCAGGCAATAGCGCGTATGTAATGACTGGAGTATTAAATTCCAATTATAATACTTTGCTTTATAAAGATGTTCCAAATAGTAGCGGAAGTGGACAATATATTTTTAGTGGCCTAATTTCTGGTAAAATATTAGTTAAAGAATATGGATACTATATTGGGAGTGGAAGTTTTGGATTAGATGAGGCTCCAGCAGGTCAGCCTTATGGTTATACAGATTTTTATTTTCATAGACATTTTCTTAGACAGGGAATGGAAAAATATGATAGAGATAATCTTAATCCATTTAGTGGAATAACGGGTTACTTATCTAATTTATATGCTGGCTTGGCAGGAACTCCAGCTTCTGAATTTATTAAAACAGGGTATAAACCTATTAATTTTAATTCACAGGGTTTTATAGCTCATCCGGCAAAGAAAGCTAATGGACAATTTTATAGTCAAAACTTAAGGTATTTGCCTCCAGATCAAGGTGTTGCACCTATATACTATAGAGTTGTTGAAGCTGAATTTACGGGCCAACTTCCTACGCCAATTACAGGCTATATTCAAAGAGGAGATTTTAGATATTATTTAAAAAGTGGAAATAGGAGTGGATTATTTTTAGAAAATACAATTACAGATTATAATATTCCGGCAGATCAAGCTCATAAAACAGATATAAACAATTTATATTCTTACGAGTTTAATGGAGAAGATCAATTGCAAATTGCTAAGAAATATATTATTGGTCCCGCGACGGGAGTAAATCAAGTAATTGATCCTCCATTTACCGGATATTTAGATAGTGGTTATTTTTCAGCAACTATTATAACAACAGGACAAACAACTGGCGTTTTCCATGATTTCGCAAAAAACATGCCTGATGTTTGGCAAGTTGGAGTTGGAGATACCATTGACGGACCTTACCAATCAATTAATATTCCTCCATTCATAGAAAGTGCCTCTCGCTATAAGATGCCAAATATTCTTATTAATGGAGATTCAGAAAAATATATATCTGTTTCTTATACAGCTAAAAACTATACTGATATTTCTGGCGGTTCAGATCGGGCAGAATTAAGTTTTACATTAAACAGTGCTTCTGGTACTCAAATAATAGAATAATATTATGGATTCGGTTTCACCGCTAAAAATAATAGTTTCAGAAGGAAACTACATAATTAATGGTGGTAAGGTTATTAATTTTCATAATTCTCTTAATTTTAGAAGAGTATGTAAAGATTTCGATCAAGAACCAATCCCGTATGTAGAAGACTCTTTGACAAGTGATCATATTTACACTTTTGACGGTTCAACGGTTTTGGTAGAAGTGTTTCTTATGGCATCTTTTATTGCGCCGCAATTTTGGGTTCCTAGTCACAATTTTTTACCAATTATAGATAATGCATGGATAGTCAGAAGAGAAACTAATGCCGCTGGAGTTTCTACTGTTTATGGTTCAATTTTTAATTATAAAGATGAACATATGAGATTTGATTCTGTGCCATCTTTGGAACATGGTTACGCTTGTAATCTATGGCCGATAGGAACTATTAAATTAGAGGGCGAGACTTTTGTACCCTACCAATCATTAAATGGTAATTTCATTTTTACCAGATTATTTAATACAGTCTCGTATGCTACGTGCAATAATTTATTAGGGATTTCTCAGTCGAGTATGGAAGACGCCGCATCGTCGGTGTATAATGATACAAACACTTTTATCCAAAGGGGCAACATAGAAGGAACAAATCTAATTGGGGCTGGATTAACTACAGCTTTAGACTCTGGAGAAGTGCCCTCTATTAGATCATCTTATTTAGAATATAATCCTCAAGTTTTCTAATGAAACTTTCTAATCTTCTCCCTTTTCAATGTTTTTTGGTAAATGGCGCAGAATCTGTTTTAATTAATTTTGGAACGGTAATTTGTCCAGTGGTTGGTAGTGAAAATAATTATTTCGTACCAACTATTAATACGGTGCCATTAGTTAGGTTTAGAGAAGAAGGTTTTTCTACAAAAAATTTACTTGCTTTATCGTCAGAAAATGCTATAATCTGCCTTAAGGTTTATTTAGAAAATATTGAAGATATGGTTACTGAAAATTCAACTCTTTGGGAAGAGGTCGCGGTTGATGGTTCTCAGTCATCTTTTCAAGATATGATAAATAGGTCTATGAGCTTAGAACTTCAAAGAGATTTTTTTAATGATTTTATTGACGATACGGAGTCTGTTGAAGATATTGATTTTAATGGCTTTTTTCTAAATTATGCAATGTCAAGCAGTTTAAATCCTATTATTTCTAGATCACCTAAAGTTGTATCGGTAAAAATTGTTGCGGAAAATTTTACTAATTTACAAGAAGAAGAATTGGGATCAAAATATAGTTTAATTCAAAATGATGGGGAATATTATAAACTATGTCCAATAGCTATTGTTCAAGAAGCTGTTTTGAGCCAAATAATTGATTTTGATTATATTTTTTCGCACCCCTTTTATTGGTTAGAAACTCTAAAACAACCATTTCATCATGTTCAAGAGTAAACCATTCTCAATCAACTACTTAGGAAACAATGGGGGTTATAATTTTTTTGTTGACATAGGAAATGTTAATGAAATAATTTACGGATCAAATTTATTAACATATTTAAATCCATCTCCAATTGGAGTTTCAACATTTTACAATGGTGTATATGATGTTTTATTAAATCGAGTTAATTCTTTTGGACCTGTAGGCAACGACGGAGAGTTAGCTAGATATTTGTCTCCATTAAAAACTTCTGTAACTCTTTCGAGTTCTGGTTCAATTTACTTAAGAATTCCAAGAATCCCAATGGGTTCAGGTCAAGAAAATACCTCTATACGTCCAAACTGGTTTGCGTCAAGAACAGATTTTCCAAATGCAATAAATTTACTCTTTTGGGCAGAAAAATATGAAATTGTTACAGAAGTAGATTCTGAAGATTTTGTATATAATCAAAGGTACGATCACCTTCAGTCAATAGATGGTACTATTAATTTTCCTACTACAAAATATCCGCAAAAAGGGGCTATATATTTAAAATTAGCCGACATTATAATTGATGGGGATACTGTTCAAATAGTTCCCTATTTCCAATCTAACGTGATAAATCCAAACCGTTACGTTACAATGGGGATTAATTATTTGAGAAATTGTTCTATATACTATTTTGGTTTTATACATCGAGAAGAAACTAAAATTTCTACTCTTGGATATTATTCTCGACCAAGTTGGATTATTAAAACTTTAGACCAAATATTTGACATTGCCAAGTATGATATAGAGACGGATTTTGGGCATTATTTTAATAATTGGGACTACGATTTTGAAGGAAAAGCAGATTTTTTCGAAATAAAACAACTTTTGGCCGTTTACTCAGTATATAGTAATGAGAAAGTGAGAGTTCGCAAACTTTTTGAAGAAATGGACGAAGAAGAATCTTTTGTAGAATTAAATGAAGACAACTTACCAATTATTTTTCCGGGGCTTGATTCAACAAATACAATCATAGAATCGTAAAAAAGTGAAAATTTTACTTGACAAATCAAAATAGTGTGCTATTAGTACGGTTCAAATTTCAATTAAAATGTTAAAAAATATTCCTTCAAAATTTCATCAGACCTCAAAAGTGGTGTATCCTTCTGAAAGAATTGGTTTATCAATATTCCAGAAAAAATTTGAAAAAGAGTAACATCCTCTTCTATATAGCTACCTCTGAAAGTTAGTCGATTTATTCACTGACCGCGTAGCAAAGAATGTCCGGGACCACCTATAGGCCGGGATGTTGTTTTAAGATGAATTGCACGGTGCTCTGACTGTAGGGCTTGTCAACACCAACATTTGAGAGAGAAGAATTAGAAGTAATTTTGACCTTGAAAGTGTGCCGATACCGAGATTTTTGAATTCTCAGTTAGTTATAAGGTTTAAACAGTCTAATAAATTGTTTAAATACACTAGCTGGGGTGGCTGGGCGTAGGGTATCCGTTCCAAGTTTCGATTAGTCGATCAGAAAGGACTCGCAGGGTTGAGCGGATTGTTCCGTTCAATAAATGAATCTAGTATTTAACCTGTAAGTGGAAAGCAATTTATTCTTAAACAGCATCATAAAAGACCGACCTCTAAATATCCACTTAGGTCGGCAAGAAGCCCTATGGGGTAGTATTTTATTCACTAACGTTCATAAAATAAAGTAGTATAAAAGATATAAATATATAAATATATTTATATAAACGCATCAAGTTCCCAAATTTTCAGGTTGAGCTTTCAGGATGAAAAAACGCAGCGTGCAAAACTTATTTGCTCCCTTCATTGTAGGTCGCTTCGCTCCAAAAGAGTTTCATTCCGCAAATAAGTAAACTCCCTGCGGTCGTTTCCTCAGAATTTTATCAAAAGATATATTAGACTTTATATTTCTTTGTTTTTTACTGTCAGGGTGATTAATTTATTCTGGTTGATATTTTTGGGTGAAGGTGACTAAAAATTTGATTTCTTGATTTTGGAATTTAACGTAAAGTCTGCCATACTGATATTTTGCACAAAACTAGGCTTTCTAGACGTTTTACCTGCTTTCTGGTGGCTTGGTACGGTTTAGTGTCCAAAAACGGATTGCAGGGGCAAAAGAATGCAAAATTAAAACTTACTTTCTGAATAACTTGTGGGGTGTGTAAACGCCCCACTTTTCCCCTATCCCCCGTTCCGCGGCCCCCCTTTCCCCAAATATAAGAAAAAACTACTTGACAAATGCATAAACTATGCTATAATCAACCTCTTATGGCGGAAAAAAGGATTAAAATTTATACCGATGGAGGTACTTCTTCTAATATTCCACCTTTTGGAATTGGTTATGGATCATTTAGAATCGGAGAAGATGGCGAAATTAATCGACTAGACTTTAAATGTCAGATGTCATCTAATGCGGCAGAAATTTATACGATGGCTTATGCTATTCAGGAATGTTCAGAAAAAGAAATTGACATTTTTTCTGATTCTCGGATCGGTTTAAATTGGGTGAAAAAGGCTCAATTCCTTGGTTGTACTATTCCAGAAAATATCTCAGAAGGAATGAAGAGGGCTATTTTATTTTTAATTCCTATTGCTTTAGGTAAAAATATAAAAACTCATTGGAGACCTAGAGAACAAATCTTCAAAATCTTTGGCCACTAATATTTAATGTCTTTAATTTTATCTAAAGAACAAAAGGAAATTCAATCCTTTTTACGAAAAAAGAGCAATTCTCTTTTGGTTCAAGCTTTGGCGGGAAGTGGAAAAACAACCACTTTAATTAAGGTTGTGTTACCAACTCTTTTGGCTAAAGGTGTTAGGCCAAGTGACATTCTTGTTTTGATGTTCTCAAAGCCAGTAAATGTTGAATTTGAATCTAGATTGAGACAAGAAAAATTAAACATTAGGTCTTGTACGTTCCATTCTGCCGGATATAATTTGCTTCGGAATAATTTTGGCACAAAAACAGATTTTAAGAAAATTGACCGCCTTAGTAGCAACCTAGGAATTTCTTCTGATGAGGTTCACAAGCTGGCCTCGATGTGCAAAGTTCAGGGTATTGGTGCAATTCCAGAATTACCCTTAAACACAAATTCTATTAAGAAAATAGCTGAATACTACGCAATTGAAGTAGATAATCATGAAATCTACCAGAGTCAAGTTCTTTTAAATGAATGTCTAAATGAAACAGATACCTGTGATTTTGATGATATGATTTGGTTGCCAGTTATGAAGGGATTATTTGAAAATTTTCAATATGTAATTGTTGACGAAGTTCAGGATAATTCTAATTTACGAAATGAATTCATTAAAAAATGTTGTGGCGATTGCACCTTGGTTGCTGTTGGTGATCGTCATCAAACTATATTCACTTTTGCTGGTTCTAATCATCTTGCAATGGATGACTTAAAGGAACACTTCAAAGCTAAGGAAATGCCATTAACTATAACTTATCGGTGCGCAAAATCAATTACAAAATTTGCTCGTCAATGGGCTCCAGATTTAATGCATAGAGAAGGTGCGCCAGAAGGAAATGTTATCAA